>Ga0315268_10001819_pt1 | contig 24478 bp, 21 predicted proteins | sample C1_top_MG_FD_204535 | JGI IMG/M metagenome (GOLD analysis project Ga0315268, IMG submission 204535) | Sediment microbial communities from Yellowstone Lake, YNP, Wyoming, USA - C1_top | ecosystem: Environmental > Aquatic > Freshwater > Lake > Sediment | place: USA: Wyoming | collected 2017-08-01
ATTATAGTAACTTCCAGCGCAATGAAAGGGGATAAAGAAAGGATCATCAGAGAATCCAGATGCGACGGTTTTATCACTAAGCCCGTAGATATTAATAACGTGGTTGAAATGGCCAAGAAATATATCGAACCTGGGTAAGAGGCGTAATAAACATGGTTAAAGAAAACCCGAAAATTTTAGTGGCAGATGATGAGCTGAAGAATATTAAACTTCTGCAGGTTTTGCTTTTGACAAAAGGCTATGAAGTCTTCACCGCGCCTGACGGTAAAAAAGCCTTAGAAATAATTTCTAGCCAGAAAATAGATTTAGTCCTTTTGGACGTGATGATGCCGGACATGAACGGTTATGAGGTTTGCAAGGCCATGAAAGCCGACGAAAAAAATAAATTTATCCCGGTTATTATGGTTACCGCGCTTCAGGAAGAGTCAGAAAAAATAATGTCTATGGAAGTAGGCGCGGATTACTTTTTACCGAAGCCGGTGAATAGCCTAGAGCTATTCGCGCGAGTCAGGCTGTGCTTGAGAATAAAGGAGTTGCAGGATGAATTAATGGAAAAATACGATAAGCTCAAAGAGCTGGATAAAATAAAGAATAGCCTGACCTATATGATAATTCATGATTTAAATAATCCTCTGGCGACTATTTCCGGAGAATTGCAGTTGTTGAAAGTGGGATTAGATGGAAAAATTACTGAAGAAGAGAAGAAAGATTTAGGGAGGGCTTTTGTGGGGCTTCGCGATTTGCAGATGATGATAGGCAATCTTTTGGATGTCAATAAGATGGAAGAAGGCAAAATAAATCTGATTCGAGAAAATTTTAGGTTGACGGATCTGGCAAAACAGGTTATTGACCAGATGGAAGTAACCGCATTTAAGGAAAATAAGGTTTTATCTTTAGAAATTTCCGAAAATATACCGCTTGTTTCGGCGGATAAAGAGATTATAAAAAGGGTTTTGGCCAATTTAGTCTATAATTCTTTAAAATTCACTCCGTCAAAGGGTTCCGTTATTTTAAGGATTACTTATAAACCCGAAGACAAGTTTGTTAATATCCAGGTAAAAGATACTGGCCGTGGTATCCCCGAGGAATACTTGGAAAAGATCTTTGATAAATTTGTCCAAGTTGAGAAACAAAATGTAAGGACAGGCCGTGGGCTAGGGCTTACTTTCTGTAAAATGATGGTAGAGGCGCATGGAGGAAAGATCCGGGCTGAATCAGAAGGGCTGGACAAAGGAGCCACATTTACTATTGTTTTGCCAGCCTAATCTAAGATTTGTCAGAGAGAAGGAAAAGAATAAATGACTTTTGTATTTTTTATTTATGGATTAGCTTTTTTTACTTTAGGGTTCGCAATACTTCTCTATCCTAAAAAGGGCAGCGTATATGTATTAGCGGATAAACTATGGCTGATTGCCGGTTTTGGGATTGTCCACGGCATAAATGAATGGATAGATATGTTTTTACTTATCAAAAATCCGGTTGAAATGACTTTTTTTAAAGTTATTAATCTCCCTTTTTTGGCAGCGTCATACCTATTTCTAATCTGGTTTGGCGTATTGACTATTACCAAGACTAAAAATAAATATTCATTATTAAAATTATTACCGATAGTTTTATTTGTTACCTGGGTAGTTTTAACTATGCTCAGCAGCCAGAAGCTTTTGTTGGGTAATGTTTATGCGAGGTATTTGTTAGGTATACCCGGGACAGTCCTGACCGCTTATGCTTTATTTCTGCAGCTCCCCGAGTTTAAAGAGAGCAATATTCTTGCGATTAGTAGGAATTTAAAGTTAGCGGCCGGAGGTTTTTTATTCTATGGTTTCTTTTCAGGTTTTATCGTGCCTAAGGCCGGATTTTTTCCGGCATCCATGTTTAACTATGCGGCATTTTCGAATATTATGGGTAGCCCGGTTCAGGTCTTCCGTTCTATTTGCGCGGTTGTTATAGCTTACGCTATTGTCCGTGTCCTAAGCATATTTAATTTTGAGGTTAAAACTAAAATAAGAAATTCATTTGAAGAAGTTCAAAGGGCTTATGTTGACCTCAAAGCACTGGAAAGATCAAAGGATTCATTAACTCAGATGATAGTGCATGATCTGAACAACCCTCTTGCGGTGATATCAGGCAACATTCAGCTGCTCGAAGTAGAATTGCGCGATATCATTTCTGGAGACCAAAAGAAATCGTGTCATATGACGTTATCTATCGTTAAGGCAATGGAGAATATGATCTCTGACCTTCTGGATATAAGCAAGATGGAAGAAGGGAAGATCAATTTAAGGTATGAAGAGATAAAACTTGATAGCCTGCTTAATGAAATAACAGATGGCTTGGGAGTTTTAGCGCAACAAGAAGAAAAGGGGATAGCTGTGCGTATACCCCCGGAGCCGGTGGCCCTATACGCTGACAGAGGAATTCTAAAAAGAATTATTTCTAACTTAATCGGTAATGCTCTTAAATTTACGCCTTCCGGCTCTATGGTTGAAATTTCAGCGCGTTACAACAATGATGCTAAAGAAATAATGATAAGTGTAAAAGATCAGGGGCAAGGTATTCCTAAAGAATATCTACAGCGGGTATTTGAGAAATTTGTACAGGTGGAGTCTGCTCAAGTAAGAGAGAAAACCGGTAAAGGGCTTGGGCTGACTTTTTGTAAAATGGCGGTAGAGGCCCATAAAGGAAGAATTTGGGTGGAGAGTGAATTGGGAAAAGGCAGTACCTTTTATCTCGCGCTGCCTACAGATCAGAATTCGGGAGTTTCCTAAATATTATTGACAAACTTCAAGATTATGTTATACTTTTTTCCGTAGTAAATAAAGATTAGAAGTCTACAAGCCGGAGGGTTTTGGATGTCTAGCCTTTCGGCTTTTTCATTTCGCCGTTTACCCCGTTAAGGAGGTAAAAGTGATGGAGATTTCTAACGGGGTTTACTATAATTTTAGAAGAGAGGAGGAAGTGCAAATGGCAAAAGGTAAGGTAAAGTGGTTTTCCAACCAGAAAGGTTATGGGTTTATCACTCCTGAGTCCGGGAATGATGTATTTGTTCATCATAGCGCAATTCAGGGTGAAGGTTATAAGTCCTTAAACGAGGGCCAGGAAGTTGAGTTCGAAATCGAGAAAGGCCCCAAAGGCGAACAGGCTACTAAAGTAGTCAAGCTGTAATTACTGGTTAGTTAAAAACGGCCCGGCTCCGTAAGGATGCTGGGCCTTTTTTATAGGTCCTTATATTAGTATAAAGCTATGAAAATACTGGTAATAGAAGACGAACTGAAAGTCGCGGATTTTATTAAGCGCGGGCTGAAAGAAGAAGGTTACGCCGTAGACGTGGCTCGAGACGGGGAAGACGGCTATTTCCAGGCTTCTTCCAATAGCTATGACGTGATCCTTCTGGATCTGATGTTGCCTAAACTTGACGGCCTCAGCCTTTGCCGGAAACTGCGCCAGGAAAATATCCATACTCCTCTAATTATGCTTACTGCCAAGGATTCGGTTAAAGATAAAGTCAAGGGGTTAGATTCCGGAGCTGACGATTACCTGCCTAAGCCTTTTTCATTTGAAGAACTGCTTGCCCGCGTCCGCGCGCTCTTGCGTAAAGGTAAGAGCCAGCAGCCTACCCGTTTGCAAGTCGCTGACCTGGTACTTGATCTAGTGAGCCATAAAGTTTGGCGCGCCGGGCAGGAAATAATCCTTACCGGCAAGGAATACGCTTTGCTGGAATATTTTATCCGTAATGCCGGCAGCATCATCACCCGCACCATGATCTCCGAACATGTTTGGGACATCAATTTCGATACATTTACCAATGTCATTGATGTCTATGTTAACTACCTGCGCAACAAAATCGACAAAGGCCCAAAAAATAAGCTCATTCATACTATCCGGGGAAGAGGCTATATCCTTAAAGAGGAATAAATGTTCTTGAAGTCCATTCGTTTCAAGATAGTTTTCTGGTACACGGTAATCCTTGCGCTTGTCCTTTCGTTATTTAGCATCCTGGTATACGCCAACCTTAGTAAGACCCTTTATTATGATTTCAACAATCTTCTGCAATTGAAAGCCGAAGGCGTGGTGGATTCGATCGATACTTACTGGGAACTGGAGAAGCAGGAAGGGGTGCGTCAGGGAGCAACCGCCGCGGTTTTTACCAAGATCAATAATCTCAACTTTGTTAAGATCGCCCAGCGCTGGGTTAAAGAAGAATCAACTGATCCCGGACTTTTAGGGATCATCGTGGATATTTTTGGTTCCGATGGCAAAAATATCGCTTCTTCGCGTAATGGCCCCAGAACAGATTATCTGCGTCAAGAGAATTTAGCCGCGATTTTACAAGGCCACAGCGTTTTCGATAATGTTTTATTTACAGATAATCATTCCAAAAAAAACACGCTTATGCGCCAGTTTTCCATCCCGGTTATAGAAAATAACCGGCTTGCCTATGTAGTTCGGGTGTCCAGCCCCATGACTACTTTCCAGAGCGCGTTGAATAAATTGCGGTTTATTTTCTTTCTACTTTTACCGCTAGTGATCTTTATATCGAGTATAGCCGGATTTTTTCTGGCGGATCTGATCATTAAGCCCCTGAAAAATATTATTAAGACTGTGCGCCGGATCACTGCGGAGAATCTTAAGCTTAGGATCAAATTGCCTGATACCAAAGATGAAATTAAGAGGCTTGCTGATACTTTTAACGCTATGCTGGAAAAACTTGACGCATCATTTACTTCCCAGAAGCAGATGATCCAGGATATTTCTCATGAATTACGTACGCCTTTGACGATCATGCGCGGGGAAATGGAAGTGGCGCTGAAAAAAGCCCGGTCTCCGGAGGAATATAAGGTAGTTCTGGAAAGCAGCCTGGAAGAGATCGGCCGTTTAAGTTTTATAGTTGAGAATCTTCTGATCCTTTCGCGTTTTGACAGCCAGGAAGTCAGCCTGGATATAAAACCTATCGCTATTGCCCGGTTTTTGAACGATATTGTTTCCGATGTTCGGATAATAGCTCAGAGAAAGCGTATCGTCATTACCTGTAGCTGCCCGGACTATGTTTTTGTCCGGGGTGATGAGTCTCAGCTGCGCCGGGCTTTTTTGAATATTATCGATAACGCTATTAAATATACTCCTGAGGGCGGAAAGATTTTGGTTAATGTCGAAAAGACCGAGACTGAGGTTCAAATAAAAGTTTCGGATACCGGCATCGGCATTTCTCGGGAAAATCTGCCTTTTATATTTGACCGGTTCTTCCGGGTGGATAAATCGCGCTCCAGCGAAGGTTTTGGTTTGGGTTTAAGCATTACTAAATCAATTATCGAGGCTCACAAAGGCAGCGTGATCATTTCAAGCGAGCTGGGCAAGGGAACCGAGATGAGAGTTATTTTCCCCGATTAAAAATTTTTAATCTTTAACTAATCATACTCTAACCTTCTTTGTGTAATATTGTACCTAAGAATCATTACATGAAAGGAGGTGAGTAGAATGAAGAAAGCGATTATAAGTTTAATGGTCGCAGTTTTGGGCCTGGGTATTTCCGGTATTTCGTTTGCCCAAAAAGAAAGCCCTGCCAGCGCTAAACCCGAGCAAGCGCGGCTTGAGGTGTTGAAAGGGAAGATCGTTTCCATTGACAACGCGAAAAATGAAGTTACAATTCAAGATAGGGCCGGGGTCGAAAAGACCTTATTGTGCAAGGCTAAACAGCTTGCTTCTCTAAAACAAGGTGAAGAAGTTAAGGTTAGTTTAAAAGCGGACGGCAAAACCATCAAAAGCATCAAAGTGGTCTCGAAGAAACATCATCAGAAGATAAAATAAAAATAAGAAATATTATTTAAAAGGAAGGGTAGAATGAAAAAGCTAATTATCATGGCATTGGCCTTAGTTTTTACAAGTTCCGTTTGTTTCGCCCAATCGGCAGCAGCGCCTAAAATGAAAGCTGCCACGCCCATGGTTATAAAAGCCGTGGAAATCAAGAATTTTACCGGCAAAGTAAAATCCGTAACTATCGCTGACCCAGCCAAAGGCAGCAAATCTGAGGTTACGATAGTAGACGAGAGATCAATGGAGAAGGTGCTACTGGTAAAGTCAACTACTACTATTTATGACGCCGATTTCAAAGCAGTGAGCTTTGATAAAATAAAAACAGATGACAAGGTCAAGGTTAAATACACCACGACCAAAGAAGGAGTTTGTGAAGCTACATCTATAAATTTGGTTAAATAAACTTCTTCTTTTTAGGGCGGCAGGCCTTCAGCGCCTGCCGCTTCTTTTCTTCAAAAACCCGCGTATGAAACCTGTTGTTAAAAAGATAGCGTTTTTTTCTTTTCTGAGCTTAGTGTGCGGGGCAATACTTTTTGTGTTGTTCTGCATATTTTTCGATGAAGTGCTCTTTGTGAGAAAAAACACTATCTACCACGTAGATACTCCCGCTAAAATAATAGCTTTGACTTTTGACGACGGCCCTTCTCCGGAGTGGACACCAAGGCTGCTTTGGGAAATGAAAAAGCAGGGGGCCAAGGCCACATTTTTTCTGCTCGGCAAACACGTTCAAGCTTATCCCCAAATCGCCAGAATGATCGTTGCGCAAGGTTGCGAAGTCGGCAACCATACTTTTAGCCACCAGGTTATCATGAACTTAAATTTCGAGAAACTTAAGGATGAGATCAAAAGTGCCGAGAAAGCAATCAAAGACGCGACCGGAGTTACCCCGGTTCTTTTCCGTCCCCCCAAAGGTTGGGTAACGGATAAGGATAAAAAGAGGATTAATCAGCTTGGTTATGAGACTATCCTTTGGTCATTAAATTCGAAAGATTGGGTTACTTTTGATGATAAATACATCGTTAGGTTTATTCTTGACCGAATCCGTCCGGGCGATATTATTCTTTTTCATGACAGCGGAGGAGTTTTTGGGTCCGAAGGCGGCAATAGGGAAGAGACTGTCCGGGCTGTGCGCCGCTTGTTGGAAAAATTAAAGGAGAGAGGTTACATAGTTACGACCGTGAGCGAACTATTGGCTTCTCGAAAATTATGAAAATGATTTCTAAGTGGAAAAAACAGGTTTTTGTTCTGATCGTTCTATCGGTTTTATTCTTTATCGTTGGTAATGGAAGCTTAAGCCTTACCAATCCCGACGAAGTTTTTTACATGGATTCGGCTAAAGAAATGGTTGCGCATAATTCCTGGTTAACTCCGTATATATTCGATCAGCCGCAATTTGAGAAGCCGATTTTTACTTATTGGCTGATCCGGCTGGGTTTTTTGATGTTCGGGGCCACGCCATTTGCCGGCCGGATATTTCCGGCATTATTCGCTCTTTTGGGAGTGATCTCAGTTTATTTTCTGGCTTTGGCGGGATTCCGGGAGCGTAAAAAGGCTTTTTTTTCCGCTTTGATCCTGGGCTCCAGCGCTTTGTACTTGGGGCTGGCGCGCACAGTATTCACGGATATGGTTTTTTCCGTGTTAATTCTTTTGGCGTTGACTGTGTTTTACTGGGGTTATTCCCAGAGAAAGAGATTCGGAATAATATTATTTTTTATATTTTCCGCGCTGGCGGTTTTGACTAAGGGGCCTTTGGGAATATTGATCCCCGGTTCAATTATTTTAATATTTTTATGGTTACGCAAAGAATTGAAATTCTTTCTTTGTCCTGCAGCGTTGTGGGGAATAATTATTTTTTCGGTTATTGCTTTGCCTTGGTACGCGCTTATGCTTAAAACCTATGGCAAAGATTTTATCAAGGAATTCTGGGTGAATGACCATGTGCGCCGTATATTCCAGGCAGAACACCGGAGTAATGACCGCTGGTATTTCTATCCTTTTTCCATGCTCGGTTGCATGTATCCCTGGACTTTATACGTTGGGGCTGGGCTATGGACTCTTTTTTCGCGGCTTAAAAAAGGAAAAGATGCTTTTTTAGTTTTTATAGCCTGCTGGCTGGCCGTAGTTTTTGCGGTTTTTCATCCGGCGCATTCTAAATTGGTAAGCTATATCTTTCCGTTATTTCCGGCGCTGGCTTTATTGGCCGGAAGTTTTCTTGTGGATAAAGTTTTTCCCGGAAAATCAAAATCCGGCCGGGCGTTTGGAAGGCTTACCGCTTTAATAATACTGGTTATACCGATTGCTGTGAGGGTCGCCGCAGTCAAATACCCGCTTTATTTTGTTTCCAGCCAATCAACCTTGATCTTGGCATTTTTAGGCTGGTTTTTTGCTTTTGGTTCCCTCATTTTTGTTTTTTTAAGTAAGCCTCGGGTAGCTTTTTTTATCCAGGCGGGGGTAATACCTGTTTTTTTAATATTAATTCCTTTAATTAATATTGAACCGTATGTTTCCTCCCGTTCAGTTTGTGAATACCTGTCCAGTCAACCAGTTGGACGAAGCGTGGTTATTTGTTCAAAAGCATTTGTCCGGGGAGTAAGGTTTTATACCGGAGTTCAGGCCGCGGTTTTTGATTCGGGCAGCGACAATTTCTTCAGCCCGCATCCGATCCCTTTCTTGAACACGAGCCAAAAGCTTCAGGATTTCCTGGTTAAACAGCCGCTTACTTATTGTGTCCTTAAAAAATCAGCTATTGATGACCTGGAGCGCCTGGCCGGAGAGAAGTATCAAACCACTCTGCTTAAGGTAGTGGGGAATGAATATGTTCTGAAGTTGGAACATCGAAAATAAAGAAACCGCCTTTTCTTTTTTGAAAACTATGTTATACTATTTTTGTTTGTGAAGGCACTAAAAAGAGGACAGAGAAAAGCACTAAAGCCATCCCGGGCCATTGAGATTTGGCCCCCGTTAATTTATTGACTTCGCGGTAAAAGCCCTCAAAAAGCCTTATTCTTTTTAAAACCAGAATAATAAATGGAATATTTCATCCTTAACCATCTCAATTTTTTATTTGACCCTTTAAGCATATTTTTTCTTGCGGTGATCCTGGTGGTTTGTTTGCCCTCTTTGATCTATTCAGTTGGTTATCTTAAGGGGCAATTTTCCCGGCGCAGGATAATGCTTCTGAATGTATTAGGTTTTCTTTTTATTGTTTCTATGGCGGCCGTAGTTACGGCGGGGAATACTATATTCTTCCTGATCGTTTGGGAACTGATGTCTTTGCTCTCTTTTTTTCTGGTGATCTTTGAGCATGAACATGAACAGTCTGTTACCGCGGCCAAGATTTATATTGTGATGACGCATATCGGCACAGCGTTTATTATCGCGGCTTTTATGCTGATGTACCGATATAGCGGCTCGTTCGCATTTGAAACCATCCGTAGTTTGTCCCCGGCAATGCCGCAGCCTATCCGCAACCTGGTATTTATCTTTTTGTTGGTCGGTTTTGGCACTAAAGCCGGGATCGTCCCTCTGCATATCTGGTTGCCTTATGCTCATCCTCAAGCGCCCAGCCATATCTCGAGTATGATGTCCGGAGTAATGATCAAAACCGCCATCTACGGGATCATCCGTTTTATCATCTATATCCTGGGGGTGAATGTGGGCTGGTGGGGAATTTTGATTTTAGCTTTGGCAGTGATCTCTTGTTTAGTGGGAGTGATCTACGCGCTTATGGAGCATGACCTTAAGAAATTATTGGCTTATCATAGCGTGGAAAATATCGGGATCATTCTTTTGGGCGTGGGCATGAGTATGCTATTTTACTCTATGAACCTGCGGTACTTGGCGGTATTCAGCCTGATCGCCGGACTATATCATTTAATTAACCACGCCATCTTTAAAGGGCTTTTATTTCTTGGTGCGGGCAGCGTTTATAAAGCTATTGGGACCCGGGATATGGAAAAAATGGGCGGGTTGATCAAAACTATGCCTTGGACTGCGGGGTTTTTCCTCTTAGGGGCAATGGCAATTTCCGGATTGCCGCCTTTTAATGGTTTTGTCAGCGAATGGCTGACTCTGCAAGCTTTTTTTCTCGGCGGGTTAAACAGTTCCGGGAATCTTAAGCTTTTTTTAGGCCTGGGCGCTGCGGCGCTGGCTTTTACCGGCGGCCTGGCAGCTGCTTGTTTTGTTAAAGCTTTTGGTATAACTTTCCTGGCCCTGCCTAGAAGCAAGCAGGCTCAGCAAGCTAAAGAAGCCCCGGTATCAATGATTTTGGCCATGGGGATCCTGGCCGTTCTGGTAATTATCTTCGGCTTGGCAGCTGTTCCGATTATTAAGGTATTAGCTTTGGTTGCCGGATATGCCACTTCAATTGATATTAAGGATATGACTTTTAGCTTGAATAATTTTGTGCTCAGCCTTCAGCCCGCCCAAGAGGCTTTTCTTTCTCCGGGTTTAATCGCTTTCGGCCTTTTAATCTTCGGCGCAGGGGCTGTAGCCGCATATTTTCTTTTTAACCGGCCTAAAGTCAGCCGCTATAAGACCTGGGATTGCGGATACTATAAGCTGGACAGCCGAAATGAATATACTGCAACCGGATTTTCCAAGCCTTTCCGCTTGGCTTTCAGTTTTTTTCTTTTTCCTTACAAGCGCACTCAAAAGATCCGGGAGTCGTTTTATCATGTAAAATCTTTTAGTTATGAAACTCACACTACCCCGGTCTTTAAGAAATATTTCTATGAACCTTTGCTGGGTTTGGTTTTTAAAACCGCAGGAATCATGCGTAAGATCCAGCCGGGCAGTATTCATTTGTATATCGGATATATTTTTCTGACAGTTTTATCGTTGATTATTTTTATGGGGAAATTTTAAGACGATGAAAATAATTTTAATTTTTAGCCAATTTTGCCTGCTAGTGGTCCTGGCGCCCCTAGTCAGCGGTTTTATCGCTAAAATAAAGAATAATCTTCGGATGAGAAGGGGGGCTGCGGTTTGTCAGCCGTATTATAATCTGCGGAAGTTTTTTGTAAAAGGAGAAGTTATTTCGGATGCCGCTTCTTGGATATTCCGGGCTACACCATTTGTGGTTTTAGCAGCAACTCTTACCGCTTTATTTTTAGCGCCTGCTGTTATAGCGGCTAATCCGGCTGTTTTAGCCGGAGAGTTCCTGGCGATTATTTTTATCCTGGCTTTGGGCAGGTTCTTTCTGGCGCTTGCCGGATTGGATGCGGGAAGTTCGTTCGGGGGAATGGGCTCGTCTCGGGAGATGTTTATTTCCAGCTTAGCTGAGCCGGCAGCCTGTTTGGCGGTGTTCGCGCTCTTTTTGCAGCCCGGAACCACCAATCCGGAATTGCTGGGCATGATTAATGGTTTGCGTTTGGCTAATATCTTCGCAGCTTTGGGGCTTTTTATGGTAATTATTGCTGAGACTTCGCGGCTGCCGATCGACAATCAGGAAACTCATTTGGAACTGACCATGATCCACGAGGCTATGATCCTTGAGTATTCCGGGCGTTCTTTAGCTTTAATTGAATTGGCGGCTTATCTAAAACAGCTGCTTTGGTTTATGCTTCTGGGGCAGATCTTGTTCCCGGCCACAGTCAGCTATTCCGCGGGATTTATTCCGCTTGCGGTCACAAGTTTATTTTTTCTGGCTAAAATATTCGTGATCGCCGGGATCGTCGGTGTGGTTGAGATCCTAATTGCCAAGATGCGCTTGTTCCGGGTTATGGATTATTTTGGTTTTGCTATCGTGATGGGAATACTGGCTATTGTCGCAGCTATTATGGGAATATAATATGGGAACTATCATAGTCCTGGGAATAATAATCGCTACTTATCTTATGGTTGTCGCTAAGCGGGTTACTGCTTTGGTGCGCAGTTTTGCGATCCAGTCGTTTTTTCTTTTCCTATATACCCTGGTGATAGCCAGAAGAGAAGGTAATGTTGAATTGTATATCGTGTCCGGGCTTTTATTTTTTTTTAAAGTGATTTTGATCCCACACTTTATCAACCGTATTGCCCGCAAGATCAAGGTTAATGAAAACCTGGGGCTTTTCCTGAACGTCCAATTATCGCTGTTTTTTGCCCTGGTTTGCACTTACGCTTCTTGGGCTTTTTCCCGAATGGTAGTTCCGGCGCAGGATCCAACTATGGCTATTGCTTTGACTGCGGCGTTCACTGTTATTCTGGTGGGAATGTTCCTGATGATTTTTCGGATGAAGGCTTTATCCCAGACAGTGGGTTTATTGGTTATGGAAAACGGGGTATTCCTGGTGGCGTCGTCAATTGCCGGAGGCATGCCTTTTTTTGTGGAACTGGCTATATTCTTGGACATACTTTTGAGCGTGATCATATTGAATATATTCGTTTACCGGATCAATAAGATGTTTACTCATGTGGACGCGGCAAAACTTAACAAACTAAAAGGCTGATATAAAGATGATTTTTTTAGCGGTTTTAATAATTCCGGTTGTTTTAAGCTTGATCATCTTAATGGTCAAACGCGCCAGGGCGTTGGCCATTATCCATAGCTTGGGGTATGCGGCCATCCTTTTAGTCAGCCTTGTGCTTTTATACCGCACCACGGTTCTGGCTGAACCGGTTGTAATATCGGATCTTTTTTTGCTTGACGGATTAAGCCTGTTTTTTGTCCTGGTGATCAGCCTCGTGGGTTTTGCTTCTTCGATGTATTCCATTGGCTATATCAGCCAGGACGTTCAAGACGGCAGGTTTTCATCTTCCAAAGCCAGGATGTATTATCTTTTGTTTAATTTCTTCCTGCTTTCCATGTATTTAGTGGTTTCTCTGAATAATCTGGGGTTTGTTTGGGTGTGTATCGAAATGACTACTTTGGTATCAGCGTTACTGGTCGGGTTTTACCGGACCAAACAATCCGTGGAAGCGGCTTGGAAATATATTATCATTTGTTCAGTGGGGATAATTCTCGCGCTTTTAGGGATCATCCTTTTTTCTTACGCGATGTCGCTGGCCGGTGGGCCCAAGAGCCTGAATTGGACGGATTTATTCGCGATGGCAGGAAAACTGGACAAGAATATCTTAAAGATCGCTTTTATTTTTATCCTGGTTGGTTATGGCACCAAAGCGGGGTTAGCGCCTATGCATACCTGGCTTCCGGACGCGCACAGCCAGGCTGTGGCGCCGATCAGCGCTCTTTTGTCGGGAGTGCTTTTAAAGACCGCGGTTTACGCGATCATTCGTTTTGGGCTGGTGGTTAATAAAGGTTTGGGCAGCAGTGAATATTTTTCCCATCTAATGGTCGGTTTTGGTTTAGTTTCTTTGGCGGTCGCCGCCGGATTGATCCTGGTTCAGAAAGACCTCAAACGGCTTTTAGCGTATTCCAGCATCGAGCATATCGGAGTAATTTCCGTGGGGTTGGGTATTGGCGGGCCTATAGCCAGCCTGGGAGTGTTATTACATGTTTTAAACCACGCGCTGACCAAGTCGTTAATGTTTTTCGGCGCGGGAAATATTGTTAAAAGATATGACCGGCATAATATGCGGATGATCCACGGGGTGATCCAATCCATGCCTTTTACCGGGATTTTGTTTTTGCTGGGCACTTTTGCCATTACCGGGTTTCCGCCTTTTTCAATTTTTATGAGCGAGTTGCTGATCATTATCGCGGGGTTCTTAAAAGGCTCGTATGTGGTTATCGGGTTTTTATTGTTTTTTCTGGTGGTGGTTTTTAGCGCGATAATAAATCATTTCTCGCCGATGCTTTTCGGGCGGGCGCCAAAAGATCTGCCTAAGTATTCTGAGCCGTTAAGCGAAAAGCTCGCATTTTTGTTTTTATTGGCATTGGTTGTAGGTTTAAGTATTGCCCTGCCTTGGTTGGTTCGGGATGGGATTATTGCGGCAGGAGAGATCCTTAAAGGGATATAAAATGAACTTTCAAGATTTATTAGCGGGGCTTAAAACCAGGCATAATATTACGGCTATTAAAGTAGAAGAGCTTTACCCGGATGAAGTTTATCTCTGGGTAAATTCTGAAGATTTTCGCGCGGCCTGCGAGTTTTTTAATAAGAATCTTTCCGTACCTGCGTCCGCTTTTTTTGCCCAGGACAAGCGTGTTAAAAAGGAAGGGTTCAGCCTGTATTGCGTTTTTCTGGCTAGAGCTTTACGGAAATGGTTGTTTGTCTGCGTGAATATAGGCCCTGACCGGCCGCAATTTGATTCTTTATCCCGCACGATCTATTCCGCCGGCCTTTTTGAGCGGGAGATCAAAGAAATGTTCGGCATTCAGCCTAAGGGTAACCCTGACCAGCGTTGTTTACGGCTGCATGAAGAAGTTTGGCCTGCGGGAAATTATCCTTTACGCAAAGATTTTCAGCTTCCGGAGAAGATTGGATCAACTCCGGCAGAGTATATTTTTACCCAGGGAGAAGGAGATGGCATTTTTGAGGTTCCCGTTGGCCCGGTGCATGCGGGGGTCATCGGCCCGGGACATTTTCGTTTCAGTGTAGCCGGCGAGCCGATCATTAATCTGGAGATCAGGCTGGGTTTTACCCATAGAGGAGCAGAAAAACTCTTTGAGGGTAAATCAAATGAAGCGGTAAACCTGGCGGAATGTATTTCCGGCGATGCGGCTTTTGGCCATAGCTTGGCTTTTGTTCAGGCCTTGGAGAAGATATTTAAAGTAGAGGTTCCTCTACGGGCTCGTTATATCCGGGCGATCTGCCTGGAGCTGGAGCGGATGTATAATCACAGCAATGATATCGGTGGTATTGCGGTAGACGTGGGATTCAGTTTTCCCGCGGCCTGCGCCGCGCTGATCAAAGAATCAATTCAGTCTTTAAATTCCGGATTGACCGGCAGCAGGTTTTTGAAAAGAATGAATGTTTGTGGCGGGCTGCGGAATGATTTTGGGCCCGCTCAGATCAAACTTTTGGAAGATTCAATTAAAACGATCCGGGCGGATTTTAGAAGGTTGGTTGAGATGCTGAATTCCAGCGTTTCTTTTATGGATAGGGTCGACGGCACCGGAGTTTTAAAGAAGAAAACCGCTCAAGACTTGGGAATCAGCGGATTAGCTGCCCGGGCTTGCGGAATAAATTTTGATCTACGCAAAGATTTTCTCGGGCTCTATGAGATCTCCGGGTTTAAACTTTGTTCCGAAACTTCCGGGGATGTATTAGCTAGGTTGAGGGTGCGGATTGCCGAGTTTGAGGAATCGCTTTGTCTTATTAAAAGATTTCTAGGCAAATTACCGGCGGGTGATATTTTGAATTCCGGTTTCTTGCCGCAAGCAGGTTTTGGTTTAGGATATTGCGAAGGCTGGCGCGGCCCGATTTTATATTGGTTGGAAACCGACAACAGCGGAAAGATCCAGCGGTGCAAGATCATTGATTCTTCATTTGCTAACTGGCAAGGTTTAGCTTATTGCGTGCTGGGAGATATCATTCCTGATTTCCCTGTTTGCAATAAGAGTTTTGATTTATCTTATTCCGGGACAGATTTGTAAAAATGCTTAATATTCTAAAAACCAGATTGATTAAAGGCGTGGTAACCAGGAAAATCGGAGCGGCTAAGGTCGCTGCGGAATATGAAACCGTAGGACAAGAACTTAAGCAGTTGATCTTGGATAAATTTAACAGGTCTTTGAATGTCCGGGAAGTGGACACCGGATCCTGCGGGGCTTGCGAGTCCGAAATTATCGCCTGTAACAATCCTATCTATGATATCCAGCGCTTCGGGATAAATTTTGTGGCTTCCCCCCGCCATGCGGATTGTCTTTTGGTCACCGGCCCGGTCTCAAAAAACATGGCCTTAGCTTTAAAGCGTACCTATGAAGCAATGGCCGAGCCGAAATTCGTGATCACCCTGGGCGACTGCGCTCTTGACGGCGGCCTTTTTAAAGGCTCGTATTACGTTGAGAACGGGGTAAAAAACATTCTTCCTGTTGTTTTGCACATTCCCGGCTGCCCCCCTGATCCGGAAACCATCATCAAATCCCTGCTCAACTTCTTAAAAAACTAACGGCCGAAAAGTCGGGGACAGTCCCCGACTTTTTATTGAAGAAAACATCTCCAGTGTTATAATAAATCTTCTGGTTTAAGACCATTCTGACTAAGTGTTTTTAAAAATATGAAGAGAGCTAATTCCATACTGATCGTAGTTATTATATCTTTTCTGGCGTTGGGAATGGCTTTAAGTCCTTTAGCTATATTTATAGCAAAAACCCAAATAAAAAAGCTGTTGCCCGGGAGTAATGTCACTATCAATAATTGCAGTGTTAATCCTTTCCGGAAACTTTCCTTTTCGGGGGTTCAAGTCAGCAAAAAGCCTTTATATGATCTCAAAATAAAACAAGCTCAGATTGGTTTTAGCCTTGCCTCTATTTTTAAAGGACTTAAGCTTAATCCCTGGGAATTAATAGAATCCTGCCAGATCGATGTGGATTCTTTAGAGATGAACCAAGTGTTTCTGGAATCTGGCTACTTAAAAGCTACCCGTGGCCATGATGATGGGGTGATCAAAATCAATAAAATTAAAACCGGAAAATTGAATATAAAAGATTTCAAGGGAAAAGCCAGGCTTGAAGATGGATATTTGTTTTTTGATTCTCTAACCGCAGCGCTGTTAGGCGGGCATCTTGAGGGGAATAGCCGTATTAAACTCGCCGGAGCGGTTACCTATCAGGTGAAGCTTAATTTCTTTGATCTGGATTTGGATACTTTTATGAAAGATTTTGAATTCAAGGAGAAAGCTGAGGTTAGCGGTAAAGTTAGCGGTTTGCTGGAATTGCAGGGACAAATGCAGGATGTATCTATCCTGGAGGGGAAACTTTCCACCGGGAAAGAAGGAGGAACGCTAACTATTAAAGACGCCCGCTTTCTGGAAACCCTGGCCCGTAGCTCCGGGCAGGCTTTGGATTTAGTAGTAGAAAGTTTTAAAAATTATCGCTATAATATCGGTATAACTAATATATCACTGCAAGACAACAAAGTTGTTTTTGTTATTGACCTCGATGGCAGCGCGGGTAAGCGCAGTTTGAATATCACTTTGCACGATTTTAATCTAAGGAGGGCGCAATGAAGAAAATTATGATTTACGCGATGGCAGTTGCGGCAGTCGGTTTTGGCTGCGCACGGGTAAATGTCGGAGGATCCAAAGAACCGATCAAACTGGATATTGCCATGCGTTTGGATATTTATCAGCATGTGCAAAAGGATATTGATTCTATAGAGAATATTGTCGCGGGAGATAAAACCACTCTAGAGAAGAAATCTGGAAATCATAGTTTATTGAATTGCCTGGTATCTAGCGCTTATGCCCAGGAAAGTTTAAGCCCGGAAGTGGAACAGGCGGCATTGCGCCGTAAAGACCGGCGTGATGTTTTATCAAGCTGGGAAGCTAAGGCTGTGGTCGGAGAGAATAAAGCGGGGCTGGTGGAAGTCAGGGATCCCAGACTTGCCGACGGCTCAGTTGACGGGTTGGTAAAAGCTGAAAATGTTGACAGGATGCTTATTTATCGCTCTCTAGCTGGGAAATACGGAGAAACTTTGGAACAGATCCAAAAAGTCTATGCCGAAAAGTTGGCTAATCAGGCTCCCAGCGGAACTCCGGTTGAAACCTTAAATAACTCTTCCGGTTCATCTGAATGGAAAGTAAAGTAAAGAACATAAATCATTGATGTCAAATTACCGCAATATCGATCTTCATGCCATTGCCCGAGAAGCTATGGGGCGCTATGGCTTTCAACCCCAATTCCCCGGGCCTGTAGCTCAGGAAGCCCAAGGCCTTAATCAAGAATTGCTTTTGAAAGGCCAGCAAAAAGAGGTTGAGGATCTACGATCTTTATTATGGTCATCGATAGATAATGCTGATTCTCTTGATCTTGATCAATTAGAATATTGCCAACCCGGCCGGGACCAAGATATTAGGGTGAAGATCGCTATAGCTGATGTGGATTTATTTGTTCCCAGAGCGTCTCAAATAGACACCCACGCAGCTATCAACGGGACTTCGGTTTATACCGGGATTGAAACTTTTTCTATGTTGCCGGAACGTTTATCCAAGGATCTAACTTCTTTGCTTGCTGCTCAAGGACGAATGGCTGTGGTCATTGAATTTGTGGTTTTGGCCGACGGGAAGATCTACCCGGGGAATATCTATCGGGCTATGGTATGTAATAAAGCTAAACTTGTTTATGAAGAAATCGGCGACTGGCTGGATGGCAGGACGGATATTCCTCGATCAGTCCGAGAAATTTCCGGATTAGAGGAGCAGCTGCGTTTGCAGGATGAGGCTGCGCAGAGGTTACGGAAATACCGGATGGAACAAGGAGCGTTAGAATTAGAAACCATCGAAGCCAAACCTGTAATCCATGATGGGATAGTTAAAGAATTAGTTATTCTAAAAGAAAACCGGGCCAGATATTTAATTGAGAATTTTATGATCGCCGCTAATGAGGCTATGGTTAACTTTCTGGGAAAATCCGGCGTCCCGGTGATCCAGAGAGTTGTGCGTACTCCTAGGAATTGGGCGGGGATAATGGATGCGGCAACTGCCTGCGCAGAAACTTTGCCTTCTGAACCTGATTCAAAGGCCCTGGCTAAATTTTTAATGCGGCGTAAAGAAGTTGATCCAGAGCATTTTCCGGATTTATCTTTAACCATCGTTAAATTACTTGGCCCCGGTGAATATATTAGTTTGGAGCCGGGCAGATCATCATTTGGCCATTTCGGCCTGGCGATCATGGATTATACCCATGCTACGGCTCCTAACCGCCGCTACGTAGATATGATCATTCAGCGGTTGCTCAAAGCAGTCATTGCGGAAAACCCTTGTCCCTATACTTTGCAAGAGTTGAGCGAAATTTCCGCCCGATGCACAGGCCGTGATCAAGCCGCCAAAAAGGTCGAACGTTTTATGCATAAAGCTATTGCCGCGATATTATTAGTTGATCGGATAGGGGAATCTTTTGAAGCTATTGTCACCGGCGCTTCCGAAAAGGGCAATTATGTCCGGATCATAAGCCCTCCGGTGGAAGGCCGGGTTATCCGCGGAGAAGAAGGAATGTCCGTTGGCCAAAAAGTCCGCGTCCGTTTAGTGAGCATGGACCCGTATAAAGGGTATATAGATTTTGAACGAATCAGCAATTTGACTTAGTCCAGCCACTAAAAAAGGGAGGGGCAATGTTTTTTATTCTATGGATCGCTTGCATTTTGTTCACAGCATTTTTTGCTACAGAGAAAAACCGCAGTGTCGCCGGCTGGGTGGTTTTTAGCCTATTTACCGGCCCTCTGGCTTTAGTTATCATTGCAGTTTTGCCTTCTTTAAAAAGTCAACCTAAGCCTCTAGCTGGATATTATGGTCCTGAGGTTTCTTCGGTCTCGCTTAAACTTCAACTTGAAGAGGCCAAAAAAGAAATCCAGGGATTGAATAATAAATTGAATAATCTGGAAATTAAAATAGGCGCGTTGCGGGAAAATGATTTTCCGGCTGAGCCTAGCCCTGCGCCGGTTCAACCTAAACCTGCACCGGTTCCTGAGCCAGTTCGCACACCGCCCGTAGAAGGCGTTTTAAGCCAAAGAGTCGAAGGCAAAGTAAGTCTTGAGGAATATTGTTTTGGTTCACCAGCCCAGAGAAAAGATTTGGAAATGGACCTGGGAAAGTTCTGGCTAAACAAGATCGGGATCGTTATTTTTGCTTTGGGCATAGGTTTTCTGATCACTTATGCTTTTAAATATTTTGGCCCGTTTTTAAGGGTTATTTTTGGATATGCCGTGTGTTGCGCGTTGTTTTTCTTGGGCGTTAATCTAGAGAAAAAAGATAAATTTATCTATTTCGGCCGGGTCCTGCTGGGAGGCGCCTGGGCTTTGACGTATTTTACTACCTACGCAATGTACCACTTTGAAGCCTCAAAAATAATATCCAGCCAGTTCTGGGAGTTGTTATTGCTGGCTATTGTGGCTGGCGGGATGATTCGTTATTCTTTGCGCTACAAATCCGAAGTGCTTACCGCGATCGCTTTTTTTGTCGGTTATCTTACTTCGACACTGGGAGATATAAACTATTTTACCCTGATTAGTTCCTCGCTGCTTTCGGGTGCGCTTATTTTTCTGGTTTACCGGTTGCAATGGACCAGATTGATTTTTTTGGGCATTGCGCTTACTTATTTGACCCATTTGGCTTGGGTGGTTAAACATATCGCTTTTTCCACGGTTCCCGTAGGGTTGTTGAATGTGGAGAATATTTATTTCTTGCTGGATGCCGGATTCCTGTCGATATACTGGTTTTTGTTCGCGGTCGCCGTGCATGCTATTAAGGATCAGGCCCAGGAAGCTAAATTATCCGCGGCGAATTTCGCTAATTTTTCGTTTTATTTCTTAATGATCTTTCCGAAATTATACGTGTTCTATCCTGCGCAAAAATTAATTTTTGTCCTGGGGATGGGGGCGATCTATCTAATATTTTCCGGAATTTGCGAGTTGGCCGGCCGGAGAAAACTTTGTATCTCTAATATCGTTATTGCCGTAGCGCTTTTAACTATGGCTGTCCCTTTAAAGTTTATTCCTTACCATACTACAATTATTTGGTTTATTGAGCTGCCTTTCTTATTGTTTATCGGATTGGCTTTCAGGCGTCCGGTTTACCGTTATTTGAGCTTTGTTTTGGCTATCGTTTTGTTTTATAAGTTCATGTTTGTGGATAGTTATGGTTTTGTGGATTTGATAGTTTTTAATAAAAGTATTTCTTGGCTTGAGCTTTTGTTATTTACCGGAGCGATTTCCATGGCAGTTTCCTATGGTCTATACCGGATATGGAGAAATAAATTAGAATTGGGTAAGGAACTGAATTTGGGTAATTTCTTTTCCGGATTTGCGGTTTTTTATCTGACCCGTTTTCTTTGGGTGTTCAGCCATAACCGCTGGCTAACCTTTAATATATTCGCGGAGGCGCTGTTAGTTCTTATCTGCGGGGCGTTGCTGTTGGATAAATATCTGCGTTTTTATTCGCTTGCAGTTTTATTTATCGCCGGTTTTGGATTTTGTTTTATCGATAATTATTATGCGAGTAGCGAAGTTTTTCAGACCTTTCAGATCGTTTCTAAGCTGATTCTTGCTTTTTCCTATTACGCGATATACAGGAGATTGCGTGGTAAAGAGCTCGTTTCGGAATTTGAAGGCAGCCTGGGTAAATTTTTATTCTTTGTTGCTGCGTCACTGGTGGTCTATAGCATATTTTCCTATGTAAAACCGCTTTGGATCACGCTTAGCCTGGAACTGGGAGTTTTACTGTCCTTGGCTTGGGGGATTAAGACCAGAGACAAGGGAGTAAGGTATTATTCGCTTTTGGTGCTTTTAATCTCAGGGGTTAGGTATTGCGTAATTGATAATTATTCACGGGTAAATAATCTTTTGGAATGGTTGTTGATAGTTTTAATAGTGGCTATAGCCTACGCTGTTTACGCGGTTTATAAAATCCTGAAAAATAAATCGTTGCTCGAACCGTCAGAGAAGGAACTTCCTGGCGTTTTGTTTTACAGTTCCACATTCTTAACGGTTTTATCGATTTTTCGCTATATCCCGGGAATCTGGATATCCATGGCTCTGGGGGTTGTAGGAGTAGTTCTTTTCGGCATAGGGTTTCTAATCAAAGATAAAACTTGCCGCCTGGGAGGTTTTATTATTTTTGCCATAACCCTTGGCCGGATAGTTTTTGTGGATCTGGCCGGGTTACCTATAATTTATAAGATCATCAGTTTTATTATCCTGGGAATAATTTTTCTGGGTGTTTCCTATTTATATACCCGCTACAACATTGGGAAAAAATAGGGACAGTCCGGGTTGCTAAGGGAGGGCATAAATGAAAATTATCAAAATTGCGCTTATTTCAATTGCGGGATTGGTTGTTCTTGCGGTAATAGCTTTGGCTATTTTTATCAAGACTTTCGACGTTAACCGCTATAAACCACAGATCATTAGCGAAGCGAGTAAAGCTTTAGCCCGCCAAGTCGATTTCCAGAAAGCTTACTTGGGAATTTCTTTATTCCGAGGAATCGAGTTAAAGATCAGCAATCTTGCTATATCCGAAGATCCGGCATTCGGCAAAGGGGAGTTTCTGGCAGTCAAAGATATCTCAGTGGGAGTGGATGTTTTGGGATATATTTTGCAAAAGAAGATCAGTATTACCAGCGTTCTTATTGATTCGCCTATGATAACTTTAATCCGCCAAAAAGATAATAGTTTCAATGTTCAGACTATCGCCAAACCTGCTGAAGCAGGCAAGGAGATCATGAAATCATCGCCAGCTACATCGGCGCTGGCAATACCCGCGATCCTTATTTCTTCGATCAAGAATATTAATGGAACATTGACGTATATCGATTATTCTTTTGAGCCGCCGTTACGCTTAGAAGTTTTAGAGTTGACTGCTGCAGTAAGCAAAGTTTCCTTAACTGCGCCATTTCCTTTTGTGGTGGAAGCCGCGGTTTTAAGCGCTAAAAAGAATATCCGCCTGGAAGGCAAAGCGAGTTTCGACCTTAAAACCAATGAAGTGGCCATTACTGAACTTAAAGGCGCAACCGAGCTGTCCAATATTCTAATGAGCAAGGTCCCAATTGCTTTTCCTATGACTAAAGGCGCGATTTTGCCCGCCAGCCTTAAAGGCAATTTGAATCTGACTATGGATAAATTGACCGCTGGGCCAAAAGGTTTGGGAGCCTTAGCTGCTGACTGCGCATTGGCCAATGGTATCCTGCAATTTAAGGAATTAGCTTCGCCGGTTAAAGATGTGGCCGCGGCTGTAAAGATTACCGAGAATAAGGTCTCTTTTGATAAAGTATCCGCTGCAATAGGAGAGGGTTCGATCAATGCTCAAGGCGCGATCGATGATTATTTAGCTAAACAGGATTACAGCGTCAACGCGGATATCAAGGATCTTAAACTGGAGGATCTTATTGTTCAGGATAATTCTCCGGTCAAAGTTGAAGGTCTCGCCGCCGGAAAAATAAGTGTCAAAGGTTCAGGTTTTAGCCCGGAAGCTCTGAAATCCAGCTTGTCCGGCAATGCCGACATATCCGTGACTAAAGCCAAGCTTAAAAATATCAATGTACTGCGCACGGTTCTGGATAAAATTTCCGTGATCCCGGGTTTATCGCAGAAGATTGAAGCCGGCCTACCCGAGAAGTTCAAACAAAAGCTGGCCGCAAAGGATACGGTTTTGTCGGATATAAAGTTACCGGTAACGATAGAAAATGGCCGTGTTATGGTCAAAGATGTAACTTTGGGAGCCGATGAGTTTCTCTTTAAAGGCAACGGCGAGGCCGGCTTGAGCGGCGATTATTCGTTGGAAGGGTCATTTCTAATTCCGCAGGAACTTTCCGCGTCTATGGTCGCGGCGGTCTCCCAATTGCAATATTTGCTTAATGAACAAAATCAGATCTCTATTCCGCTTAAAATTTCCGGCCAAGCGCCGGAAATGAAATTCCGCGTAGACCCGCAATATATCGCTGAAAAGTTGATAGCAAATCAGGCCAAACAGCAGCTTTTCAAAGCTTTGGAAAAAGCTGTTGCCAATAAAGACTCTGGTACCACTGAGCAAAACGCTGCGCCGTCCGATTCGAATAAGAAATCCGACACAGAAGAGGCGGTGAGTAATCTTCTAAACAGCATTTTCAAAAAGAAATAGATTTACCTAAAAACACCCTCCTGAAAAATAATCCGTTAGATTTATTGTTTTCTCCCGTCTATTACTAGTGAGTAATTGATATGGTTTAAATTTACCCGGGAGCGGGGAGGGAGGAAAAATGGCTATGCAAAATCTCACGATACATGATTTACCTCGAGTCGAACGGCCGCGGGAGAAACTCATCAAATACGGTGCCAGCCGGTTATCTAACCCCGAATTATTGGCAATTATTCTGCGCACCGGTACAAAAGGGGAGAATGTCCTGGAGTTATCCAACAAACTTCTGCGTAAAATAAAGATTGAAAACTTGCCCCAGGCCAACTTTTCCGAATTTAAGCAAATTTTCGGTATCGGTTCAACCAAAGCTTGTGAGCTGCTAGCCTGTGTAGAGCTTGGCCGCCGCATTTTTCTGAACAAAAAAATCAATATCGGTCAACTCTTGTCTCCACAAGATGTTTTTGATAACCTCAAAGACATTCGTGAAAGCAAAAAGGAGCATTTTGTAGTTTTTTTTCTTGATTCCCGCAATCAGCAGATCCACCGGGAAATCATCTCCATCGGCACCATTAACGCTAGCCTGGTGCATCCCCGTGAAGTCTTTGAACCGGCAGTCAAGCACCTGGCAGTTCAAGTTATCTTGTCTCATAACCATCCATCAGGTGACCTTGAGCCTTCGGAAGATGATTTGGCAGTTAACCAGCGGCTTGTGGAATCCGGGAAGATCCTGGGGATCGAAATCCTGGATCATATCATTGTGGGCCCAACCGGCTATCTAAGTTTTAAAGAAAAAGCAATTTTATAATTATACATGAGTAAAAAAAATAGTTGACAAAACAAAGAACTATGCTATACTCACTTTTGTAGTGAATAAAGATTAGAAGTCAGTAGCCGAGAGGTGCAGATGTCTAGCCTTTCGGTTTTTTTGTTTTCTGTCATTATTTACTATAATAATAGAGAAAAGGAGGTAGTAAATAATGGCAAAAGGTAAAGTAAAGTGGTTCTCAAACGAGAAGAGTTA
>Ga0315268_10001820_pt1 | contig 24471 bp, 21 predicted proteins | sample C1_top_MG_FD_204535 | JGI IMG/M metagenome (GOLD analysis project Ga0315268, IMG submission 204535) | Sediment microbial communities from Yellowstone Lake, YNP, Wyoming, USA - C1_top | ecosystem: Environmental > Aquatic > Freshwater > Lake > Sediment | place: USA: Wyoming | collected 2017-08-01
TCATTCAATGCCATTCTTGCTTGCTTTCAGTCTTGTTTCGGTTTTGTGGGAGTCCGGCCGCGATCGGGGACCGTCGAACTCAGGCCGCGGCAACCCCGATGGCGTTGCGCTGGGTATCGTGCCATTCCGCCAGCATGGCGCGCAAAAATTCGACGCCGGCACCTGTTTTCGCGCTAACGCGAACGATGTGAATTTTACCATACTGATCGCGTTCAACCCCGGGTTGCAGGCCGGCCGCGTCAATCTTGTTGAACACCATCACCTGGGGAACCGCGTCGGCGCCGATTTCGACCAGCACCTTGTTCACTTCGCCGATCTGATCGTCGCGCGCCGGACTTGCCGCATCCACCACATGCAGCAACAGATCGGCACGCACGGTCTCTTCAAGCGTCGCGCTGAACGCCGCCACCAAAGTATGCGGAAGATCACGGATGAAACCGACTGTATCCGACATGATGACTGAAGCGCCGCCGGCTCCGCTGAGGCGCCGCGAAGTTGTATCCAGCGTCGCGAACAACTGGTCCGCCGCATAGGTATCGCTGTGCGTGAGGCGGTTGAACAGCGTCGACTTGCCCGCATTGGTGTAGCCGACGAGCGAGACCGACAGGCCCTGACCGCGCTGGCGCGCGCGTCGCCGGGTCTGTCGCTGACGCAGCACGGTGGCCAGCTTGTCCTTGAGGACCTTGACTCGCTTGCGCAACAACTGGCGGTCGGTTTCCAGCTGGGTTTCGCCGGGGCCGCGCAGGCCGATACCGCCCTTCTGGCGCTCCAGGTGGGTCCAACCGCGCACCAGCCGCGTCGCCAAGTGCTCGAGCTGGGCAAGTTCGACCTGCAACTTGCCTTCGTGCGAACGCGCACGCTGCGCGAAGATGTCCAGGATCAGGCTGCTGCGGTCGACGACCCGGCATTCGACGCGCTTCTCAAGGTTGCGCTGCTGCGCGGGTGACAGGTCGTGATTGAACAGCACCAGCGATGCGCCGGCGCATTGCACTGCTTCTGCAATCTCCTCGACCTTGCCGGCACCGGCAAAGGTGGCCGCGTCGGGTCTCTGCCGTTTTCCCTTGATGAGCGCAAGCGGTTCCACGCCCGCGCTTTCGGCCAGGCGGCGAATTTCCTCCTGCGACTCGAGGAAATCCACATTGCCGAAATCCAGGCTGACGAGGACGGCACGGTCGCCGCCGCGGGGGCGATCAGGCATCGGCGGGATCCGTCGTCGAAACCGGCCTGATGGCGCGCGAACTCACGCCGCGCACCCCGCGGGTCGGGATAACTGCAAGCACGGAATCGGCAAAACGGACGAAACGGGATTGGCGAACACTCGGGATTGGCGAACACTCAGTCTTCGGACCCTTGCTCCAAAGACAAGTTCACCGCACGCGCGGGCACGACGGTGGAAATCGCATGCTTGTAGACCATTTGTGTCACGGTGTTCTTCAGCAAAACCACGTACTGGTCGAACGATTCGATCTGGCCCTGTAACTTGATGCCATTGACCAGGTAGATCGACACCGGCACATGCTCTTTGCGCAACGTATTCAGAAATGGGTCTTGCAACAACTGGCCTTTCGCGCTCATGGCTGCTCCTTATGCTCTTATTCGACCCGCGGTTACTGTACTGGATTTCAAGGCGTAATACTATCGGTTGGAAAATCGGGCAGGACTTGGCCCTTGATCGCGCTCAGCCCTTCCTGCGGCCCGCGAAAGGATTCCTGCCCTGCTTGAAAGAGACTCTTACCGGGGTGCCGCGCAACTCAAAGGCGTCCATGAACGCGCGCTCGAGGTAGCGGCGGTAACTGTCCGGGACGTGATTCAAGGCGTTGCCGTGAATCAGAATCAGCGGCGGATTCATGCCGCCCTGATGGGCATAGCGCAGTTTGGGACGGGAAACGCCATTACGCGGCGGCGACTGCTTTTGCACCGCAGCGAGCAATACGCGCGTGAGCTTGGGCGTGGTCAATTTGGCCATGGCAGCGGCATAGGCCGCATTCGCCGAACTGAGCAGCGCCGGGACGCCCACGCCGTTGCGCGCCGAAATGTAATGCACCGGCGCAAAATCCAGGAAGTTGAGCTTGCGGGCGTAGTCGCGCTTGGCTTTTTCGCGCGACTCTTCATCGGCGGCATCCCATTTGTTTATCGCCACCACCAAGGCGCGGCCGGCCTCGAGAATGAAGCCCGCCAGGTGCGCATCCTGGTCCGAGACGTCCTGCGTCACGTCGAGAACGAGCACCACGACGTTGGAATCGTCGATGGCCTGCAGGGTCTTGACCACTGAGAACTTCTCCGCGACGTCTTCCACGCGCCCCCGCCGGCGCACGCCGGCCGTATCGATGAGCGTGTACGCGCGAGCGTTGCGCTCGAAGTCGATGTAAATGCTGTCCCGGGTGGTACCGGGCTGGTCGAAGGCGATCACCCTCTCCTCGCCGAGCAGGGTATTGACGAGGGTCGACTTGCCGACGTTCGGGCGACCCACGATTGCTATCTTCGGGTGCTTGCCTTCCAGCTGCGGCTCGTCGTCGGCCGCGGGAAATTCTTCGACAACGACGTCCACCAGTTCGTGCACGCCTTCGCCGTGCGATGCCGACACCGTCAAGGGTTCGCCGAGCCCGAGTTCGTGAAACTCCGCAGCAGCGGTTTCATGCGCCAGGCCTTCCGCCTTGTTGACCACCAGCCACAGTCTGCGCGCCGTCTTGCGCAGTTCGACGGCAATTTGCCTGTCGAGAGGAGTCAGCCCTTGACGTGCGTCGACCAGCAGCAACACGGCATCGGCTTCGTCCACCGCCTGCCGCGTCTGCCGCGCCATCTCCTTGTAGATGCCGGCTTTGGCCACCGGTTCGAAGCCCCCGGTATCCACAACCAGAAAGGACTTGGCGCCGGTTTTGCCATGCCCATAATGACGATCGCGGGTCAGGCCGGGAATGTCGGCGACCAGCGCCTGGCGCGAGCGCGTCATACGGTTGAAGAGGGTCGATTTGCCGACATTGGGCCGGCCGACCAGGACGATTGTGGGTTTCAATGGGGATTCTTTGCAGGCCCGAGGGTTTACGGCAGGCCGGCGCGCGCACGCCGGCCCTATTTTCTCCTGATGGCTATAGCGTAGATGCCGCCCTTGCGGGTCTGCACCAGCACCTTGCCCTTGTCGATCGACACCGGCGCCGACGCAATGCCGCCACCGTCGGTTGCAATGCGTGCGGCGAATGATCCGTCTTCGAATTTCAGAAAATGCACTTGGCCTTCGAAGTCGCCGACCACGACGTAATCCTTGACTGCCAACGGTGCGCTCAGGTTTCGGGCGGAAAGTTTGTCCTGTTTCCACACGCTGGCTCCGCTGTTCCTGTCAAGCGCCACCAGCGAACCATTGTCCTCCGACAGGTACACACTCAGGTCGTCGGCCGCAAGACTGCCGACACTGGATGCCGGTCGTGCCCATAACTGGGCGCCCTTCTGGGTATCGTAGCAGGCGACCCGTCCCTGAAAGGTCGCGGCGCACACCCTAGCCGTCTCCACCAGCGGCTGACCGGCAATATCGGTGATGCGCTCGAGTTCGTTGTCGCCCTTTGGCGCTGCCACGATCGCCTCCCAAACCAAGCCGCCATTGGCCAGATTCAATACCACCAGTTTGCCCGCGGGCATGCCGGCAATCACGAAATTCTCGATGACGATTACGCCAGGATTGGATCGTAGTGTCAGGGGCGGCGGTGTCGTCTGGTACTCCCAGCGGCGCGAACCATCTCGTGCATCCAGGCCGAAGATGCGGCTGTCGCCGCTGCGCACGACGACGAATTCGCCACCAGCCTGCGGTGCGCTGAGCACTTCGCTCGACACCCGCGATTGCCACAACGGCTTGCCCTCGAGGTCGTAGGCCAGCACCGAGCCTTTCGAGGTTCCGACCAGCACCATGTTTTCGCTCACGCCAACCCCACCCGACAGCGCCGCCTTGGTGTCGAGCCGCCACAGCGTCTTGCCGTTTGCGGCATCGAGCCGGACCAGGTCGCCGCGATTGCTCGCTGCGAACACGCTGTTTGCATGGATCGCCGGCGTAAATACATAGCGGCCGGCATCGCCGATGTTGACCTGCCAGACGACGACGGGCCTCGCCGAAGGCTTGAAGCTCACCAAATTGGCAGGCTGGGGACCCTTGCCGGCGCAGCCGCCGAGCACAACGCATGATAGCGAGATCGCTACCAGCACACGCAAAATCAACACGAAGCGCAGAGGCGACCGCGCAGCGGTCACTGATCGCCCCCAAGAGCGTCGAGTTTGATCTGCACGACATTGCGATAACTGCTGTTGGGCAAACTTGCCTCGATTGCGGCCTTGTAAGCGGCCCGCGCCTCGGCGCTTTTCCCTTGTGCGACCATGACATCGCCGCGCAAGTCCGCATACAGGGTTTGCATCGCCGGGCCGTGTTTGGTTTCCAGCAGCTTGAGCGCCTCGTCGTATTTTTTCTCGTCGAGCCGGATGCTTGCCAGGCGCAGCCGCGCGAGTTCAGCCGTTTCCTCATCCCTGGCTTTGTCGATCGCCCACTGCAGTTGCGCGGCGGCGCCGGACGGGTCGCCGTTTTCATAATTGGTCTTGGCCAGCAGCAAGGCCGCCGTCGGGCCGTAGGCGGTCGAACCGTAACCGTCGATCACCTGTTTGCCGAGCGCACGGATTTCATTGACGTCGTTCTTGCGCACGGCCTCCCCGAACTTGGTGAAGAGCGAAGACGCCCGCTCGGCTTGGCTGGTCTGGTAGTAACGCCAGCCCTGGATGCCGCCGAACGCCGCGAGAGCGGCCACGGCGAGCGTGACGATCAGCGTGCCGTATTGCTTCCAGAACTGTTTCAGTTCGGCTATCTGTTCCTGTTCTTCGAGATCGAATGCCATGTCGGAATCTTCTGTGGTGAGTGAGTCAAGGATGCTTGGATTTGAGGATCATTGCCGCCGCTTGTTCCGCGCCGGCCTGCACTTGTTCGCCCGCTTCGCGCATCGGCTTGAGTGAAACGACCTTTTTGCCGGCCTCCTCGTCGCCGATGATCACCGCGAAGCGCGCGCCACTGGTGTCGGCCCGCTTCATCTGCGCTTTGAAACTGCCGCCGCCACAGTGAAGCACGACCGAAAGTCCGTGCCCGCGCAACGATTCCGCGACATTCCACGCAAAGCGGGTCGCCGATTCGCCGCTGTGGACCAGATAGACGTCGGGGGCGCGGGCTGGCGCTGAAACCCGCGCTTCACCCAGCAGCGCAAGCAAGCGTTCGATGCCCATCGCGAAACCGCACGCCGGAGCCGGTTTGCCGCCGATCTGCCCGATCAGGTCATCATAGCGGCCACCGGCGCACACCGTGCCCTGTGCGCCAAGCCTGGTCGTGGTCCATTCGTAAACGACATCATTGTAGTAGTCCAGCCCGCGCACCACGCGGTCGTTGACCTGGAACTCGATGCCGGCATTCTTCAGCAGACCCTGCAACTCGTCGAAATGCCGGCACGACTCTTCATCGAGGTCGTCCGCGAGCTTCGGCGCAGCCGCAATGACATCGCGCATCGCCGGACTCTTGCTGTCAAGCACGCGCAACGGATTGCCATGCAGGCGCCGTCGCGCATCGTCGTCGAGTACCGCGAAATGCTCCTCGAGATACGCGATGAGCCGCGTGCGATAACGCCCGCGTGAGGCGGTGTTGCCGAGCGTGTTGATCTGCAGTCGCAGGCCGTCGAGGCGCAGCCGCTTCCACAGGCTCGCCCCCATGACCATGTGCTCCGCGTCCACGTCGGGACCGGGAAAACCCAGGGCCTCGATGCCGACCTGGTGAAACTGGCGATAACGGCCTTTCTGCGGACGCTCGTGGCGAAACATCGGTCCGATGTAGAACAGGCGCTGCGCGCCGTTGTAGAGCAGATTGTTTTCGATCACCGCGCGCACGCACGAGGCCGTGCCTTCCGGGCGCAGCGTCAGGCTCTCCCCGTTGAGTTGATCGACGAAGGTGTACATCTCTTTCTCGACGATGTCGGTGACTTCACCGATGGAGCGCACGAACAGTTCGGTCTTTTCCAGAATCGGCATGCGGATGTTGCGGTAACCGTACTGTGCCAGCCAGGCACGCACCGTGTCTTCAAAAAACTCCCACAGCGGCGCCTGGTCCGGCAGGACATCGTTCATCCCGCGGACTGCCTGAATCGTTTGCGTCATGAAGCGTGCTTGTCTCGAGAGGGCGCGGTCGCTCAGCCGAGCGCCGGCGCGGATTCGTCATTGTTCGTCGCCACCCGCGTCCCGGGCCCACCGGATCGGCCGTAGTGGCTGGCGACGTAATCATCCACCAGGCGATGAAATTCTTCGGCGATATGCTCGCCTTTCAGCGTTACGGTCTTCACGCCGTCGACGAAAACCGGCGCCACCGGCGTTTCGCCCGAACCAGGCAGGCTGATACCGATATTGGCGTGCTTGCTTTCGCCCGGACCATTGACCACACAGCCCATCACGGCCACACGCATCTCTTCGACGCCCGGATACTGCGTGCGCCACGCCGGCATCTGCCGACGCAGGTAACTTTGAATCTTTTCAGCAAGTTCCTGAAAGACGGTGCTGGTCGTGCGCCCGCAACCGGGACACGCGATCACCATCGGCGCAAAAGAGCGCAGGCCCATACTCTGCAGGATCTCCTGCGCGACGATGACTTCGCGGCACCGATCTCCGCCCGGATCGGGCGTGAGCGAAATCCGTATCGTGTCGCCGATGCCCTGCTGCAACAACACGGCCAGCGCCGCGGTGGAAGCGACGATGCCCTTGGATCCCATGCCCGCTTCAGTCAGACCGAGGTGCAGCGGGTAGTCGCAACGCACGGCCAGCTCGCTGTAAACCAGTATCAGGTCCTGGACGCCGCTCACCTTGCACGAAAGGATGATGCGATTGCCGGGCAGTCCGATTTCTTCCGCCTTGCGCGCGTTTTGCAGTGCCGAAACGATCAGGGCTTCGCGCATGACAGCGGCCGCTTCCCCGGGCGCGGGCAAGCGCGCGTTTTCATCCATCATGCGCCCGAGCAGACCGGGGTCCAGACTGCCCCAGTTGACACCGATGCGCACCGGCTTGCCGTATCGGCACGCCGTTTCGATCATGGTCGCGAACTGATCATCGCGTTTGGATCCGCGTCCGACATTGCCGGGATTGATGCGGTATTTATCCAATGCCTGCGCGCAATCCCGGTATTGCGTCAGCAGTTTGTGGCCGTTGAAATGAAAATCGCCGATCAACGGCACCCGGCAGCCAGCGCGCTCGAGCACGTTGCGGATTTCCGGCACGGCCACCGCCGCTTGCGCGGTGTTGACCGTGATGCGCACGAATTCCGAACCGGCTTCGGCGAGTTCCCTGATTTGGCGTGCGGTGGCCGGCACGTCCGCCGTATCGGTATTGGTCATCGACTGCACGATTACCGGCGCGCCGCCACCCACCGCAATGCCGGCGATGCGGGCCTGGCGGGTCACGCGGCGGGGAACGATTGCGCCCGGCATCAGTGACGAGCGCGTCATTGCAACGTAAGCCGCGCCACACTCGCCCGGGTATGCGGCCCGAGATCGATGCTGTTGTCACCCTGGAACAGGCGCACGCCCGCCGCATTGCCGACCACCACGGAAAAAGGCGGCTCGCCGCTCACGCTGCGGCGAGTGCCTGCCGGGTTGAGTTGCCCAAAGATGGTATTACCGTCGCGATCCTTGATTTCGACCCAGGAGTCCTCATCGAAGATCATGCGCACCGTCACCCGTCCGTCAGACCCGTCTGCCAATGGCGCACCGGTTTCAGGCGGCGGTCGATGTTCGACGCTCTCGGTCGTTGCCGGCGCTTTCGTTTCCGGATTTGCCGCGGGTTTTGCCGCGTATTCGATGCCCGGTCTTGTCTCGCTCCTGGGTTTCGCGCCGGCGCCGGTCTTCGCTTCGGCAGCGGGTTTCGCGCCGGCGCCGGTCTTCGCTTCGGCAGCGGGTTTCGGCGGCGACGCAGTTTCCTCGCCAGCCGCGGCCGGCGGCGTGCGGCGCGCAACGTCCGGCACCCGGCGGCCGCCAAAATAAAACGACGACGCAATAACGAACAAGAACACGAGCGCCGCCGCACTCCACAACCGGATTTTCCATCTTGGCGCAGGCGCCGACTGCGAACGCGCGATTTTCCGCACGGCCACGGCCGGGACCTGCGGCGGATTGAGCATCAAATCGGTAGCGCGAATCAACGGCTCCGGATCCAGGCCGAGGAGCTTCGCGTAATTGCGGATGAAGCCGTGGATGAAAACCGGACCCTTATAGGCGGAGTAGTCGTCGCGTTCGAGCGCCTCGACCTGTCGAACGGAAAGCTTGAGTTGGCGCGAAATATCACCGAGGCTCAAACCCTGGCGGCGGCGCTCCTTGAGCAGCGCCGCGCCGGCGGCGCCCCCCGCTTCTGCGGGAGCGGCCCCGGATTCCGCGCTTGCGGCAGCATCGCTCACTGGAAGCGGCCCTCGTTGAACGACTTTGTCTGCGGCGTGTCCGGATACCTGTTGTTGAGCTGCGCGCCGTAACTCGCAAGTGCCGTGCGATCGCCGAGCCGTTGCTCGATGCGCGCCCCCAGCCAGAGTGCATCGGCGGACGGCGTCGCCACCTGCATATGGCGATTCAGGAGCACCCGCGCGGACGTCAGTTGGTTGCGCGTGAACTCGATATCGGCAAGCTGATACAGCGCCTGCGGCTGATTCGGCTGCAGCGCCAGAGCCTTGCGCAGCGACTCTGCTGCCTTCACGTCATCACCCAGCAGGCGCAAGCACACGCCGGCGTTCGTGTAAGCATTTTCCGGCGTGGCATAAAGGGGATTCTTCAGCGCCGTTGCGAAATATTTCATTGCCTTCTTTTCGTGCCTGCGTTGGCACAGAAACATCCCGTAGTTGTTGTTCGTGGACGAATCGTTCGCATCGATCTTCAGTGCGCGCTCGAACGACTGTTGCGCCAGCGCATCTTCCTTGAGGGTCATGTACACCAGCCCGAGCTGGCTGTGCGCGGGAGCGTATTGCGGATCGGCGCTGACAGCCTCCTTCAGTTCCTGGATGGCCACCGGCATCTGTCCCACGCCATAGTATGCCGTACCCAATTCGGTATGGATGCGGGCACGATTCTCGGCCGCGCTCCTCGGCTCGCCGGTTTCCGACTTGGTCACCGGGGTGCTGCAAGCGGCCAGCATCGCGACCACGATCAGGGTCGAAATTGCGTTCATGCCGGCGCCAGTCATGCCGAAGCGACCATCGTTCGCCGCGTTTTGCGCTGCGTGCGGTCCTGCACCTGCCCGGCAAGCTGGCCGCAGGCGCCATCGATATCGTCGCCGCGCGTCTTGCGCGTCGTCGCGACCAGACCGGCCTGCATCAGCACATCGCGAAACGCGCCGATGCGTTCGCGCGAAGAGCACTCGAACCCGGAATCCGCAAACGGGTTGAAAGGGATCAGGTTGAACTTGCAGGACACGCCCTTTACCAGCGCCAGCAGTTGCCTTGCTTGCTCAATGCTGTCGTTCACGCCCTTGAGCATCACGTATTCGAAAGTGACGAAATCGCGCGGAGCGACCTTGACGTAGCGCCGGCACGCTGCCATCAGTTCTTTCAGCGGATATTTCTTGTTGATCGGCACCAGACGATCGCGCAGATCGTCGTCGGGGGCATGCAAAGACACGGCCAGCGCCACCGGCAACTGCTCGGCGAGCCGGTCGATGGCCGGAACCATGCCGGAGGTCGAAAGCGTCACCCGCCGGCGCGATAGTCCGTAGCCATAGTCGTCGAGCATGATCTTCATCGCCGAAACGACGTTGTCGAAATTGGCCAGCGGTTCGCCCATTCCCATCATCACGACATTGCTGATCACGCGCTCTCCCCTGGGCGCCGCCCCGAGTGCGCGATTGGCCCACCAGAGCTGGCCGACGATTTCCGCGACCGTCAGGTTCCGATTGAACCCCTGCCTGCCGGTGGAACAGAACGCGCATTCCAATGCGCATCCCACCTGCGAAGACACGCAAAGCGTTCCGCGCCGCGTTTCGGGAATGAACACGGTCTCGATGCCGTTGGCGGCGCCCACCGAAAGCAGCCATTTGCGCGTGCCATCGGTTGCCGTGGAATCGGCCATCAGCGAGGGCGCCTGCACCACCGCGCTGGCGATGAGCTTGGCGCGCAATTCTTTCGACAGGTCGCTCATGTCTTCGAACCCGGCCTGACCGAACTGGTGGATCCAGCGCATGACCTGCCGCGCGCGAAATGGTTTCTCGCCGATTTCGGTGAAGAAACCGGCGAGCCGTTCAGGGTCCAGATCCAGCAGGTTGACGGGCATCAGCGCGAGTAGATATTCAGCGTCGGAAAGAAATAGGCGATTTCCGCTGCCGCCGTCTCGGGCGCATCGGAACCATGCACTGCGTTGGCGTCGATACTATCGGCGAAATCCGCGCGAATCGAACCTTTCGCCGCTTTTCTCGGATCGGTGGCCCCCATCAGATCGCGGTTCTTCTGGATCGCGGCCTCGCCCTCGAGTACCTGGACTATGACCGGCCCGGAGATCATGAAATTCACCAGATCGTTGAAAAACGCACGCTGCCGGTGCACCGCATAGAAGCCCTCGGCATCATGACGCGACAAGTGCAACATTCTCGCCGCGATAATCTTCAACCCGCCACCTTCGAAGCGCGAATAAATCTGTCCGATCACGTTCTTCGCGACGGCATCGGGCTTGATGATCGACAGGGTACGTTCAACGGCCATCAAATCTCTCCGTGTGGTTTGTTTTGTGATGGTAATTCATGAGGATAGCATGAGCGGGCAGTGAAAGAAACGACTTTGCTGCGAGATTGCAGCGGGCATCGAAGGCAGCGCGCGTTTGATCGCGCGAGGGACCGGCGCGCAGAGCCGCAAAATCGGTGATGGCAGCAGCCGTGCGGACATTGCCAACAAACGATCACGAGGCGCTCGCGCCTGCGCCGGCCGCGATCAGTACAGCAGGTTTGGCAACCACAGGGAAACAGCGGGCACGTAGGTGATCAGCACCAGATAGGCGAGTAACACGAACACCCATGGCAGGCAAGCGATCGACACCTCCGTCAGGCCCATTCTGGCGATGTGGCTGGCAACGAACAGATTCAGTCCGACCGGCGGATGGATCATGCCGATCTCCATGTTCACCGTCATGATCACGCCGAGGTGAATCGGGTCTATGCCCAGGTTCCTGGCGATCGGCACCAGCAGCGGCGCCAGAATCAGGATGATCGAACTGGGCTCCATGAACTGGCCCGCCATCAGCAGCGTCACGTTTACGGCCACCAGGAACATCCAGGGCGACAGTTGCTGGTCGACGACCCATTGCGACAGCCCCTGCGGAATTTGCTCGGAAGTCAGCAGGAACGAGAACAGGATGGCATTGGTGATGATATAGAGCAGCATGGCGCTCGTGTTCGCCGCCGACAGCAGAACCCTCGGCACGTCCCTGAGTTTGAGTCCCCGGTAGATGAAAACCGCCGCGATGAAGGCATAGACCGCGCTGACCGCGGCCGCTTCGGTCGGCGTGAAAATGCCGCCGTAGATGCCACCCATCACGATCACGACCAGCATCAACCCCCAGAACGCATCCTTGAAGGATTCCCAGATCTCGCGCCCCGAGGCGCGCGCAAGTGTCGGAAAATTCTTCGTCCTGGCGGTCGCATACGTGACCAGCATCAGCAACGCCGCCAGCAGGACGCCGGGCACGATCCCGGCGATGAACAGTTTGCCGGCGGACTCCGATGTACTGACCGCATAGATGATCATCACGATCGACGGCGGAATCAGGATGCCGAGCGAACCGGACGTGGTGATCACGCCGACCGAAAAGCGTTTCGGGTAACCCTGTTTGATCATTGCCGGCAGCATGATCGAGCCGATCGCCACCACGGTGGCCGGACTGGAGCCCGAGATGGTGGCGAAGAACGTGCACGCCAGGATCGCCGCAATAGCCAGCCCGCCGTGCATCCAGCCGACCAGCGCCAACGCGAAACGGATGATGCGCCGGGCGATGCCGCCATCGGTGAGAAAGCTGCCCGACAGCACGAAGAACGGCACCGCCATGATCGCGAAGCTTTCCAGCCCGGTAAACAGGCGTTGCGAGACGATGTCGACCGTGTCGATGGAAAACGAGGAAAACAGCGCGAGAAACGTCAGCACCGTCATGCCGAGCGCGATCGAGATCGGCGTGCCGGTGAGCAGCAGGACGAAGAGGATGACGAGGATCAACGCGACGTTCATGCGCCGCCCTCGTCCATGGCGCCGAGCGCATGCGCGGGCAACTCGCCGGACCGCAGGAATCGCGCCATGACCTGCAGGAAGCGATAACACATCAATGACGAGCCGAGCGGAATGCACAGGTAGATCACCCACATCGGCCATTCGAGGTCGGGCGAAATCTGTCCGGTGCCGTAGATGAACCAGACCCAGCGCATCCCCATGACGGCGACAAGTCCGGTAAAGAACGCGCCCAGCGACAACGCGACGCTGACCAGTACGCGCCGCAAGGCCGGCCGCACCGCGTTCACCAGCACATCGACGCCGATGTGAATGCCGGTGCGCACGCCATAGGCGGCGCCGAACTTCGCCATCCAGATGAACAGATAAACGCAGAGCTCCTGCGCCCAGGAGAAATTCAGCGCAGCGGCGTACTTCCACAGCCAAGGCGCCGCCGCCGACTGCCGGTGCAACACGGCGGCGAAAATGATCAGCGTGGCGGCCGCCATGAACCCGGCGATCAGCCATTCCTCGAGGTGATCGAGAGTACGGTCGAATGCCCGGATCACAGGCTATTTCTTCCTGGTCTTGCGCGAATCGACCTCGGCGGCGATGCCATTGATCGCCTGCAGATTATCCCTGCCGACGACGCTCTCGAATCTGGCGTGCACAGGCAGCAACGCTTGCTTCCAGGCCTTGCGCTCGGCCTCGGTCAAAACATAGACCTCGGTCTTTGCGGACGCCTTGACCGCCACAAGGGCGTCGTCGTTCTCCTTCTTGGCGATGTCGCGCTCGTAGCGCGTGGCCTCGGCCATCGCCTGTTCCAGCTGACCACGGATATCGGCCGGCAACCCTTCCCAGAATTTCCGGTTGGTGACCACCGCATACACCAGGCACCCGTGATCGGAAATCGTCAGGTGGGACTGTACCTCGTACATCTTCTGGGTGTAGAGATTGGACAGTGAATTTTCCGCGCCATCGACCACTTTCTGCTGCAGCGCCGAATACACCTCGGAAAACGCCATCACCTGCGGCAAGGCGCCGAGTTCGCGCATGGTCGCCTCCAGCACCTTGGAAGACTGGATGCGCATCTTCAAGCCGCGGAAATCCTCCGGCTTGCGCAGCGGCCGGTTGGCCGAGAATTGCTTGAAGCCGTTGTCCCAGTACGCCAGTCCCCTGAGTCCTTTCGGCTCGAGCTTGGCGAACAGATTCCTGCCGATCTCGCCGTCGGTGACGCGATCCACCGTCTCGGCATCGGCAATCAGGTAAGGCAGATCGAACAACTCGAACTCGCGCACGCCCAGCGGACCGAACTTCGATACCGAAGGCGCCAACATCTGCACCGCGCCGCGCTGCAGCGCCTCCAGCTCCTCCCGGTCCTTGTACAGCTGGCTGTTCGGATAGAGTTCGACCTTGACGCGAGCGCCGGTGTATTTTTCGGCGAGCTGCTTGAATCTTTCCGCCGCTTTGCCCTTGGGTGTGTCATTGGCCACGACGTGGCTGAACTTGACGATGATCGGCTGAGCCGCCTGCGCGGCGATCGGGCCGGCCAGTATCAAGAGCGCGTACAGGATTCTTCTCATCGTCCTCTTTGGTGCTGTGCTTGATTGGCGTGTCGCACGCAGCTTGACCCCCGCGCCGATTCCATCAGCCCGGTTCCCATTCAGGCGCGACGCCGGGCTCCGTTGCACCCGCGCGAAATTGCGCCGCCACGCCGATGCCTGGAACCCAGGCAAGTTGCTCGCCGAAGAACACCAGCGGCATGCGGCTGCGCTCCCAAGGCGGAATCGCGTGCTCCTGCAGCAGGCTCTTGAGCGCGCGCCGCGGCCTGTTTTCCCCCGGCTGCATGCGCTCGCCACCGCCGCGACCCCGCACCGTCGCGGCGCGAATTTCAAAATAGCGCCCGGCGATGCCTTCGCCGACTACCGCGCGCGAGCGCAGCACGCCCAGGCCATGCGGTAAGATCAACTCGTGATGCCCATCCCAGCGCGATTGCCAATCCGCCGGCAGCTCCGGGGCATTGGCGACGAGCTCCACACGGTCGCGATAGCAGCGCAAATCGGCGTCACCGAACGTAACCTGGATCTCGGCATCACGGCCGGCTTCGCGGCACTGTCTGAGGGCCTCCTCCAGCCTGACGCGCGGCGGCATCTGCAACCCGCGGTCGGAGAAGAGCTGGCGCAGCAGATTCAGCGCGCGCGCATCGGACAGCTGCCGCAGGCGTTGCGCCGAGATCGCGTCGCGATCGAGTGATTGCGCATCGATACGCGCCAGTTCCTGCGCCAGCAGCACTTGGTCGGCGAGGTTGCGGGCCGCTCGCGCCAGCGTTTCGCGATAGGCAGGGAAGCGTGCGTTCAACCGCGGCAGAAGTTCACTGCGCAGGTAGTTGCGGTCATAACGCAAATCGGTGTTGCTGTCGTCTTCCACCCACTCCAGGCGCTTCGATTTCGCGTAAGCCTCGATCTGAGCGCGGCGAACCTCCAGCAACGGCCGCAGGATGAGCGGCGCGCCCGGCTTGCCGCCGGCCGCCGATTCCTGGCTCCTGATGACGGGCATGCCGGCCAGACCCTTCGGCCCGGCGCCGCGCAACAATTGCAGCAGGAAGGTCTCCGCCTGATCGTCGAGATGATGCGCGAGCGCGACATAATCGGCCTCGATCGACGCATAGGCGCGGTAACGCAACCTGCGTGCGGCGGCTTCCACGCCCGAGCCGTCGGGGGTAATCTGTACGCGCCGCACCGTCAGCGCAATCGCGCGTCGCTGGCAAAGGGACCGGCAGAATGACTCCCATTCGGCGGCATGCGCACTGAGCTGATGATTCACGTGAACGGCCGACAGCGACAATTCCTGCGCGGCACGCAGTTCCTGCAGGATATCGAGCAGCACCACCGAATCCATGCCGCCGCTCAGCGCAATGGCGACGCGCTTGCCGCGCGCGGCGCAGGCGTCCAGCGCGCACTTGACGCATCCCAACAGTTCTTCGCTCATTGTCGTTGCCATGTTGCGTGCCAAAACAAGATACCCCGTTCGCGCGGGGTATCCGGATGAATATTCGCAAACGGCGAGACGGCTCAGCGAACCGCCGCTTCTTTGAACCTGCCGTAAGCCATCAGGCGCTCGAAGCGTGCCTTCACCAGGTCGTTGATCGGTTTTTCCTGAGCGTCCGCGAGCGCCTCCTGCAGGGCCTTGCGCAAGGTCTGCATGATCGCCGTCGGATCACGATGCGCACCGCCGGGCGGCTCGGCCACCACGCGGTCGACCAGACCGAGCGTCTTGAGCCGGTTGGCCGTAATACCCAGGGTTTCGGCCGCATCCGGCGCCTTATCGGCGCTTTTCCACAGGATCGACGCGCAACCTTCAGGCGATATCACCGAGTAGATCGAATACTGCAGCATCAGGGTGACGTCGCCCACCGCGATTGCGAGCGCGCCGCCCGAGCCGCCTTCGCCGATGACCGTGACCACGATCGGCACGCGCAATTCCGACAGCGTGTACAGGTTGCGCCCGATCGCTTCGGACTGCCCGCGCTCCTCCGCGCCGACGCCGGGATAGGCACCCGGGGTATCGACGAAGGTCATCACCGGTACGCCGAATTTCTCGGCGAGCTTCATCAGCCGCAACGCCTTGCGATAGCCCTCCGGCTTCGGCATGCCGAAATTGCGATAGAGTTTGTCCTTGGTATCGCGGCCTTTCTGGTGGCCTATGACCATCGCCGTCTGGCTGCCGAAGCGCGCCAGCCCGCCGACGATCGACGGATCCTCCGAGAACGAGCGATCGCCTTGCAGCTCCTCGAAATCGGTGAAAAGATTGTGGAAGTAGTCCAGGGAATACGGCCGCTGCGGATGGCGCGCCACCTGCGAAATCTGCCACGACGAAAGCTTCGCGTAGATATCCCGCGTCAGCAGGCTGCTCTTCTTCTGCAGGCGTGAGATCTCCTCGGAGATGTCGACCGCGGAATCGTCCTGCACGTAACGCAATTCCTCGATCTTCGCCTCGAGTTCGGCGATCGGCTGCTCGAAATCCAGAAATGTCGTCTTCATGAAGCCGTATTGTAACGACAGTTCGGCCAATGCGGCGCCCGCGCCCGGCTATTTGCCGTACTGGGACGCGAGGTAATCGACGATCTTGTGGACATCCGCCTGCGCAACCGGAGCGCCCATCGCCTTCATCATCTTGTTGACCGAGGCTTCCCAGCCTTTGCGGTCGAGGAAGGGCGAATTCATCTGAATATAATCGAGGCTGTGGCACATCGAGCAATGGGCCGCGACCAGATCCTTTCCGGGGGCGTCCTTCAAGCGAACACTGTCTTCCCCGGCAAACGCAGGCAGCGCAAGCGTGGAAAGCAGCGTCAAAACCGGCAGTGTTCTCATGTCAACTCCTAGCTCGCTTCGATCTCGATCCGCTGGACCACGTTGTTGTGGTAACCGGCGGGATTGAAAATGAGTTCAGACGTTTGCGTCGCGCCGGCGCGATTGGCGGCCCTCGCCAGCAGCGCATGCCGGCCCGGCCGCGCCGGCGTGAAGCGATGCGACCATTGGCGCCACGAATAGCGGCCGAGGTCGGCGCCCATTTGTGCCGTTTGCCAGATTTTTCCTTCGTCTTCCGACACCTCGACAGTGGCGATGCCATAACCGCCATCCCAGGCGACGCCGGCAACCGTGACGGCTTCTGCCTGGCGGACTTTCCTAGCGTTCTCCGGGCTGGTGATCAGCGAGTTGACCACCATCTCCGTGATCGGCGTATTGGCGTCGGTCTCCTGGCTGACAAACCGATCGATGACCGGAAATTTTCCCTTCGGAATCCGGTATGCGGGATTCATCCAGAATCCCTTGAACGGTTGCGATACCGCGCTGATGGACGTCACATGCTTCATCCAGTACGTGGCGGTCCATCCGGGCACGACGATGCGCGCCGGAAACCCGTTCCAATGCGGCAGTCGTTCGCCGTTCATGGCGAAGGCGACCAGCGTGTTTTCGTCCATCGCCTTCCACACCGGAATACTCTTTACAAAGTCCGGTGTCTGCTCGAGCACGGCGCCATCCGCGCCGTCCAGTACGATTTCGACCGCGTCTTTCTTCAGGCCCGCCTTGTTAAGCAGATCGCGCAGCCGCACACCTCGCCATGTGGCGTTGCCGATCGCGCCGTGGCCCCATTGCACGCCTGGCACATGCGGCTGCGACAAACCGCGCCGGTTGCCCGAACACATGCACACCGCCGCCACTTCGACCGTCTCGAAGTCGCGCGTCAGGTTTTCGTAGCTGAGCTCGAGAGGCTTTTCGAGGGACTCGCCGGCAACAGCCAACTTCCATTGCGCGGCATCGATTTCCGGGATACCGGCCAGGTGATAGCGCACGAAAAAGGCATTGTTCGGCGTAAAGGCGTCGTTGAAGTAGGCGACCGGGGTTTCGAAATTCGGTGGACGGAAGGATTTTTTAATCAGCGGCAGCTTGCCGGGCAGACTACCCCATTGCGCGGACTCCAGCGTGCCGGAAGGCAGCGACGCCGGCCCGAAGTCATTCGCGGCGTTGGCGATTTCGAGCCAGCGCGCCGTCCCGGCGAGAAGCAGTCCGCCTGCCGAAACCTTCAAGAAATCCCGCCTGTTCTTCATTGCGCCTCCTGTCTTGCTCGCGCTACGCTCAGAACAGCACGCCGCTCTGCCCGCGAGGATCGCTGGCGATTTCAATCCGCCCTGTTTTCTTGCTGAGGAACACGGCCTGCATGTTACCCCACTTGCGCCGGCCGACTTCCACGGCGTGCCCCTTGGCTCTCATCGCGTCAACCCATTGCTCCGCGAAACTTCCGGGCTCGATTTCGATGCGGTCGGGCAAATACTGGTGATGGAAGCGCGGCGCCCCGACTAAACGCGCGAGATCGGGTTGCGCTTGATCAACGTAAGCGAGAATGCCCTCCAGCACCATGGAAATGATGCGTGAACCGCCGGGCGTGCCCAGCACCAATACGCCGCGATCATCCTCGACAAAAGTCGGTGACATGGACGACAGCGGCCGCTTGCCCGGTTCGATGGCGTTGGCTCGACTGCCCACCAGTTTGTACAGGTTGGGCACTCCGGGCGTGAGCACAAAATCGTCCATGTGATTATTCAGCAGCACGCCGGTGTCGCCGGCAACGAAACCGCATCCAAACGGTCCGTTCACCGACAGGGTCGCCGCGACCCGGTTGCCTTGCGCATCGATGATCGAGAAATGCGTGGTATCCGCGCCTTCGCCAACCGCTCCCGCCTCTTGCGCAAGGTCGCTGCTCGGGGTGGCGCGCGCGGGATCGATCGACGCGCCACGGCGTTGCGCATACTCGCGCGATGCCAGTTTCGTCACCGGCACGGCAAAGAAATCCGGGTCACCCAGGTAGCGCGCGCGATCATGGTAACCGCGGCGCATCGCCTCGACGGTGTAGTGCGCGCGTTCGGACTCGGACAGGCTGGCCATGTTCACCGATTCGAGGATGAACAGGCTCTGCGCCAGAACCAGCCCGCCCGACGAGGGCAGCGGCGCCGTGGTGATGGTCGCGCCGCGATAGGTGAATTTGACCGGTGGCCGCTCGATCACGCGGTAGTTTTCCAGGTCGGACAATTCCCACAGTCCGCCGGCCGACGTCACGCCCTGCGCCAGCTTGCGCGCAAAATCGCCGTGATAAAAGGCCGCGCCGCCGTGGTCGGCGAGCATGCGCAGCGTGCGCGCCAGTTGCGGCTGGATCACCACGAATCCGGGGGCGCCGGCCTTGCCGTTGTCCAGAAAAATCGCCGCGGCGTCGGCGTTGGTCTGCAACAGCGCTTCGCGCATTGCGCTCGCGGCGGCATAGCGCGCGTCCGCCGGAAATCCCCGCTCCGCCAACCGGATCGCCGGCGCCAGCGAGCGCGCCAGTGGCAACTTCCCGTAACGCCCGGCAACCCAGTCGAGCGCGGCGGGCTCGCCGGGAATGCCGGCGGCGCTCGGGCCTTCCAGCGACGCCTTGCGTTTCCCCGTTGCGCTGCCGTCGGCGAAGAATTCGCGCGTGGCCCGCGACGGCGCCGTTTCGCGGGCATCGACAAAAACCTCGAAATGATCCGCAGCCCGATGCAGCAGGAAGAAGCCGCCGCCGCCAATACCCGACGCAAATGGTTCGACTACGGCCAGTGCGGCAGCGACCGCCACCGCGGCATCGAAGGCATTGCCGCCCGAATTCAGGATTTCGCAACCGGCCCTCGTCGCCAGCGCATGCGCCGAAGCAATCCCGCACTCCTCGGCTGCCGCGAGACGCGGTGCGCTCGCCGCAACCAGTGCCAGGATGAGCAGACATCGAATGGATATCCGGGTCGTTTTCATGTTCAGGTGTTTGCCTTTACGCCTCTGTCGGCTTGTTGACGCGGAACCATGCCGCGTAGAGAGCAGGCACGAACAGCAGCGTGAGAATCGTCGCCGAAATCAGCCCGCCCATGATCGCGACCGCCATCGGTCCCCAGAAATTGCTGCGCGACAAGGGAATCATGGCCAGTACGGTGGTGAGCGCCGTCAATACGATCGGCCGGAAGCGGCGCACGGTCGCGTCGACGATCGCATTCCACCGCGGATGTCCCGCCTTGATGTCCTGCTCAATCTGATCCACCAGAATCACCGAGTTGCGCATGATCATGCCGAACAGCGCGATCACGCCCAGATTCGCGACAAAGCCAAAGGGCACGTTCCAGGTCAGCAGGATGAAGGCCACGCCGATCAGGCCGAGCGGCGATGTCAGCAGCACCATGATGGTCTTCTGGAAACTTTGCAGCTGAATCATCAGCAACGTGAGCACCACTATCAGCATGACCGGCATCACGGCGATAATCGAATTCTCGCCCTTGGCGCTCTCTTCGATCGCGCCTGCCATCTCTATGTGGTAGTGCTCCGGCAATTTCACTCGCAGCACATCGAGCTTGGGTTCGATCTGTTTGGATATCACCGGCGCCTGCACGTCGCCACGGATGTCGGCGCGCACGGTGACCGTCGGCTGCCGGTTGCGGCGCCAGATAATGCCTTCTTCGAAGCCGTATTCCATTTTCGCGATCTGCGCCAATGGAATCCACTTTCCCGACTGCGTCGGCACGTTGATCTCGGCCAGCTTGCCGGGATCGAGCCGCTCGCCGGCTTCGGCTCGGGCCAGCACTTCGATCAGCTGGCCCCGCTCCCGGTACTGGGTGATGCTGTATCCGGTCAGAATCGAGTTCAGCACGGTCGACAGGCCCTGCGAACTCACGCCGATGACGCGCGCCTTGTTCTGGTCGATTTCAAGGCGGATCGTCTTCACCTGCTCGTTCCAGTCCAGATGCACGTTCTGGGCATTGGGATTGGCGCGCACGATGGATGCGACCTCGAACGCGATCTTGCGCACCGTCGGTATGTCGGTGCCGATCACTCGGAACTGCAGCGGATAGCCCACCGGCGGACCATTTTCCAGCCGGTTCACGCGCCCGCGCAGCATGGTGAACTCGTTTTCCAGAATGCGGTTGATCCTGCCGTACAGCACTTCGCGCGCCGTGTTGCTGCGGGTGACGATCACGAACTGCGCGAAGTTCGCGTGACCGAGTTGCTGGTCGAGCGGAAGATAGAAGCGCGGGCTGCCGTTGCCCACATACGCGACGTAGTTCTCGACGCTCTCGTCGCCCTTGAGTTTCTCCTCCAAGCGCTTGACCTGTGCTTGCGTGGCCTGAAACGAGGCGCCCTGCGGCAACCAGAGATCCACGATCAGTTCGGGGCGGTTCGACGAGGGAAAGAACTGGTTCTGCACGAAGCGGAAGCCCAAAATCGAGACTGCAAACACCGCGACCGTGACGAGGATGACGCTCGTCCGATAGTTCACGCACCAGTGCACCAATGCCCGCAAGCGCCGGTAGAACGGGCTGTCGTAAACATCGCCATGATGCGGGGCCGCAGGCGCGGGAATCAGGCGCGGAATCCGCCGATGCAGCGGCGCGTGCAGGTAACGCCGGAACAGCGAGGGTGGCGGCGCGCCGTGAGCGAGATCGGGCAGCAGCTTGTAGCCGAGGTACGGAGTGAAGAGAACCGCCACTACCCATGACACGATCAGGGCAATGGTCACCACCGCGAAAATGGAAAAGGTGTATTCGCCTGCGGACGAACGGGCAAATCCCACCGGGGTAAACGCGGCCGCGGTGATCAGCGTGCCGGTGAGCATCGGAAATGCGGTCGAAGTGTAAGCAAAGCCGGCCGCCTTGGCCCTTTCCATGCCCTGCTCCATCTTGGTGGCCATCATTTCCACCGAGATGATGGCATCGTCCACCAGCAGACCGAGCGAGATGATCAGCGCGCCCAGTGAAATCCGCTGCAGGTCGATGCCGTACAGTTTCATCATCAGGAAGGTCACGGCGAGCACCAGCGGAATCGACAGCGCCACCACCAGCCCGGTGCGGAAGCCGAGGCTGAAGAAGCTGACGGCGAGCACAATGACGACGGCCTCCAGCAGCGTTTTCATGAATTCATCGACGGACCGGCTAACCACCTGCGGCTGGTTCGAATACTGGTGCACTTCGATGCCAACCGGCAGGTCCCGCTTGATGCGCGCAAAGGCCTGGTCCAGATCCTTCCCCAGTTGCAGGATGTCGCCACCCTTGGCCATCGACACCGCCAATGCGATGGCCTCCTGTCCCATGTAGCGCACCTTCTGCGAAGGCGGATCGACGTAACCGCGATAAACGCGGGCGATGTCGCCCAGCCTGAACAAGCGCCCGTTGGCCTGGATGCCGATCTCGCGGATGCTCTCGACCGAATCGAAGCTGCCGGAAATACGCAGGTAGATCCGGTCCGCACGGGTATCGATCGAACCGGCCGGCGTCATTGCGTTCTGCTCGCGCAGCACATTGAAAATGGACACAGGATCGATGCCGAGCGTGGCCAGTTTGACGTGGGAAATCTCGACGAAGATTTTCTGATCCTGATCGCCGACGATTTCTGCCTTGGCCACGGCCGGCACGCGCAGGATCGCCTTGCGCACGTCCTCTACCTGATTCTTCAGTTCGGCGTAGCTGAAGCCGTCGCCGGTAAAGGCATAGATGTTCCCGAATACGTCGCCGAACTCATCGTTGAAGAACGGGCCCAGCGTGCCCTCCGGCAGCGTATAGCGCATGTCGCCGATTTTCTTCCTGACCTGGTACCACACGCCGGCGACTTCCTTCGGCGGCGTCGAGTCCTTGAGCGCAATGAATATCGTGGTTTCACCGGATTTGGTGAAGGAGCGCACGTTGTCCAGATAAGGCGTCTCCTGCAGCTTTTTCTCCAGCCGCTCGGTGACTTGTCGCTCCATCTCCGCGGGCGAAGCGCCCGGCCAGACGGCCCTGATCACCATGACCTTGAAGGTGAACTCCGGGTCTTCCGCCTGACCGAGCCTGAAATAGGAGAACAGGCCCGCCGCGAACAGCGCAAGCATGAAAAAAAGCACCAGCGACTGGTGCTCCAGCGCCCACTCGGACACGTTGAAGCCCTTCACTTCAACGCCCCGTTGACCGGCGCCGCTTCGGCAGCGGGTTCCTCGCGCACGCGCACCTTCTCGCCGCCGAACAGCTTGTGCACACCGGCGCGCACGACCACGTCGCCGGGATTCAGGCCGGAGCGCACCGCCACCTGGTCCTCGACATACTCGCCGACCGCGACCGGCACCAGTTTCACCCGGCTGCTCGCCTGGTCGACCACCCAGACCGCGGCCTGTCCGTTATCCTGAAACAGGGCCGTGGCGGGCAGCAGGACTGCGGCAGTGCGCGGCGCCCCCCTGAGGGAGACATTGGCGGTCATGCCGAGCTTCATCTCCGGATCGGCATCGAGCACGCTGATCCTGGCGGCATAAGTGCGCGTTACCGGATCGGCGGCAGGACTGACCTCGCGAACCTTGCCCTGGTAAGTTTTCGCCGGAGCCGCCCATAGGGAAATGGCGATTTGCGTGGACGCACTCAATTCAGCCAGACGATTTTCGGGAATACTGATGACCACTTCCCGATCGACAGTGCGCGCCAGCTTCATCACCGACTGGCCCGCGGCAACCACCTGGCCGACTTCGACCAGTATCGCCGTGACTACGCCGGCCTGATCGGCAGCAAGTTCGGTGTAGCCGGTCTGGTTCCTGGTGACTGCAAATTGCGCCTGCGCCTGCTCCAGCCTGGCCTTCGCCACGTTGTAGGCGTTTTGCCGGCGGTCAAATTCGGCCTTGCTGATAAATGCCTTCTCGTACAGACCGCTGTAGCGCTCCAGCTCGGCCTTGCTTTGCTCGTACTCGGATTTGGCCGCGGCCAGTTGCGATTGCGCGCCGCGCGCATTGAGTTGCTGGTCTTCCGGATCGAGCCGCGCCAACACGTCGCCTCTCTTGACCAGGCCGCCGACTTCCACGTTGCGCGCCACGATCTTGCCGGCCAGCCGAAAGCTCAGGTTGGTTTCGTAACGCGGACGCACTTCTCCGGAGTAGCCGACATCGCTGTTGGTGCTGCCGATGGTCACGCGCACGACATTGACCAACCGCGGCTCGGGCACCGCCTGCGGCTTGTCGCTGCAACCGGCGCACACCGCGACCAGCCACAGCACACGCAAAAAATCAATCGGAGATCTGATGCCGACGTTCTGCTTCATCTTCGCGCCTGCGCATGCACGGATGCAATGGGCATGTTTGGACAGGTTGCCGCAAGCACGGCCACTACAAGTTGACAGTGATCGGCTGGCCCGGCTTGAGCAACGCCGCCTGCTGCGGCAGCGGACGAGCTTCGACCCGGTAGTGCAATTGCGCAGGGACGTCCGCGGACCATTCCGCCGTCGATTCCGCCGTGGCAAAGGGAGAAATGTAGGTAATCGTCGCCTGCACCGGCTTGTCGCACTGCGCGCAGACCAGCGTGACACGACGGCCGTTTTGCAAATGCGCCGCCACCGCGAGCGGCACTTCGAAACTCACCTTGATCTTGTCGACCGGGAGGATCGACAGCACAGGCGCGCCGGCCGCAACCCAATCCCCCTTGGCGTACAACGTTTCGATGACCACGCCGCTGACCGGCGCACTGGCCGACTTCAGCATCAGCTTCCATTCGGCCTGCGCAACCTCGCCTTTGAGGCTTTCGATCTTGTCCTTGCCCGCGGCGGTGCGTTTGCCGCCGGCGCGCTCGATCCGGTCCAGGCGTTTCGCCGCATCCGCGTGTGCGGAGATTTCGACCGCGTCGGCCTGCGAAAACAGTTTCTCACCTTCGGTAACCGTAGCGCCGCGTTTGACATCGAGCGACGACAGATTGCCCGCCACCGGGGCCG
>Ga0315268_10001822_pt1 | contig 24467 bp, 22 predicted proteins | sample C1_top_MG_FD_204535 | JGI IMG/M metagenome (GOLD analysis project Ga0315268, IMG submission 204535) | Sediment microbial communities from Yellowstone Lake, YNP, Wyoming, USA - C1_top | ecosystem: Environmental > Aquatic > Freshwater > Lake > Sediment | place: USA: Wyoming | collected 2017-08-01
TCACCTTTGTCTACGACCAATCGACATCTTCTGTGCCTGTTGTACGGAGCATCGTTATGAGCATCGTTGACAAACTCAACTTCGAGCTTTCAAAGGGCGTTGAATATTTGAGTGTTCAAGACTTGACCATAGCGCCGAAACGCTTCGGTTTCATCGACTTCTTTATCCCTGGAGTCATCGGAATGACAGCTATGACCACGAGCATTTTCACTTCTGTTTCGATAAGTGCCCGCTTCAAGCAGAACGGCATATTCCACAAGCTGGCAACCACGCCGCTGAGGCGTTATGAGTGGATACTGTCCAGAACCATCTACAACGTTCTCATCTCTTATCTGGGCATGGCCGTCATGATACTGATAGGCATGGCAATATTCGGTATGAAGATGACTCTGGATGCAGTTTCGTTGCTCATGGTGGCAATGGCTTCTCTGATGTTTACTGGCTTAGGAATGATCATCGCAAGATTCGTGAAAGACCCAGACGGCGCGGACGCGGCGGCAAACGTGATAACTTTTCCTATGATGTTTCTCTCAGGAACCTTCTTCCAAATCAGCCAAATGCCGCAGTTCCTGCAAGCTATCGCGCAGGTGCTTCCGCTCACGTACGTGAGTGAAGGACTAAGGGCCGCCATGATTTTCGGACAAACACAACAGGCAATCATGAACACTGCTTTAATCACCGTGTTGGGAATTGCATCGATCGTAGTAGGCTCTTTAATAACAAAATGGGAAGAAGACTAAGCACGCGCGTGAAAAGGAAAAACATGCTGTCCGCGCGTTAGTATTTGACGCTGAGATAAAGGAGCACAGCTAACGCTGCGAAAGTAAACAGGTCTGGCAACATGGCAAAGGGTCCCAGACCAAACAGTCTAAAACCAAAAGCCCAGATCACCAAGGGATTAGAGGCAAGAGCATTTAGCAGAAAGACGGATGAGAATATTATCAGTCCAATTGTGAACTCTGACCGTGTTTTTCTGTATAAACTAACGTATGTGACCAACAAGAAAGCTGAAAGCGTAACGTTGATCGTGGACACTACCGTCTTTACCGTGTAGAAAAGCTCTATGTCGCCACGAATATTATGTAACGGGGGTGGGTGGGGTTCCCACGGGGAAGGTGGAAACCAAAGGGTGGATGTCGCCCAGAGTGCTGCCAAGATGGCTACCACTATTATCGTTGCCAGTATCAACCAATTTCTTACGTTTCTATTCATACGATACTGCATTTGCTTTACCCCTTTTTCTACTTTTTCCAGATTTTCTTCAGAATCTCCTCGAACAAAGCATAGTTCTCCTCCATCGCTGGAGACAAGAAATACGTGGTACCATACCCATTTCCAGCGGATGTTATTATTCTGTTTTTCTCAAGAACTTGAAGATGATGCCTTATTGTCCTATAGTCCATTCCAAGCAGGTGCGCCAACTGATTTGCATTTTGCGGAGTCTCCTTTAGGGTCCCGATTATTTTGGCACGAGTCGCGCCGCCTCTTGTGCCAGCGATCAGCCACCCGAGCAAATACTTGAACGGGCGCGCACCAACAGCCATCCACACCGCTCCGCGTACGCTGAGTTTTCGCTAAACCTATTTGAATTAAGATAATAAATATGTTCCTTGAATTCTCATCGTCAGGTCTGATAGGAGCGTAAGACTAGATTAGGAATAGAATTGGGCATAATTCTGAAAAACGGTTTAATAATTCGCAGTTCTTGAACATTTTGGAGGTTGAGAACTAGTCGGCAATGCCCTATTCTCCCAAAAAAGCTCGCAAGGGTCCAGAAGAGTTGAAAAGCACTTTTCCCCTCCCTCTCTTCTTTCTCCCTTCAGCTGTTCTGGACCGTAACGAGAGCGTCTCAATGCAATCTGGGAAGCTGAGGTGCAAGAATCGGAGGAAAACATGTTGAGCAAAATAAAATCAGTGGCTATGAAGTTCAGAAGTGTAATTGATGCTGAGAAACGTGCTATTCGTATGGCTGGCATGAGACTTGCGAGGGCTGTGCGAAGCTCGGCTCGCGTCCTCAGAATCATTGTTTTCTTACACTCTGCCAAGGATTTGACATCCGTCCTCAGGCTCTATGGGGTAGAAGACCCTTCAGAGACTGGATGAAAGACGACAGAGAGTGAGTCATATGAATCGAAAATGATGCCTGAAAGCCATGCGCGCATCGAGTGCCACTGCTCGGTAGAAGCTACGTGCCAGGATTGTGGTTGCTATGGCTCCGTGCAACTCATGCAGCTTACCATTATTGCCTCAATTTTCCCAATTCTTTTTCAAAACAAGTAGTGAGCCGAATAACCGCACACCTCAAATCACGTGCACTCGAACTCGCGCGCGCGATATTGAATATGTGAGGTTTTCAAAGTCATGGCCAATGGCCGCACACATATGGATTGGGGAAAGAATTTGGTCTAATTCTGAAAAACAGTTTAATAATTCTCTTCTTCTTGAGAAGGCAACGCAACCAAACTAGGAGATGGCAACCAGTGAAAGAACCACAGAACGTTGATCCCCGTTCGAGTGGAACGATGGCAAAACTAACTGCTTGCCATTTCCTTCTTTTTGGGTTGAACATTGCACGTTTGTGAAGGTGAAGCATTTGGGTGTGATAGCGAGAGCAATCAGGAATATCTCGAGAAGAAAAATGAGAGCGCTATTGGTGATTATTGCCCTCGGCTTTTCCATGGCAATCATGGTTTCAATTCCCGCGGGCATCGTGGCAAACCAAGAGGCCGCGCAGGCTATGACTGCAAATTTCAACAGTACACTGACCACTATGCAGGAAGAGATCAACAAGACGGCTACGCTGATAGAATGTCAGACCTTTGGACAAGGCATGTTCCCCGGCGGATCACCCGGATTTCCGCCCGGGGGACCGCAGCGACAGCAAACCTATGTGGAGGAATCCGTTGCCAATGAAATTCGTTCTATTAGCGGTGTCAAGGACGTTGTGGAATTCCTCACAGTCTCATCCAGTGAGACAACTTCGGAAACCATAAATGGACCTGGGGGAAGAACCTTCACGATTTCCAGACCTGTCTATACGATTACGGGTGTTACCCTGAATTCCTCTTTCATCGACGACTATTCCATACTGCCAACGAACATAACGGCAGGCAGGAACCTGCGCCAAGGGGATAGCGGGGTTGTTCTCTTGAATTCAAACCTGACGGCTTATTTCGGAGTAGGAGTTGGTGACAAGGTGGAAATGTACGGGGAGTCTCTTACGGTGGTCGGAGTTTATGACGAGGCGGGTCAGGAACGCTTTGAAGCAAGAAGCGCATACATGAACATTACTGACGCGCAGACGGCAGCGGGCCTCACGGGGAACGTGAGCAGGCTTGACGTGTACGTGGAGAACGTTTCCGATGTGGACAGTATAGCCGAAGTGATAAGCGTGGCGTACACAAGTCTTCAGGTCACGACTTACAAGGACCGTTTGAGCCAACTGGACAACATGCAAACCAGGTACAACGAGACATTGACGAGTGCTCAGGCAACCGTCAGCCAGACGGGGACGATCGCAACCCAAGAAATCATGATTGCAGTCGTGGCAACTAGCCTGATCGTCTTGTTCGTTATGCTTTATACTGTGCGCGAGAGGACCAAAGAGATCGGTACGCTCAAGGCGATAGGCTTCAGCAACTGGAACGTGATGAGTCAGTTTATGCTCGAAGGTATGCTGCTGAGTCTCGTAGCCGGCGTGGTGGGCATCGCGATAGGAACCGTTGGGGCTCCTCTTCTGTCCGGGATTCTCCTTCCTCAAATAAGTCCGTTCGGTTCACGCGGCAACTCCGAGTTCCAGCCAGGAACTGCGAACACTGGCAATTTTGGCAACTTCGGAATACTGGGCGCATCGACTGTCACGGTTACGCCCAGCCTTCAAACGATGCTGATAGCAATCGGGGCGGCTGTGCTGCTCGGAGCCCTGGGCAGTCTGTACCCCGCTTGGAGAGCTTCAAGGACCAGACCTGCAGAGGCGATGAGATATGAGTGAAGCTGTTCTAAAAGCAGAGAACATGTCTAAAACCTATATGATGGGCAAACGCGAAATTCAAGCGCTATCCGATCTGAATCTTCAGGTGAACAAAGGTGAGTTTGTTGCGATCATGGGACCTTCCGGTTCAGGCAAGACTACACTGCTGAATGTTCTAGGCTGCCTTGACAAGCCAACCGGCGGAAGAGTCATCTTAGACGAGGTTGACATCGCAAAACTGCCTGAGAAGGAACTGTACAAGATAAGAAGGAACAAGATAGGGTTCATCTTCCAGACTTTCAACCTTCTGCCATACCTGAACGCTCGCGAAAATGTTGAACTGCCGATGGAATGTCTGAAAACATCCAAAAGTGAGAGAAGACAAAAGGCTCGCGAATTATTGAAGCTAGTGGGGTTGTCGGGAAGAGAAGAACATAGGCCCCAACGGCTGAGCGCTGGTGAACAACAAAGAGTGGCGATTGCACGGGCCTTGGCAAATGATCCAGCCATAATTCTGGCCGACGAGCCCACCGGAAACTTGGACACTCAGAACAAATATGAAATTGTCAGACTGCTCGCAAACTTGAACATCGATCGAGGAACGACTGTCGTCATGGTAACGCATGATAGTCAAGTAGCTTCACACTCTGAGAGAGTGCTCCTTCTAAAGGATGGAAAGATCACGAAGGAAAAGAAAGGACTTCACCTTGCAAAGAAGAGGCTTATGTGTCCCTACTGTGGGAGCAAGGTTCAACCTGATGACGAAAGATGCCCCAGCTGTAGAAGAAGATTGGGGAATCCGGAGGAGAACAAATCATGAAGGAAATAGTCAGAATCGTAAACATAGGAGGAGATTATGATGGAAGCTCCGCATGAGACCAAACCAAAGCGTGTCCCAATAATCCTCTTAGCAACGGTTATTATTGTCAGCCTGTTTGCAGGGGGGTTGCTGGGCTATTCAATAAGCTATTCGATGTTTTCAGGACGAATTGATGATCTGCAAACCGAGTTATCAGCCCTTCCCCACGAAAGCGTCACGTATTTGGGTCAAAACGTTTCGTATTTTCTAGACGAAAACGTTTCGCTTTCTCAGTTGTACAGGCAAATTAAAGAGTCAGTGGTGATTATTCGAGGACTGGTTGCGCAATACGATATTTTCCACCGTCTCTACTATTCTCAAGTTCAAGGTTCGGGGTTCGTCTACAACTCAACAAGTCGCATGGTGGTTGTCACGAACTACCATGTCGTACAAGACGCGATAAACATTACTTTGACTTTTTCGAACGGCGACGCTTATCCCACTACGGTGTTGGGCTTTGATCCATACGAGGATCTCGCAGTTGTTTCGACAGACGCGGTACAAACCGAGCTGAAGCCTCTAGAAATTGTGAGTTCATCTACTCTAGAAGTCGGTGATCCAGTGATCGCAATAGGCACCCCATACGGGTTGGCCGGGTCGATGACTGTTGGCATAGTCAGCGCGCTTGGCAGAACAATTAGTGAAGAAACGACAGGAGGATACCCGATAGCCAGTGTTGTTCAAACAAGCACTCCTATAAATCCGGGCAACTCGGGAGGACCGCTCCTCAACTATCAAGGCAAAGTTGTCGGCATAACCACGGCCATCATAAGCGATTCACAAGGGCTGGGCTTTGCGATTCCGTCCAGTGCAATACTGCGAGAGGTGGAATCCCTGACGACGAAAGGCTCATATGATCAGCATCCCTCACTGGGCGCAACTGGAACTGACATGACTTATGAAATCGCAAAAGCAATGAACACAAACGTGACTTACGGATGGCTGGTAACAAGCGCGACAGGACAAACAGGTCTGCAGGGCGGAACATCACAGGTCGTAGTCGCAGGAGAATTAGTGACAATTGGCGGTGACGTCATAATAGCAGTTAATGGCACAAAAATCACGAACATAGACGATCTTTCAACATACCTTGAAGAGTACACTTTGCCAAGTCAAGCGGTAGACGTGACAGTTGTGCGGAACAATCAGACGATGACCCTTGAAGTCAAGCTAGGATCGCGACCTGCACCAAGCGCCTAGTGAGTTTCTTCGGCGAGAAATCATGGAATTCCGAGACATCATCAACTGGTTGATGAACATCTCCGTGTCGTATGGATACACCGGCGTGTTTCTGATCAGTCTGATCGGCGGTCTGTCAATTTTCTTCCCCGTTCCTGACTCTGTCGTGGTCTTTACCATTGCAGGTCTGAAGGCTGGGGGAGCATGGGTTTTTGATGTTCCATGGATTGTAGTCGCTGCCGGATTTGGTTCGGCAGTCGGAGAATTCTCAGGTTATCTACTTGGTCTAACCGGCAGAAAAGCGCTTACGAAAAGGTATAAGAAAAGGATGGATTTTCTGGAAAAGGTTTTCAAAAGGTTTGGTTCAATCGCGATTTTCCTCTTCGCCTTAACACCGCTGCCCGACGACCTGATATTCATCCCTCTCGGTGCTATGCGCTACAACATCATCAAAGCCTTCATCCCAGCCTTGCTTGGGAAACTTGGTTTAAACCTAATTGTGGCCTACGGCGGACGTTTCTTCGTGCAAGCTATCGGAGACATTTTTGGCGTTGGAAGCGACTGGCTGTCCGCGTTAGTCAGCATGTCCTTGGGAATAATAGCGTTCATTGCACTGTTCAAGGTTGACTGGGAGAAATATCTCGAGAAGTATCTGACAAACAAAGACGATAGCGGCAAGACAGGAAAGCAGGATTGAAGGCTACAGAGCACGTATTGCGATTGAAAGCGTCCAAGAAGTGGGTGAGCAGGATTGAAGCTAAAAGCAACATACCAAAACTCACGAAGGATCTCAGAAGTGAAGTAGCAATCTCGGGCGACGTCGCCTATTGAGGCGGCCAGCTCATTTCTTTCTTGAAACGTGAGGCTACCTCAAAAATGTCGAGTATGTCTATGGTCTTGTCGTTGTTCAAGTCGCACCGGGGATTCCAGCGTACATCGCCTGGACGCGAATCGAACGCTCTGGCCATTGCGAAGAGGTCCAATATGTTGACGACCCCGTCGTAGTTGACGTCGCCCTGAAGCCAATTGTACGGCTTTATCAAAGGATAATTGTCCGTGTTGTTTTCATCAATCGCGTGCGGAGTGTCACCCAACCCATCTCCGTCCGCGTCCACACCCGAGTAACCTATCCAGAAGTTGCAATGACCATCCATCGACCAGACAATGTCGGGCTGTGGCTGCCAGTTCCCATAGTAGTAGTCAATGAGCACAGTGGCGTTTTCCACGAAGTTGTTGCAGGCAACGACGCCACTAGCAGAATAGAATACATCCCCCATAGCTGGGTCGTCGCCGTCTATGTGTAGCGTATTGTTCCACAGGTAGTTCTCAACGACAGTGTTATCTTTGCTGCTCGGTCCAAGGGCTACACCCCCCAAGCCTTCGAAGTTATTCAGCACCCAATTTCCTTTGATGAGATTGTTGCTTGAATATTCCCAAACTGGGATTCCTATTCCGTTCTCGGCCACTAGGTTGTTGGAGATGTTGTTGTAGCTCGAATTAACCAAGTTGATACCGCAGGTATTGTCAACGAGAACGCAGTTTTCCACATCACAGCCGTGCACGGAGTCGAGGTAGATTCCGCCGCCCTTATAGTAACTCCAATGCGGTGTCAGGTTGGTGTTGCGCACGGTAAAATTCTTGACCGTGACATTGTCTGCTTCTATGGAAATTCCGCTTATGGATGTTCCCGGCGTATCGACTATCGTGTCTAACGAGTTCTCGCCAAACAGAGATATAGTCTTCGTAATGGAGACGTGTTCGAGATAGGTTCCGCTGTGCACGAACACAGCATCTCCTTCACTGGCTGCGTTCACAGCCTCCTGTATCGTTTGAAAGTCTGCCGGACCATCGTCATCCACAGTCCAGATTCTGCCCGCACGGGCAGTCTTCGCGGACTGAGCGTGAACAACCAACAGGAAAAGGAGGAGAAAACCTATGAAAACAGCCTCTCTACTCATGTTTCGACTTCCCCCGACACCTCTTCTGGTCCTCACATTGTGAGGAGCAAAGCAACAAAGCTGGCTAACCCTATGCACCCCTAAGAAGTAATATCTCTGATTACCTATTCAACATTTCGGAAACAACTTCCGAAGGAATTCGTTTGTGCTTCACGATGTCGCTGGAAAAGAAAGAAAAGAGCTACCGTGAATCTTGTCTGGGCATACACCAAGTGAAGAATGTTGTCCGCTAAAGAAGAAGGAATATACTATTCGGAAGTTGATTGTCAAGACGCCGCCGAACTTCTGACAAGGTTTTTCTGTAGCTGATGCGACTTTAGCCTCGTGTGTTGTCATGGCCCCTTTGGGCGATTTCCTTTATCTCTCTCGTACTGACGTAGAGAAACTGAGAATCCCTATAGAAGAAATCATTCGAGCCGTTGAAGAAGTTTTCCGCGAAAAATCAATGGGAAGAACTGAGGTGCCGCCCAAGCCTGGAATCCATCCGCAAGAAGATGCCTTCATCCATGCCATGCCCGCTTATCTGCCGAAGATGAAAGCGGCCGGAGTCAAATGGGTGAGCGGTTTCCCTGCAAACCCCGGACGTGGTTTGCCGTACATTTCGGGACTGCTGGTCCTGAACGACGTTCAGACTGGTTTTCCCGTCTGCGTTATGGATTGCACTTGGATTACCGCGAAACGGACTGGAGCGGCGACGGCGGTTGCGGCCAAACACTTGGCCAGAGAAGACTCAAGAGTCCTGGGAATTCTCGGGTGTGGTGCACAGGGCAGAAGCAACTTGGAAGCGCTGAAGACGGTGTGCAAGGATCTCGAAGAGGTTAAGGCATATGACATTAGTGAGGAAAACCTGCGGAAATATGTGGAAGAAATGACGGCACAGCATGGGTTGAAAATCAGTCCTGTGCACTCGCCCAGAAAGGCTGTTGAAAACTGTGACATGGTCGTCACTGCAGGTCCGATTCTGAAACATCCGCAACCAGTCATTGACGAATCCTGGTTCAAAAATGGGGGGTTCGCGTGCTCCTTGGATTTCGATTCCTACTGGAAGCCAGAGGCCATGCATTCCATGACCAAGTTCTGCACTGACGACCGAGAACAGCTAGAATACTACAGGACGCAAGGATACTTTTCCAACATTCCCGATGTCTATGCAGATTTGGGTGAGATTGTGAGCGGGAAAAAGCCGGGCCGAGAAAGTTCTGGAGAGCGCACTATGGCGATGAATTTAGGGTTGGCAATAGAAGACATCGCGACGGCAATTCTCGTCTACGAAAAAGCAAGAAAGGCAAGAGTTGGAACAAGACTTCCTCTGTAGTCAGGAAAGAATTGGGGTTTACGCCCCCCAGAACGGAACCTTCTTTCTCATAACGTTCACGTACTCAGTCAACGCTTCCTGCTCTTCCGCCGTCAGCTTCTCAGAAAACATCGTCTGCAACACCTTCACCTGAGCTTCCGGCACCTTCACGTACAGAATGTCTTTCTCAAGAATGTGCCTCCCAAAAACCGGTTTGTCCACAGAAATCGCCACTTGCATTCCCTGCTGAGCGTCTGACAGAGCTTCTCCCTTGTCCTGAATCTGCAAGATTTCCCCAATTTCCTCGCCGTTCTGAGCCCTGACAAGCGAGTATTTCGGTTTGATGAATCCCGACAAGATCTCAACACCGAAAATTGCCGGCCGTGCCCGACGGAAAACGTATCCCTCCATGACTCGCAGTTTTGCAGGTCTCACGAGGACCGCGAAGTCTTGCTTGAGACCCTCTTCGCGTTTTGCCTTGAACCACGACAGATAGTTTTCTATTACGTGGTAGATTATTCTGTCACAGAAAATCTGGATCCCTCTGCTTGCGGCTTCTTGTTCGGCGTCTGGCAGAATTCTGACGTTGAAGGCTAGGATCGCGCCGTACAACGGCTCGTGCTCCTTCACGACGCTGGCTTCAACAACTTCCCTCTTCGAGATGTCCCCCACATCTGCCAGTCTGATTGGCACGTTGTTCTGTTTGAGTATGTCTGCAATCGCTTCGAGCGAGCCAAGTGTGTCAGCTTTCAAGACAATTCCATCAACATCCGTCGCGATTCTAATCTTCTCAATTTCCTCGGAAATGAGCTTCGCATACTTTTCGGGATTTCCACCTTGCCGAACGGCGTACAGCGTTGCGCCAGCCAAAACGCCTTCCAAATCAGGCGCGACTATTTTCACACCCGCCGCTGCTGAGACTGACTCAACAGAGGAGAACTTGTCTCTCGGATCTCTGATCTCGTCTAACGGTTTCGGAACCAGAATCGCCCGTATCCGCGTCACGATAGGCTTTTCCTTGCCCCCCACCACGATCAAATCCTCCTTCTGCAAAACGCCGTCGTAGATTATCGTGTTGAGCGTAAGTCCCAGCCCCGGCTCCTCCTTGACCTCCAGAACCGTGCCTTTTGCTGGGCCCCTAGTCGTCTGCAATCGCTTCTTCAGGTACTGCTGCGTCAAGCCTACAAGAACCATTATCAGCTCGCTGATGCCCTCACCCGTCTTCGCGCTCGTGGGCACGATTGCGATAGTTGAAGTGAAATCTTTTATTCTGTCGAAACGGTCTGAATTGAACCCCAAGCGCGAGAAGACACCTATAACATCGTATAACCTGTTGTCCAAATCCTCCCGAACGTACGGATCCTGCAACGGATACGACTTCGAAAAAGGCGTGTCTGGATAAGAGTTCCAGCCTGGAACGCGGTCTATCATGTTTGCCGCTACCAAGAAGGGAGTTTTCCGAACCTTCAAAATCTCTATGCACTCGTAAGTCTGAGCCTCAAAGCCTCGCAGCACGTTGATTACCACAATGGCTATGTCGGCGACGCTACCCCCTCTCCTTCGCAGGTTCGCAAAAGCCTCGTGCCCGGGCGTGTCCACGATGAGCAAACCTGGAATCTCGATCTCACCCTTGACTCTAGAAAGCAGAGAACCGACCAGCTGATCCAAAGTTTGAACTGGGAAAAAGCTCGCGCCGATGTGCTGCGTTATTCCCCCAACTTCCCGGGCTTGGACACTCGTCTTCCGAATCTTGTCTAGAAGAGAAGTCTTTCCACTGTCAACGTGACCGAGAACGCACACAATCGGTTGACGAGTCGGCATCTCAAACCATCTCCGCCAGCAACGCTGAACAAGTCGAATATTCCTTGAGGCATTTAAAAATTAATAAACTATTACCCTAATAAACGCTAACTCAGAAGGGTGAAACGATTTGCCGTACTGCTCGAAATGTGGAGCAAAATTGAAGGACGAAGACAAGTTCTGCTCGGTCTGCGGCGCAACAGTCACCAAAATCACCAGAGAAGAATTCTCGGTCTCCTCAGACGACCTGATCGAAAGAGTCAGACAACTGCTTCACGAGGGAAACGTGACCAGAGTAATCGTCAAAGACGAGAAGGGAAAGACCATGCTTGAAATCCCGGCTACCGTAGGAGTCATCGGAATCTTCCTTGCTCCGTGGCTCGCGGCTCTAGGCGTGATAGCCGCCTTGGTCACGAACTGCAGAATAGTTGTCGAAAGAAGAGAATAGAACTACTCGGTTTTGGCAGTCATCAGAATTAATCCCAAGACTATGAGTACGATGCTGAGAAACGAGAAGAATGCCGTGAACACCAACAGGGCTTGTGCACTTGTGATTGTATAATACAGGGCAACACCGCCCATTATGATAAGTATGAACCCGAAGAACCTCTCGGCTAAACTCACTCCGAAACTGCCTTCTTCACTCATGCCAGCCCTTTCCTTCCAATATGCTTTCTACATACAACAGTGAACGGTTATTTTAAATTTCCCTATTCTCATTTCGTCTCTTCAAGCTTCGCTGGCAAATACTCATCAACGATATAGGTTAAACCGTACCTGCTGAAAGCCTCTTGCTCCGCCTTCTTCCTTATCTTCATAAACGTCTTTATCTCTCTCCGCCACAACGGGTCTTTATAACGCGGGTCCTTCTGCAGCTCAAAAAGCCTCTTCATGTCAACCTCGTCAAGCGGGTCGGTTGGCAACTTGTAGTTCACGATGTCCGTTGCCCAGACTCCGCTCCATTTCGCGTCAGGAGTATTCAACTCCCTCAGGTGGGCCGCGTTGGCGGAGCCCGAAATTATCACCATGGCTATGTGCATTCCCCAAGGGTCGCCGTCCGTGAAAATGTAAACCGGAAGGTTCAGCTCCTCGCTCAATCTCCTGATAAAATGCCTTGTAGCCCTCGGAGCCTGCCCAGAAGTCAACACCAGAATGGAATTGTACTTTTTGTGCACGCGCTCTTCTATGAACCGCGTGAACAAACCACCCTTCTCAATGGCTATCACCTTATCCGCCGATGTTTTTACAAATTCGGACGAAGTCAAAGCCGGACCGATCAACACGCCGTCAGGATGCGAAGTCAAATCCAACTTCTTCCCCTCATAACCCGGCACCGTGTACTCAATCGTCAAGTCACCAAAAACCGCTGACCGCTCCTCTGGGAAGATGCTGAAGTCTTCACGGGAAAACCCGAGTATCGTTTCGAGGTCTGTTATGATGTTGTTTGATTCCTGCTGGTCCTTGAACGTCATCTCATAGGCCTGCGCGGAATAGTAAACGTCCCTCAGCGTTGATGTCTTGCGCTGCGAGCATAGCTCGTTCGAGAAGAGTGCAGCCCAAACCAGCTGCGTGAAAGGCTTCACATGTCGAATGTTCCGCGCACTTCTCCGAACCCTTCTGTCACCCAAAATGAACTGTCTAAGCTGCTCGTCATAAGCTATGTTGTCCGTCGAGCGGCTGGGCATGTCCAAAGACGGAAAACTTCCCTTATCCATCTGATCGTAAATCTTGCCTCCCAAGTTTTCCAATCCGGCAAGAACCTCTTTTCTTCTCTCCATCACGCTACTTTTATGCTTCTTCTTCTCCATACTTCTTCACACTCGTCAAAAGCTTCTCAACATCAGGCAACTTCTCCTTGCCCGCGAGCTTGGTTGAAAACTCTGCTATTCTGGGAAGGTATTTGCTGAAAACCCCCAACCGTTTACGCTCCCTGTCCACGTGCTCTCTCTTAGACATGAAATGCTGAATCTGCCGCGCAACTTCACGAAGTCCGTTAGCTATTTCCTTCCTGATCTCAGGTCTATCAGCAATAAACTCCTTCCCAACCGTCTTGTAGGGCACCTTCGTGCTGCAAATGTGCACCAAAATAGCGACAGGCATGTCAGGCAACACTCTGTACCTACGCCAGTTCATAGCAGAAATGACCCTGAGCGAAACATCGTTCGCCTCATCATACAACAACGGAATCCTGTTAGCAAAACGGTAGACCAAGAAAACCCCTTTCTTCGGAATCTCCCCTCCGTAAGCGATGCCCACTTCGATGATGAACGGGTGTCCAGCATAGGTTGCTGGTTTCCGCTGATGAACGTCCACAAACTCCGGTTTCAGCTCCTTCAGAATGCCAGCCTTCAAAAGATCCTCGCCCAAGGGTGAAAGGCAACTCGCGTCCGGAGGCAAGAATTCCCTGTACCGCTTAAGCATGTGCATGAGCCTAACGATCTCTTCGTGAGTGAGCTTCTTCGGATTCTTGGAAGGGCTTAAGGCACTGAACTCCAGAAACTTCCTCGCAGTGATCTCCCCAACTCTGTGAAAATGGTACCTCAAGAATTCACTCATGCTCTTGTACGGGGTTATCTGAATGAGACGCTGAAGAAGCTCCACATCCACACCGTACGGGTGCGGCAACGTCTCCTTCGGAGGCGCGGGCATGTCCTTTGTGATCCTCGCAAACTTGTACAATCTGCCCTTCGGATCCACGAACGTCAAGTTCGCGTAGGGATTCACCATCGCGGTCTGCTTGAAATAGTCTAAGATCTTCGGCATTGACCTGAAATAATCGCCTTCCAAAGTGAATTCGACAATGGTTCCCCGCCACATGTCCTTGTTGATGAGCACTTTGCGGTCAAGAATGAGCGGCCTGTTTCTCTGAATATCGATCATAAGCTTGTACATGTAAGTCTTCGATATCCCCGTGCTTGAGATGATGCTTGCAGGTTGGTGCGTTGTTATCTGTCCGTACAAGATCGCCATCTTTCCGCCAAGACCAAACGTGCCCCTCTGCTGCTTCAGCTTGTACTTCGAACCGAAAAGTATCTGACCAAAGGCTGAAGGAATGTGCCTGGGTGGGACTCCTATTCCGTTGTCTTCAACCCTCAACTTGTAAATCTGCGTGTCCGCACCAGCTTCACCCTCATACGAAAGACGAACATAGACATCAGGCGGAATCCTGTGGCTCTCAGCCGCGTCCAACGAGTTTTCTACAAGTTCCCTTATCGCCACGAAGATGGCTCTAGACGGGTTGGTAAACCCAGCAATGTCTCGATTACGGTAGAAAAAATCAGCCGCGGAAATTTCCTCAAACGTCGTCTGCGCCACTTAAGCTTCCCAACCCGCTCCAAAGCAAATTATCTGTACGATATATTCTGCTCATTCTTTAATTTAACTACCATAAAACTGTAGATTCCTCATTTCCTGTAAGGATAAGGAAACAACTCCCTCAGAGTCCTCACACGAACAGTCTCCAACAAGACCCTGCCCCTTTCGGCCTTCGCCGTCACAATCATGATTTTGGAGTCCACGGCGAAATCGTGAATGTATTGTAAACATGCTCCGCACGGTCTGGGTTCGTGAAGCTTCTCAGCGTCCACGACTATTGCTACTTCCTTGATTCTTCTGTTTCCATGCAGAAGAGCATGATTGATCGCGCATCTTTCAGCGCAAGTGCCAAGTCCTGAAACCCAGCTTTCAACATTGCAGCCTTCATATGCTTTCCCATCATTTCCAAGAACAGCCGCGCCAACCCTGAAACCCCAGAGCACATACGCATGCTTCATAGCCTTCATAGCGGCTTCCAACAGCCTCTTTTCGCCCTCTCCAACCTCAACCATGACTATTCCTTGCTACCTCACTTTCGCCGCGTGCGCACGTAATAGTATTCACCGACCTGTTTTTGAAACTTGTCGAGCTTCGAGCCTTCCTTGTTAACCCTCGGCCTCTTCGTGGCAGGATCCCTTCTGAAAGTGACCTGCATCTCCTTGAGAAACATGTTCATTCCCCTCCGCAAACTCACAGGCGGATTGGCCGTGCCCGCTTGACCGGGCCTTCCCGTGAAAACCATCAGATGATCAGCTATGAAATCCTGTGCAACCACGTCATGCTCCACAACGAAAGCCGTGACGTTGTGGTTTTCAACCACCCTTCGAATAGCCCTAGCCATGTTCAACCTCTCCTCAACATCCAAGTAAGCACTCGGTTCATCAAGCAGGTAAAGCTCAGCGTTGCGCGACAAGCACGCCGAAATAGCTACCTTCTGCAGCTCTCCCCCGCTGAGTTCAGCCACGTTTCTGTCCAAGAGCAGGTTCACTTTCAAAGGCTGAAGGATCTCTGTCTTGTACCAGCCTGAAGAAAAATTCTCTTTGGCAACGCTCATCAGAAGCTCCTGAACCGTGCCCTCATACTCCGCTGAGATATACTGCGGTTTGTAGCTGACCTTAAGCTCGGCGAACTTTCTGCCGTCGTCAGCCTCTTCAGTCCCGGCCAGAATCTTTATGAAAGTTGTTTTGCCGATGCCGTTGGCCCCGAGAATTCCAATTATCTCTCCCCGCTTGATCTCTCCCGGATGAGCTACGAGCTTGAACTCCTTATACGTTTTTTCTATCTGCTCCCACGCCAACAGCATCTCACCCGCACCGGCACTGACCGTTGGCGGCTTCTCGTGGAATATTATCGGTTCTTTTCTAAACCGAACGTTCTCATCTGGGATGTAACCCTCCAAATAAATGTTGATCCCGGTTCGCACGCCGTGAACGTTAGAGACGACACCGTAAACGCCCGGTTCTCCGTAGAATAGGCAAATTTGATCCGACAGATAATCGACGATCGCCAAGTCGTGCTCCGCCACGATCACTATTTTCTGATCGTTCTTGAGGCTGCGTACTACCTTGGCCACTTCCAACCGCTGCTTCACGTCTAAGTAGCTTGAGGGCTCGTCGAAAAGGTAAACATCCGCCTCTTTGCACACCGCAGCCGCCACGGCCACGCGTTGCAGTTCGCCTCCGCTCAGGACTTCAAGCGGCCGATCCCACAACTGTTTGAGTTCCAACTGTTCCGCAATCGCGTCTAGGCTTTTTCTTTCATTCACCTTTTCAAGCAACTCTCCGACCTTTCCAGACACGACTTTTGGAATCTTGTCCACATATTGAGGCTTGTGAGAGACGCACAGCCTGTCCTCTCCCATTTTCAGGAAATAATCCTGCAAAGTTGAACCTCTAAAGTGCTGAATTATCTCCTTCCAGCCGGGCGGGTTCTCGTAGTTTCCAAGGTTCAGCTTCGCTTCTCCCGAAAGTATCTTGAGCGCGGTCGTTTTTCCTATCCCGTTTTGTCCAAGCAAGCCCAGAACCGTGCCCGGAGAGGGTGTTGGAAGCCTGTACAGCTTGAACGTGTTCTCTCCGAAACGGTGACTGCAGTCCTTCTCCAACTCGTCCGGAAGATTGACTATAGAAATGGCGTTGAATGGACACTTCTTAACGCATATCCCGCACCCGGTGCACAGGGACTCCACGATAACGGCTTTCTCGTTTTCAAAGCGTATAGCCTCTATTTTACTGCGTACCATGGGGCAGAATCGATAGCACATCGTATTGCAACGTTTCGTCTTGCACTTGCTGGCATCTAACACTGCGACTCTAGTCATGATCAACCCGACGTTCAATGATATCGGCTAGCATGCTACAAACATGAACCATAAAAGTGACACAAAAACGCTTAAAACGTTTTAGGTAGAGAAAGAACACAAAAATGCTCACTTCTTGCTCGAACCCAGCTACCACTCTTCCTCTTCAAAGTCTTCTTCTTCATCCCAGTCTTCATCTTGGTCCTCGTCTTCCTCAAACATCTTTTCTTCACCTCCAGACTTACGGGTAACGTAGTGAAAGCACCCTCGCAATCTTTAAGGATTATCATTCGTCACTTGTCGAGAATAAAAACAAACGACTATGATGCCTAGCCCATTCTTATTGATGTTCTTTCACAATCTTCGCCGTCATAGCCGCTACCGGTTCCTCAATTCCCGGAGTCAGGTAAGCCCAGCACAAGTTGGCGGAATTGTGCGCCGCGCCTATTCTACCATGCGTGTCCAAGGCGATCAGTCCCTGAGCATTATAGCCCATGGGAATCCGCTTGTTGACAAGCTTAATCGCCAGTTCAGCAGCCTCTTCCGCCGGTTTCCCGTTCTCCATGTAATTGCAAACCGTTTTGGCCAGAACAAGCCTTATAGCTATCTCGCCAACTCCGGTTGTGGAACATGCTCCTGCTTGATTGTCTGCATAAGTGCCGCACCCGATCAACGGTGAATCACCGATCCTGCCAGGAAGTTTTAGCGCAAAGCCTCCGGTGGAGGTTGCGGCCGCAACGTTTCCATCCTTGTCCATGGCAACCGCGCCCACAGTGTCAAGGGTAAACAGTTCAGGATGCGCCTTAACCAAGTCAGCCAGCTTCGGCAGCTCAGACTTTCCTTCAAGCAACGCCTTCTTCTGCTGCTCGTAATACCTCAGCCTAAGCTCCGTCACCGGGTTCCTTCTCTCCAGCCTCTCAAGCCTAGCCAACTTCTCCGCGCCCTCGCCAACCACGAAAACGTGATCCGTCTTCTCCATGACCAACCTTGCCAGTCGCACAGGATTCCTAATGTCTCGCAACAGCCCAGCCGCGCCTGCCTCCAAGGTCCTCCCGTCCATTATGGACGCTTCCATCTCCACTTCTTTTTCTATGTTCAGGCTTGAGCCGTAGCCCGCGTTGAACACGCCGTCATCTTCCAAAACCGCAACAGCTTCCATCACACAGTCAACCGCGTTCCCGCCTTTCTTCAGAATGCCATAACCCGTCTTGGCGGCTCTCTTCACGCCTTTTATGCCGGGATGAGTGCGCTCGGGCTGCCAGTTTCCAGCTCCTCCATGAACAACGACCACAGGCTTGCGTCGCTCGTCCAACCTTTTTCATCTCCACTATAGATGGAATATGTTGAAAACGTTCAATCTGAATTTAAGCCTAGTGTTCCATAACGGTCAAAACAGATAAATCTCCGTGATTAAATATTACTAGTGGGATGATGTGAGGCGACGGCTAGGAGCCTCTAGCAATGAAAAAGCCATTTACCTACACTGACCCAAAATTCACAGTATCAATTCTGGTTCAGTAGTGTTCTGCAAGCGTTAAATCACAATGAAACAAATAGCATTTCGGTGCCGACTATGCTCAAGGAATTTAACCTTCTGGCCACGACTTCTCGCGGAAACGAAGGATACACGCGTTCCGAACTGAGATATCTGCTCGAAAAAGTCGGTGATCCAGCGGCGGCAGTTGAAAGAACCGGCATCTCTGGTCTGATCACGATAAAAACCGACTTGAACCCCTTCGAAGTTGTGGAAAAGTTTCGCAACATTTTGCGTGAACGCCCATACGAGTTCCGATACACACTCAGAGTAATTCCAGTCGAGATGGTTGTTCGCACAGACCTTGACCAGATTCAACAGGCAGTCACGCATCTCAGCTCAAAGATCGCAGAGAACGAGACCTTCCGAGTGACTGTTGAGAAACGTTTCTCTGGAACAGCCACCAAAGACATCATCGAGACAGCCGCAACCATCATCAAGAGAAAAGTGAACTTGTCAAAGCCCGACAAGATCGTACTGATCGAGGTGGTTGGGGCTTTAACCGGTGTTTCAGTGATAAAACCTGACGATGTCGTGTCCGTTCTGAAGGAAAAACTGCTATGAAGGCTAGTGTTGAGTTGCCAACAGAGCCATCCGCTCAATCACAAGATCAACTAGAGCCTTCTCTAGATTATTCTTATGCATAACCGTCTGCAGTTCTGCCTCGGTGATGTCAAAAGCCTCTCGGATTTCTCTCACCTTCTCTCTTGACAGTTCAAGGACAGCCTCATCGAGCACTCCATCGACCGACTTTGAAATTGCTGAGCGCGCTGATTTCACGGTTTCAGGTTTTTCTCCAATGATCAGAACAGCAACGGTCGACGTGGTGTGTTTGATTCCTATGAGTTCAGTGGCTTTTCTGATCTGCCTTTGCGCAGAAGCATAAAGCATAGCTTCCATAGTCAAGCTCCTTGAAATGTTTTCCTCATTCTTGAACGCTGTCAACGCGTTCAGAACCGCAAAGTAGAGATGCTCCCACGTGGCCACAAGTCTGGCATCGAAAAACTGAACGTCAATGCTTGGCGAACTCTTGCATGTCGCCTTCAAAAATTCCTCAACGTTCTTGATTTTCACATTTCTGAAACCGGCTATTTCTACGTACTTCTCAAATTCTTCAATATGCTTCAGCACTCTTTTTCCTCGAGAACTTCCTTCATGAACCGTTCAACCAGTTCAGATGGCACACCTGCCTTGACAAGCTTTGCAGTTTCCTCTTCTCTGGATTTCCGTCTCGCCGCAGAGTCTTTGATGATTTTCCTGACTGTTTCCTTTATTTCCCACGGAAAGACTATCCAACTGCTTGTTTCCCTTGCAAAAAAGTCCGGTTTAACGATGCTGTGTGGCTTGGAGTAGATCACCGCAACCTTTACTGCTTTGGCGCCCTGGCTAGCAACGTGCTCTTTCACCAACTTCAGACTTTTTCCAGTGTCTGCAACCTCGTCAACGATCAGCACCTTGCGGCCTGCCAACGACACCGAGGCCGGACGTGCCAATGTCGGTTCGTCCTTGGTTTCTGCAACCCCCAAATAGAATTCGACCCCGACGTCTGCAAGGTTGAGATCACCTAGCAAATCGCACAAAACACGCGCAGGAATCCACCCGCCCCTTGAAACCGCCAAAGCTATGTCGGGCTTGAACCTGCTCATCCTGATTCTCTCGGCTAAGCTTAGAAGCATCTCATAGATCTGATCCCAAGTTGGGACGTCAAACTCAGAGTCCATATTTTAATGTCTCTCTGTCATATGCATTGAAACAAATAAAGCTCTGCAAAACGACTATTAAGTCTTAACAACCGCAGACAAAACCCGGCGAGCAAGTGTTCGTTATTCTTTCCGAAATACACTTATCTCCTGTCATTATCAGTCTAGGAAGCAAAGCGGGAATACGAATGCCTGAGATAGTCGAGTGCGTACCGAACTTCAGCACGTCCGATCCTGAAACGGTGAAGGCGATACTCAACGAACTCAAGAAGACGAAGAACGCCTTCCTGATGGACCAAACTTGCGACGATTACTACAATCGGCTGGTAGTCTCTTTTGTCGGAAACAAGAAATCCGTGCTTGAAGCCGCTTTGAACATGGCCTTCAAGGCCGTGGAACTGATCGACATGAGGAAACACAAGGGTCAGCATCCGCGGATCGGCGCGGTTGACGTTGTCCCGTTCATCCCTTCAAAGAACGTCACTCTAGAAGAATGCGCTGAAATTGCGAAGAAGTTCGGAAAGACGCTGGCTGAAAAATGCCGTGTGCCAGTCTACCTCTACGGCGCAGCTACAACGAAGCCTGAACGGAAAGATTTGGACTGGATCCGCGAGGGCGATTATGAAAAGTTGGCTGAGATGATCGTCAAGCCTGAACGCAAACCGGACTACGGCCCAGCTAAGCCTCACCGCACAGCGGGAGCCACGATTACGGGCGCGCGCAAGGTCATGGCCGGTTTCAACGTTAACTTGGGAACGGCTGACCTGAAGGTTGCGAAGAAAATTGCCAAGGCCCTGCACGCGAGCAAGGGCGGATACACGAATATCAAGGCTATGGCCGCTTCTGTTCCGGACAAGAACGTGACGCAGATAGGTATGAGCATAAGCGACTTTGAAAAGACACCACTCTACCGCGTGTTTGAAACCCTCAAGGTTGAGTGCGCACGTTACAACGTGCCCATAGTGGGCTCCGAGTTCTGCGGAATGGCTCCCTTGAAAGCCCTCATCGACGTAGCGGGGTACTACCTCAAGGTTGACAATCTAACCGAAGACCGCGTGCTAGAAATAGCTATACGGAACGCGATCGAAAAGGGCGGTGCGTTTGAGTAAGGCTGTCAAGGCAAGAGCTCGCGAAAAAATAGACCTGCTCATAGTAAACGCAGACGAACTCGTCACGCTCGCAGGCGACAACCACAAGCCGCGAACAGGCAAACAGATGCGAGAGATCGGCATAATACGCAACGGCGCCCTAGCTATCAAAGACGGAAGAATCCTCGCCGTGGGAAAAACGCCTGACATCACGAAAAACTTCAAGGCTGAAAACGTGATAAGCGCAAACGGAAAGATCGCCATACCAGGCTTTGTAGATCCACACACTCATCTTGTCTTCGCTGGTTCAAGAGAAGATGAGTTTCAGATGAGGATTGAAGGCGCCTCCTACATGGAAATCCTCAAGGCAGGCGGAGGGATATTGCGCACGGTGCGCGAAACGCGGAAGGCGAGCGTTGAAAAACTTGTAGACTACGGAACTGAAACTTTGGACACGATGCTGGAGCACGGAACCACGACAGCCGAAGCAAAGAGCGGCTACGGCTTGACAACAAGAGACGAGCTGAAAATGTTAGAGGTCATCAAACGCCTGAATCAGATGCACAGCGTCGACGTCGTGCCAACCTTTCTGGGTGCACACACCATCCCGCCTGAATTCCTCAGCAATCCACAGGGCTACGTCAGCCTCGTCATTGACGAGATGATCCCGAAAGTCACCGAGAAAGGGCTTGCAGAGTTCTGTGACGTCTTCTGCGAGAGGGGAGTCTTCGGCCTAGAACAGGCAAGGCGCATCCTGGCTGCTGGAAAGAATTTGGGCCTAAAACCCAGGCTTCACGCCGACGAAATGAGCATGCTAGGCGGCGCAGAGCTCGCAGCCGGGATCGGAGCGGTCTCCGCAGACCACCTGCTGTTCTCATCTGACGAGGGCATCAAAGCCATGGCGGAGAAGGGCGTGGTCGCCACACTGCTTCCGGCAGCGGCCTTCAGCCTGATGAGCGGCCGATACGCGGATGCCCGAGTAATGATCAACTATGGCGTGCCCGTGGCGTTAGGCACAGATTTCAACCCGAACTGTTGGGTTGAAAACCAACAACTCGTGGTAGCCCTCGCCTGCCACCTCATGAAACTAACGCCAGCAGAAGCGATAACTGCCAGCACGATCAACGCGGCACACGCGCTGAACAGGGCGAACGAGGTCGGCAGTCTAGAAGTCGGCAAGAAAGCAGACGTTGTCGTTCTGGACGCGCCCAACCACAAGTTCCTGGGTTACAGGTTCGGCACAAACCTGGTTGACAAAGTCATCAAGAATGGAAGAATCGTGATCGACAGGGAAGCAAGCCGAAGCGAATACCGCCTCATGGAAGAACAAAAAATGTGAACTTTGCTTTTTGGGCAAAGAATTAAAGCGTCTCTCTGTATTTTTTGGTTCATGGTGAAATGTGTTGACTAAGCTCAAGAGACCTGTCCGCTGCTTGACTGGGAAAGAGCTGCACTGCAAGAACTGGCAGATTGAAGGAATTCTGCGCATGTTATGCAACGTCGTCGATCCGGAGGTAGCCAAGGACCCGGACAGGCTCATCGTTTACGGAGGAACAGGCAAGGCTTGCCGAAGCTGGGAGTGTTTTGACAGCGTCGTTGATACGCTAATGGAGCTTGAGCCTGACGAAACCATGCTCATTCAAAGCGGCAAGCCCGTTGCCGTTTTCAAAACGCACGCTTGGGCTCCGAGGGCGTTGATAGTTAACGCCATGCTCGTTCCGAAGTGGGCAACGTGGGACTATTTCTACGAGCTGGAACAGAAAGGCCTCATAATGTACGGACAGATGACTGCCGGCTCATGGGCATACATCGGCACTCAAGGCATTCTGCAAGGAACCTATGAAACCTTATCAGAAGTTGCGAAGGAACACTTCGGCGGCAGCCTTCGCGGAAAGCTCGTCCTGACTGCGGGACTGGGCGAAATGGGCGGGGCTCAGCCTCTGGCAGTGACGATGAACGATGGCGTCGCACTGGTTGTTGAAATAGACAAGCATGCGATCGAGCGCAGACTGAAGCACAGGTATTTAGAGACGTGGACCGACAGCTTGGACGAAGCCGTGAAACTGGCCTTAGAAGCGAAAAAGAAGGGGGTCCCTAGAAGCATCGGGTTGTTGGGCAACGCTGCCGAAGTGCATCCCGAACTCTTGAGAAGAGGCATTATTCCGGACGTTTTGACCGATCAAACCAGCGCGCACGACCCGCTGAACGGCTATTATCCGGCTGGCCTGAGTAAGGAAGATGCGGATGAGCTTAGAAGAAATGATTCGAAAGAGTACTGTCGGCGCGCCGGGGAGAGCATGTGTGTGCAGGTCGAAACCATGGTTAAGATGATGCGGAAGGGCGCCGTGACGTTTGATTACGGCAATAACATCCGCGAACAAGCGTTTAAGGCAGGGTTTAAGGAGGCTTTTGCCTATCCGGGCTTTGTGCAGAGGTATATCAGACCGATGTTCTGTGAAGGCAAAGGGCCGTTCCGTTGGACCTCGCTCGTGGGCAGCGAAGACGACATTTTCACGCTTGACGATGTTATTCTGCGAGACTTTGCCTACAACAAGGAACTGTGCCGCTGGATAAACAAGGCCAAGGAACAGGTGAAGTTTCAAGGCTTGCCTGCCAGAGTCTGCTGGCTCGGCTTCGGCGAACGGGCACGTTTCGGAAAGACGATAAACGACATGGTTGCAGACGGCAGCCTATCCGGACCCGTCTGGATCGGCAGAGACCACTTGGACGGAGGAAGCGTTGCTTCACCCTACCGCGAGACTGAAGGCATGAGAGACGGTAGTGACGCGGTTGCAGACTGGCCGATTCTCAACGCGTTGATAAACGCTGTTGGAGGAGCCACATGGGTCAGCGTTCACCACGGCGGGGGCGTGGGTATAGGCTACAGCATTCACGCCGGAATGTGCTTGGTGGCCGACGGTACAAAAGAGATGGAAAAGCGCATCGTAACGGTGTTGACGACTGACCCCGGAATGGCTATAGTCAGACATGCGGACGCGGGATATGAGAAGGCGCAGAAGATTGCGAGGGAGAAGCACGTCAAAATGCCGATGCTGAAGTAGGAGGATGTTCGCTTTGGAACATGTGGCTGCCTGCGGCATCTGCTGCGACGTTTGTGGACTCCACAAGAAGCTGGGCTGCGTTTGCAGTTCCGGGGCTGAAGACGTTGCCAAACAGAAGGTTGCGACACGCTGGGGCGGCAAAGGCGTTCTATGCCTGGTGCTGGATTGTGCGGTAAGACGCGGCGTCGCCTGTTGCATGCGGGACTGTGAAGGATTCCCTTGTGAGAAGTATTTTGAATGGTGTTTGACGCGCGCGGCGTGAAGTTGGTGTGCACTGTCCTGCGGGTCTTTGTTGGATGTCACCGTTGACGGATGGGATGGGTTTTAGTGGGGGTGGCCCCGGTCGTGTGTTGGTTTTGTTTTAAGTGATGTTGTGTGGTAACGGTGGTGGCGGGTGGGGTGGGGTTTGTGG
>Ga0315268_10001823_pt1 | contig 24466 bp, 14 predicted proteins | sample C1_top_MG_FD_204535 | JGI IMG/M metagenome (GOLD analysis project Ga0315268, IMG submission 204535) | Sediment microbial communities from Yellowstone Lake, YNP, Wyoming, USA - C1_top | ecosystem: Environmental > Aquatic > Freshwater > Lake > Sediment | place: USA: Wyoming | collected 2017-08-01
CCCATATACAGAATGCCTTTTTCTTCTAAAGACTTCGAGCGCAGATCTGTATCCTTGAAATGTGAGTTGCCCGCGTCAATGATCAAATCGCCTTTTTCCAGGTGCGGTATCAGATCATGGATCACACTATCGACCACATGCCCGGCTGGCACTAGCATCATAATGACGCGCGGTGTAGAAAGTACACTGACAAATTCCTCCTGACTCCGCGCGGCGTTTATGGTACGGCTTCCAACTTCCGCTTGTAATTCCTGGACCTTCGACAAATCTGTATCGAAACCACTTACTGAAAATCCATGATCTGCAATGTTCAGCACCAGATTGCGCCCCATGACTCCCAGACCGACCATGCCGATTTCACATTTTTGTGCCGCCATCTTTTGGTTTCCTTATCTCTTCAACGAAAGCCCAAATGTCTCAAGGGTTTTCCTGGTGGACTCATAGTCGCGATGAATAATGCCTCGAATCCCCAGCCCCTGGGCCACTTCGACAAACATCGGCCGGTCATCGATATAAATCACCTGTTCAGGTTGCGCCTGGGCAATGTCCAATGCAATTCGATACATATCTTCATCGGGCTTGCGGTAGTGGACAAAGCATGATGAAACAAAGAAGTCAATGAATGTGCCCAGTTTGAATTGTCCAACGCGATAGACCGTAAGCTCGCGGCCTTCATTGCTGACAGCTGCAACTCGAAGTCCATGTTGGGTTCTGAGCGCGCGCATCAGGTCGATCATCTCTGAAAAAGGTTGGGATTGGGCATACATGAAGTCCTTGAACTCTTGCCGTGAAAAAGAGCGTTCCTGATAAAACACCACCCGGTCCAAATATTGGTCGAGACTGAGCTTGCCTTCTTCATAGGTATCAAAGGTCAGGTGGTGGCGCTCATCCATTTCCTTGTAATCCAAACCGAATTTCCCGGATGCGAGAGTCCGTATGCCGCGGTCCCAGCCATTCGTGAGCAGGACACCGCCTATGTCCAGGAATAAAGTTGTGATGGGAGATGATGGCACCATGGCGCCCCCTGCCTTCACACCAGGATCCTTGGAGTTGATATTCATTTTCATCCTTTCAGCCCGGACGGCCGCATTTTTTGCGTTGGCTTGTTTACCGGGATCATCTTTCCGCATCTGATGACCTGCCCATATCCGGCCTAGGCATTTGCATTCGTTGCCTTGGAATAGAAATACTTCTTGGCCGACTCTGTGGCCAGGACATACAGCACCGTCAACCCGACCATTGCCAGCATGAGAGACACAGGCAGCGGAACAAAACCGAACATCGAAACGAACGGCAGGTACGGTAAGGCGAGGGTAATTACAATGAAGAACAACGAACTCAGCAGCAGGAGCTTGCCCGGCCGGCTGCGGAAGAAGAGATGGCGTGTCCGTACCACCAGGGCGATGACCAGCTCGGTTAACAAAGACTCTATGAACCAACCGGTTTGGAACACCTCCGGCGAGGCCCGGAACAGGAACAGCAGCGCCCCGAAGGTCAGGAAGTCAAAGATTGAGCTGATCAGGCCAAAGAGCACCATGTAATTTCTGATGTATTTGGTATTCCAACGATGCGGCTTCTCCACCATTTCAGGGTCCACATTATCGCTGGCGATGGTCGTGGCAGGAATGTCGGAAAGGAAATTTTCTAGCAGGATTTGCGGAGCCAGCATTGGCAAAAACGGGAGTAACAAAGAAGCTCCGGCCATGCTAAACATGTTGCCGAAACTGGCACTGATCGTGGTGAGAATGTACTTGATCGTGTTGGCAAACGTCACACGGCCTTCATCGATGCCCTGTTTCAAAATAGCCAGGTCCTTCTTAAGCAGCACAAAATCGGCGGCTTCCTTGGCAACGTCCACTGCTGTATCGACGGATATGCCCACGTCGGCGGCATGCAAGGCCGGCGCGTCATTGATGCCATCACCCATATATCCAATTACATGCCCGGTCTTTTTTAGCGCGAGGATAATGCGCTCTTTTTGGTTGGGATCCACTTCCGCGAAGAGGGTGGTGTGTTCGGCCTGATGCCAGAGAGCCTCGTCCTTCAAGTCGTTCAACTCCCTGCCGGTGAGTACTCCCTCAAGTGTGAGATTCACCGCCGCGGCAACATGACGGGCCACTTTCTGGTTGTCACCGGTGATGATCTTGAGTTGTACCCCGCGTTTTGCCAGGTCGACGATGACTTGCTGCACATCCCCCTTCGGTGGATCGAAAAAGAGCAGGAAACCGGCGAAGGTGAGCCCGTTTTCATCGGCGTGCGAATAGGTTGCGTGCTGGCCATCGATCAGCTTCGTTGCCAGGCCGAGGACACGGAAGCCTTGTTCGCTCCAATCGCTGAACCGTTTATCGATCTCCGCCCGCGCCGGAGCATCCAGCGGATGGACTCCATCCCCGGATTGCAGGTTGGTACAGATACTCAGAACGTTATCCAGTGCACCCTTGGTGATGAGGACATGCTCCCCCTTGTCATTGGCAGTGATTACACTTAGCAGTTTGCGGGAAAAATCGTAGGGGATTTCGTCCACTTTTTTCTCGGCGCTGATGTCCAGCTTGGCCTTCCGTGCGGCAGCCTGAATCGCATCATCCAGCGGGTTGGTCAGCCCGGTCTGGAAGTGTGCATTGAGATAAGCCTGGCGCAGAACGGCCTCGGAGGCCTGCCCTTGCGCGTCATGCGCGCCGTCGAGACTGACGACACCTTCGGTCAGTGTTCCAGTCTTGTCGGTGCATAATATATCCATGCTGCCAAAGTTCTCAATGGATGTAAGACGGCGTACGATCACCCCGCGTTTGGCCATCTCCTGTGCGCCGTGGGAGAGCGTGATACTGATGATGGCGGGCAGGAGTTCAGGCGTCAGGCCTACTGCCAATGCAAGCGCGAAGAGGATGGAGTCCAGTATTGGCTTTTTCAGGTAAACGTTTACCCCCAAAACAATGACCACCATCACCACCATGACCTGCGTGAGCAGGTTGCCAAAGTGACGGATGCCGCGTTCGAACTCGGTCTCCGGTGGGCGCAGTTTCAGATGCTCCGCCACCTGGCCGAATACGGTTGTCTCTCCCGTTTCTACAACCAGCATGTGCGCGGTTCCGCTGGCCGCGCTGGTGCCCGTGAAGGCGCAGTTGGTCCGCTCCGCCAGACTGGCATTTGGCGGGACGGTTCCCGGTTTTTTCTCGACAAGGAAGGTCTCACCGGTAAGCACAGCCTGGTTAACAAAGAAATCCTTTGCATCCAATAGGATGCCGTCCGCCGGGATCAGGCTGCCCGCGGACAGCACCACCACATCGCCTGGCACCACTTGTTCTGATGGCAATGTCTGCGGCTGGCCGGCACGCAAAACGTTGGACTTGATGGTGACTTGTGAACGCAATTTCTCGACGGCATTGCCGGCAGTGTATTCCTGCACAAAACTGAGGATCGTGCTTCCCAGCACGATGGCAAGCACAATGCTCGCATCCACCCATTCGCCTACAAATGCGGAGACGATCGCAGCAAAGATAAGGATCAGGACCAGCGGGCTTTTGAATTGACCCAGCAACAGGCGCAATGCAGTTGTCCGCTCCTGTGCTTTTATTATGTTCAGCCCATATTGCTTAAGACGCTGCCCGGCGTCATCCTGCTGGAGGCCCGCAGAGGTGGCATGCAATGCGGTAAGAAGCTGCTCAGGTGCCATGTTCCAATAATTCGCTGGAACTGCCTGGGAAACCTTTTGTCCCGCACTGGAGGGTTTGCTGGAGGAAGGATCAAGGGTGGTTGTCATTTAATTTCTCCGGAACTTGTTTTAATATACTGATAACGTTGAATGTTCCATAAAAAAGGATCATATCGCCTGATGCGGCGGGATCAGTTCATCTTTAGGATGACATTCCGTAAGCCTGCCCGGTTTTCGCAGACATGATGAAGTCATTCATATGGAGACCTTTGATTTTATGAGTCCACCAGGTGACGGTCACCTTCCCCCACTCCGTTAAAATAGCGGGGTGATGATCTTCTTTATTGGCCAGTTGTGCAACCTGGTTGGTGAAGGTCAGCGCCTGCATGAAATCCTCGAATTGGAAGGATTTTTCCAGGCGCAGTTCGCCCTTTTTGGTATGCGTCTCCCAACCTGAAAGTTTTACTTTTAACCGACTTATTACCTTTTCATTAAGCCGCGGCGTGTTCTTTGCCAACGGGCTGCAATGAAGTTTGGCTAATTCCTTCATTTGATCTCCTTCCGCATGTTGTTGCGGCAAATACATATCTTTTTTCATCAGGTTCCCTGCGGTTGCGGCGAAACAAGATCGGTTTTCACCTTTCCAGCCTCGGTGGATGGCCCGGCTTCGGGATACGTGATCGTGATCCCATCCACTTTGGCCCAGGGAGTTAATTGATGTGGTTTGCCGGCTTTTTCGCTCATAATGTCCTCCACTTGAATGCCACGGACAACAAGGGCATCGCCGATGAGCGATCTATGACAGCGCCAGGGAACGGCTTCCGCACACATAATGACCGTTCGCTTTTTCGTTGCAAGCTCCATGAGCTGTTCAACACCTGTTTGAAATTCCTCTGTCTGCATATGATCAGCAAAGCCGCGGAAGGAGGAATTTTTCCAGGCGGTGTTGACAGATGCCCTGGTGGTATGGCGGAGACCTCCAAGATTTTTTATGTGTATATAAGCGATACCATGAAGCTTCAGATCCCGTTCCAATTCTTCCTGATTAAACTGAGGATTGTGACGAGACCCGGGAATGGAACGCACATCGACCACCAATCCGATCTCAAACGCATGAAGGATATTGACAAATTCGTCAAGAGTATGTGTTGAGTGACCAATTGTGTAGATCGTTGTATTCATAAAACCCTTTTACTGAAATCCGTTAAGGATCAAATGAAACACAAGGTTGTCGTGGACGGACCCCTATTTATTTTTTCCTGAATTTGATTTTGCATTTTCATTCCTTATTTTTTAACCGGTTATCCTGCGATCGACTGGTTGGTTTAAATCCCATCCGGATTACGTGATGTTGCGTTCTTCAAGGGTTGCCCGCTTTGGGCAGGCTCCACTGCCAATTGCGAATTTCCGGCATATCTTCGCCGTGATTGTCGATGAAAGCCTTGTGATCCATCAGCTTGTCGCGCAGATACTGTTTGGCGTAGGCGGCGCGCGAACCCAGTCCCGGCACCCGATCGATCACGTCGCCGACCAGGTGGAAACGGTCAAGTTCATTCAACACCACCATGTCGAACGGTGTCGTCGTGGTGCCCTCTTCCTTAAAACCGCGAACATGCATGTTGTCGTGATTGGTGCGGCGGTAGGTAAGCCTATGGATCAGCAATGGATACCCATGATAGGCAAAAATGATCGGTTTGTCCCTGGTGAAGAGCACGTCGAAGTCCTTGTCGCTCAGCCCGTGAGGGTGCTCACTCTTCGGCTGGAGTGTCATCAAATCCACCACATTGATGACACGGATCTTCAGGTCCGGGAAATGCTGTCGCAGGATTTCAACCGCAGCCAGTGTTTCCAGCGTGGGTACATCACCGCAGCACGCCATGACCACATCCGGGTCGCCGCCCTCGTCGTTACTGGCCCATTCCCAAATACCAAGCCCGGCCGTGCAGTGCTTGATGGCCGCATCCATATCCAGCCATTGCAGTTCCGGTTGTTTGCCTGCCACAATGACATTGACATAATTGCGGCTTCGCAGGCAATGATCAGTGACCGATAGCAGGGTATTGGCATCCGGCGGCAGATATACGCGGATGATGTCAGCCTTCTTGTTCATCACGTGGTCGATAAAACCCGGGTCCTGATGGCTGAAACCATTGTGATCCTGCCGCCATACGTGTGACGAGAGCAGGTAGTTCAGGGAGGCAATAGGCCGCCGCCACGGAATATGGCCGGCCTGTTCGAGCCATTTGGCATGCTGGTTGAACATCGAATCAACGATGTGGATAAAGGCTTCGTAGCACAGGAAGAAGCCATGACGGCCGGTCAGCAGATATCCTTCGAGCCAGCCTTCACACTGGGTCTCGCTCAATATCTCCATCACGCGGCCATCAGGGTCGACGTGGTCGTCGGTGGGAATGATCTCCGCAGTCGAGCAGCGGTCCGTCACCTCAAACACGGCATTCCAGCGATTCGAAGTGGTTTCATCCGGGCTGAAGACCCGGAAGTTGCGTACGTCAGCGTTAAGCTGAAGGACATCACGAATGAACTGACCCTGGACGCGAGTGCCTTCGGCTTGCACAACGCCGGGCTGTGGAACGTTTACTGCATAGTTGCGGAAGTCCGGCATTTTCAATCCTTTAAGCAGGAGTCCGCCATTGGCATGTGGGTTCGCTCCCATGCGCTGCTCACCCCTGGGCGCCAGCTCAGCCAACTCTGGAATGAGCCTGCCATTGGGGTCGAATAATTCTTCTGGCCGGTAGCTCTTCAGCCACGTCTCCAATATTTTCAGGTTTTCGGGCCTGGCCGCAAACTCTTCCACCGGCACTTGATGTGCGCGGAATGTCCCTTCGACTTGTTTGCCGTCAACCACCTTCGGACCAGTCCAGCCTTTCGGCGAACGAAAAACGATCATGGGCCAACGCGGACGTTTGTTGAAACCGTTGATGCGTGCCTCTTGTTGGATGCTTTTAATTTCGGCGATCACGATATCCAGTGTGGCAGCCATGAGTTGGTGCATCTCCTGCGGATTGTCCCCCTCGACGAAATATGGGGTGTAACCATAGCCTTGGAAAAGCGCTTCAAGCTCATCGTGGGGAATACGGGCCAGCACGGTGGGACCGGAAATCTTGTAGCCGTTCAAGTGCAGGATGGGCAGCACGGCTCCGTCATGTACAGGATTAAGAAATTTGTTCGAGTGCCAGCTGGCGGCCAGTGGGCCGGTTTCCGCCTCGCCATCTCCAACAACACAGACAACCAGCAAATCGGGATTGTCGAACGCGGCACCGTAGGCATGCACAAGGGAATAGCCGAGTTCGCCGCCTTCGTTGATGGAACCCGGTGTCTCCGGCGCCACGTGACTGGGAATGCCGCCGGGAAACGAAAACTGAGTGAAGAGATTTTTCATGCCCTGTTCGTCCCGGGAAATATTCGGATATAACTCGCTGTAGCTGCCTTCCAGATAGGTGTTGGCTACTATTCCCGGTGCGCCATGGCCCGGCCCGGTGATATTGATCACGTTCAGGTCATACTTCCGGATGATCCGATTGAGGTGAATATAAATAAAGTTCAAACCCGGCGTGGTGCCCCAATGACCCATCAGGCGCGGCTTTACATGTTCCAGCGTTAACGGCTTTTTGAGCAGCGGATTGTCGAACAAATAGATCTGACCGGCCGATAAATAATTGGCTGCACGCCAATAGGCATCCATTTTTCGCAGAAGTTCCGGCGACAATGGTTTGTCCACGAGTTCAGTCTTTTTCGTTTCAATCATGGGTTTCCTTTCCGATCGTCAGACCCAATACGCGGCAGACCATCTTTGCGATCATCCATTCTTCGTCCGTGTGCATAACACGCACGGCGACACGGCCGGCATCCGGCGAAATCAGAACTTCGCTCCTGGCGTTGCGCGTCCCGTTTAATTCGACGCCGAGAAATCCCAACCCATCGCAAATCCGGGCCCGGACTATGGGCGCGTTCTCCCCGATGCCGCCTGCGAACACCAGCGTGTCGACTCCACCCAATGCCGCCGCGAAAGCGCCGATCCATTTTTTTACCTGGTAACAAAACAGCGCAACCGCCTCGGCTGCCCGCACATCTTCAGTTTCGTGCTCAAGCAACTCCTGCATGTCTGAACTGGTTTCAGAAATGCCGAGCAGCCCCGACTGGAAATTAACCATTTCATTGAAATTCCTGGCGGTGATTTTTTCGGTGCGCGCCAGATACCAAACCAAACCCGGATCAAGATCGCCGGAACGGGTGCTCATTGGCACGCCTGCAGTCGGCGTAAGACCCATGCTGGTATCCATGGACTTGCCTTTATGGACTGCCGCCAGACTCGCTCCGTTTCCAAGATGGGCAAGAATGACCCGGCCCTGTGCGGCTTGCGGTCCAGCCACGCGCGCCAATTCCTCCATCAGAAAGGCATATGACAATCCGTGAAATCCATACCGGCGCATGCCCTGTGCCTCATAGCGGCGTGGGATCGGCAGCAACTGCGCTACGCGCGGCAGGTCGTGATGAAAAGCCGTATCGAAACACGCCACCTGCACCAGATCGGGAAACCGGCGATGAAATGCCTCGGTCAGCTGGATCTCTTCCGGCAGATGTTCGGGATCGAAAGGCTGAAGCTGGTGTAACTCCCCGACCATTTCGGGTGTGATACGCTGTGGTTCGCTGTACTTCGGTCCGCCATGCACCACTCGATGTCCCACCGCTGTCAACTCCCCGGGCTGGAATCGCGCTTCGATCCAATCCATCAGTGCCCCAACTGCCGCCGTATGGTTGGCGGCAGTCACAGGCCGGGTAAAGTTGTCAGCCTTGTTCGGGCTTTTCACTACAAACGCAGCTTCCGGCAGTCCGATCCGCTCAATGCTGCCCGCTAGAATCCTTCGGAGGGCATCACCCGTCTCAAACAACGCAAACTTTATGCTCGACGAGCCGCCATTGATGGTCAGAACAGATGCTTTGGCTGGTTTGCCTGATGATGTCTTCATTATTCTTCAACCTTGCTTTCATTTGCCAATCGTTGGCAGCTATGTTGTGAACTTCATCGCAGCGCTGACAATGGCCTGGGCTTCCTCCTGGATACGTTTCAGATGATCCGCTCCGAGGAAGCTCTCTGCATAAATCTTGTAAATGTCCTCAGTCCCGGATGGACGCGCGGCGAACCATCCGCTTTCAGCTTCAACCTTCAATCCGCCGATGGGAGCGTCATTTCCCGGCGCGTTGGCAAGGATGGTTTGGATTTTTTCGCCAGCCAGTTGTTTGATCTTGACTTGCTGCGGCGAGAGTTTAGCCAGGATCGCTTTTTGTTCCGGAGTAGCCGGGGCGTCTATTCGCTCATAAACCGGATCACCAAACTCGCCAGTGAGTTCGCGATAAATCTCGCCGGGGTCGCGACCCATCCGGGCGGTTATTTCCGCGGATAGCATGGCCAGGATGATCCCATCCTTGTCTGTCGTCCAGACACTGCCATCCATGCGGACGAAAGATGCGCCAGCGCTCTCTTCACCACCGAAGCCAAGCGAGCCGTCACCCAATCCGTTCACAAACCATTTGAAGCCAACGGGCACCTCGTAAAGTTTTCGGCCAAGCCTCGCAGTGACGCGATCGATCATCCGGCTGCTAACCAGCGTCTTGCCAACTGCAGCTTCCATGCGCCATTTTGGCCGGTGTTGGAAGAGGTAATAAATGGCCGCCGAAAGATAGTGATTGGGTGGAAGCAATCCCGCGCTGCGGGTGACAATCCCGTGCCGGTCATGATCTGTGTCGCAGGCGAAAGCGATATCAAAACCATCCTTCAGGCCGATCAAGCTCTGCATCGCATAGGGCGAGGACGGATCCATGCGGATTTGACCATCCCAATCCACCGTCATGAAACGGAAGGTGGGATCAATGGTCTGGTTGACAACCGTCAGGTTCAACTTGTAACGTTCAGCGATCGGACCCCAATAGTGGACACCGGCGCCGCCGAGTGGATCAACTCCCAGGCTTATCTTCGCCTCGCGAATTACATCCAAATCCACCACATGAGCCAGCTGCTCAATGTAGGTGTGAAGATAATCGTAGCGATGTGTTGTGGATGCGTGCAGTGCTTTCTCCAAAGAGATCCTCTTCACACCTTTTAGTCCACTTTCCAGGAACTCTTTCGCCTTCGCTTCAATCCAGGTGGTGATGGTTCCTTCCGCCGGCCCTCCGTTTGGCGGGTTGTATTTAAATCCACCGTCATGCGGTGGATTATGGGATGGCGTGACCACGATTCCATCGGCGAGACCGGTTTTTCGTCCGGCGTTATATGTAAGAATGGCGAGAGAAACAGCCGGGGTCGGAGTATACTCATCCTCTTCCGCGATCATCACTTCGATATCATTGGCAGCCAGCACTTCAAGTGCGCTGGCAAGCGCCGGTACGGAGAGGGCATGTGTGTCCATGCCAAGAAACAACGGACCATCGATCTTCTGCCGTTTTCGGTAAAGGCAAATAGCCTGACTGATGGCAAGGATGTGCCATTCGTTAAAAGCTTTTTCAAATGCCGAACCGCGATGGCCGGATGTACCGAAAGAAACCCGCTGCATTGGTATTGAAGGATCAGGCGTTTCCGTATAATAGGCGGTGACCAGTTTGGGCACATTGACCAGTGAGGCTGGATCGGCCGGCTTCCCTGCAAGTGGGCTAATTCCCATCAGTCTTCTCCTTCGATACCTGTCCAAGTAAAACCTGCACTTCGTGTTGCCTGCCATCCTGTGACAAGGGAATTTGGTTGTCAGCCAGGGTCTTTCCATCCAGAATGACCCGCTGCACGCCCTGATTAACACCATCCGGATTCTCCACAGTGACCAAGTAGCGGGTTATGCCAAATTGATAGGTCAGTTTAAAACCGGGCCAATCCCTGGGAATACAAGGATCGATCTTTAACATGTTTCCCGCGCGTGAGATGCCCAGAATGGCCTCGATGCCCAGACGATACATCCAACCGGCAGAACCTGTGTAGCCGGTCCAGCCGCCGTTTCCGGTATGCGGGGATTCGCTGTAAATATCCGCAGCGATGTAGTAAGGCTCGGTTCGGTAACGTGTTGCTTTTTCAAGCGTATCGGAATGATAAACGGGGTTCAACAAGCGATAAAGCTCTTGAGCACGGTCCCCCTGACCAAGCGAGGCGTACGCCCATACACTCCAGATGGCAGCATGTGTATATTGCCCGCCATTCTCTCGAACACCCGGCAGATAGCCTTTGATGTAACCGGGGTCGTGAGGTGTTTCATCAAAGGGAGGCGTCAACAACTTAATCAACTGATCGGTTCGGTTGATTAATAATTTATTGACGGACTCCATGGCTTGCCCCGCCCGGACGGGATCAGCGGCTCCTGATAAAACCGCCCAGGATTGCGCGATCGAATCGATCTGACATTCCTGGTTTTTACTCGACCCCAACAGGGAGCCGTCATCATAGAAGGCGCGCAGGTACCAGTTCCCATCCCAGGCATGGGCTTCAAGCGCTTTAGCCAGGCGTTCAGCCTGCTGGTGGTGGGGTTCGGGGTCATCCTTCATTAACACACATAGCGCCGCGAAATGCATCAGGGTGGCATGCAGGAACCAACCCAGCCAGACGCTTTCACCGCGTCCTTCAGCTCCGACCCGGTTCATGCCGTCGTTCCAATCGCCATCTGCCATCAGGGGTAACCCGTGAACACCGGCTGTTGAACCCTTTTCCATTGCACGGCGGCAATGTTCATATAATGTATACAACCCGGTTGTCGATTCAAATTGACTGTAACGGTCAGACTCCTCCGGCTTGAGAGGCGCCCCTTTAAGGAATGCGATTTTCTCCGTCAGGATGGTTGCATCGCCGGTGGCAGCGACATATTCGGCAGTCACATAAGGAAGCCACAGCAGATCATCCGAAAAACGCGTGCGCACCCCCCGCCCCGAAGGCGGATTCCACCAGTGCAGCACGTCACCCGCTTCGAATTGATGTTGAGCGGCATTGATGATCTGTTCGCGCGTGAGGTCCGGCCTGGCATGCAGTAAAGCCAGAACATCCTGGAGTTGGTCGCGAAATCCAAAAGCTCCGCTGGATTGATAAAGCGCCGTACGTCCCCACAGACGGCAGCTCAGCGTCTGATAGAGCAGCCAGCGGTTGAGCATTAAGTCCATCCCTGCATCAGGTGTTTGAACGGTAATCGTACCCAGCGTGTCATCCCACAACTTATGAACGGCCTGCCATGCCGACTCAACCTTCGCTTGATCCTGATACTCTCCTATTAACGCAAGGCTCGCCTCCCGGTTGGGGCCTTCACCCAGGAGGAAATAAACCTCTTCGACCTGACCAGGCGCAAGATCAACGTGCAGTTGAATTACTGCACATGGATCCAGCCCGGCCTGCACCGTGCTCCCCAGACCAATTCGCCCCAGCGCCGCCGGTGCACGCATACTGCCCATGCGCCCCAAAAATTCTGTGCGGTCCGTTGTCAAACCATGAAGCTTTTTATTTGCCGCCAGAAAAGCGACTTGTTCTCCGAACTCCGCGTTTAAACGATTACTTGCCAGGAGGGAATTTTTATCGGGATCGAACTCCGGAATGATATGAGCTTGATTTACATCCCGCGTTGTACCCAGTACCCATTCGGCATAATACGTTACAGTAATTCGTCGAGGACGATCCCACAAATTTTGCAAACGCAAATGCACGATTTTTATTGGCGCGTCGGGCGCGGCAAAAAGGCGCATGTTCTGGTTCAAGCCATGACTCTGACTCTCGAATGTTGAGTAGCCCGCTCCGTGACGAATCACATGTGTTGTTTCTGATCCGGCGGGCATCAGTGTGGGTGACCAGATCAAACCTGTTTCTTCATCGCGCAGATAGAGCACTTCTCCCGGCATATCGGTTAGTGGATCATTGTGCCAGGGAGTTAGCCGATTCTCGCCGCTGTTTACTGACCATGTACAACCACTTCCAGCTTCGGAGACCAGAAATCCAAACTGCGAATTGGCGATTACGTTAATCCACGGATGCGGTGTGTGTTGGCCTGGTTGAAGATGGATAACATATTCCTTCCCATCCGGACTGAATCCACCCATGTCGTTATACATGAGTAAATCAATGGGTCGCGCAAAAGGCGGCGTAGATTCGGGATCCTGCGCCACAGGGAGAAATGGAGTGAAAGCCGGCAGACGGATCGGTTGTTTGTTTAGTCGGCTGGCATGGTCAGCCAGTGTTCCCATTTTTTCATCAAGAATGACCTCGGCGACCGCCTCCAGCAGGATCATGTCGACATTCGGAATTTGGTCTGTCCTTAATAGGAATATGCCATCGCGTTGATTCAACCACCCGGCCGCACCCATACGGTTAATAAGATTATTGATAACGTTGTGCAAGTCCAAGTCGTAACCCGTGTCCTGATCGTTCAGGAGGACCAGATTAACCTTAACCTGCCTGTTGCGCCAGTAGATATAAGCTTGCAGCGCTTCCTGGACCAGGGGCTGCGTTCCGTCGCGAACATGGACCAGCAGAATCGGATAATCACCTGAGATGCCATATGCCCATAGACCAGATTGCCCTTTTTCGTTCTTTGCCATGACATCCGGGGAAGCGCGTAACAGGCTCGCCGGATAAATTAAAGCAGACAATAGCTGTTGAATATGCTCAACACTGTTGGAGTTGAGTCCCAACTCGATTAATTCTTTTTCGCTATTGATGCGCGCATCGTCAAAGGCCTGGTCGATTACATGTCTCGACTGATAACGGGTCACCAGATCCGACGCTTGTGCGCGGGAATCAGCAGCCAGCGTCAGGAAAGTGACCTGGGTCCTGCTGTGCGGTTTCAGGTCGATCTCCTGGGCAAGGGACATGATGGGGTCGAGTGTCCCGCCAACCGTCCCGGAAAGATGCGAATCCTTGCTTTCCAGGGCCAATGGTGAACGCGGCGTCTGCCCCCGGCCCAGGAACAGAGCACGGTCGCTTTCATATTCACGAGTCAATTTATGTCCCGGCTCAACCACCAGGGCGTGTGCCATGTAAACAGGCTTTTCATCCGGTGAACGGGGACGGCGGCTGAATAAGAGCGCGTTTCCATCCAGTAGATATTCGCTCTCAATAAAGAGTTTATTAAATGCCGGGTGACGCTGGTCGGTGGCCTGCGGCGCAAGCACGACTTCGCCGTAACTGATCAGTTTCAACTGCCGCGGACGGTCACTATCATTCAGAAGCGTAACACGCCGGATTTCCACCTCATCTCCTGCGACAGTGATTTCTGTACGCAGGGAAATGCCATGATCCCTGCGCCAAAACTCGACCTTGTGCGGATAAAACAAAATCTCCTGATTGTCCGGTGGACAGCCGGTTGGCTGGCAGCTGACGGACCAGCGGCCGCCATTTTCCCTATCCTGAACGTAAATCCATGTACCCCAGTCATCGAGGGTGGTATCCGCCTGCCAGCGGGTAAGTTCGAAGTCCCGCCATTGGCTGTATCCGCTACCGACATTCGTAATCAGAACACCATATTGTCCCTGCGCAAGAAAATGGACTTGTGGAAGGGGGCTGTCGACGGGAACACGCCACGGATCGATATTCACGGAGCGCGTAATTGAGGGCAACTCCACAATCTCTTCCGGATGTGGATATTCAATATGTGGGTATTGCGGAATCTTTTCCTGAAGAAGCAGCTCGATGCTTTGCACGCGTTCATCGGCATGAAAACGTTTGACCATTACATCATTTGAAAGATAATTACAGGCAGCCAGAAGAATCATGCCTTGATGATGTGCCATGTAGGACTGTACGATGGCATGCGATTTTCCAACCGGCAGACGCGTTTTGGCGTAGTCGATCGCCTCGTAAAAACCAAAGCGGCCAAGCATATGCAGGTTTTCAAGACGCGCAAGGTTGGCCATCACTTCCTGTGGCTGCAGGGATAATCCAAGCATGGATGCGTATGGAGTGATGACCAGGTCCTCGGGAATGTCGCGGCTTATGCCAAGGTCAGGCACGCCGAAGGCGCGGTACTGATAATTCATATTCGCATCCATGGACAGATAGCCGGACTCGGAGATGCCCCACGGAATATGCTTTTGCTGTGCGTAGTTCTCCTGCTCGGCGATTACCGCATAACAACTGTCAGATAGAAACGTTCCCTCGTAATTCCTGATGAGCAGGTCTGGCATGAGGTATTCGAACATGGTCCCACTCCAGGACAACAGGATCTTTTTCCCGTTCACCTTCGTGATGGGTCGTCCCAGGTGAAGCCAGTGGCTTTGCGGCACATCACCTTTGGCGATGGCGATAAGGCTGGCAATCCGCGCCTCGGAAGCCAGCAGATCATAGTAGCTTGTATCCAGCCTTTCGGTGGAGGCGTTGTAGCCGATATGAAATACCTGGCGCTGCTCATCAAACAGAAATTTGAAATCCATTGCATTGACGATCGCGTCCGCCTGCCTCGCCAAATCGCCATAACTGATCAACAGGGGTTCCACAGTCATACGTGCAGATAAAAGATCCTCGTCCAGTCTTTGACACCAGTCAAGCGCTTCCTTTATCTGTTTTGTTGAACCGGAGCTGTCATTAAGTTGTGCCCGTAATCGCAGTAATGCTATTTGGATGACGTTGTAGACGGCTGCCGCCTGTCCAAGCTGGGGAAATTCAAAAGGGATGCTGTCCCTGAAATCCTGCCAGGCGCGCGCCAATGGACTTCCCGTTTGCAGGAATAAACCGGGCGTTTGGTTCATACGGTTCAGCCAGGGAGCCAACAATTCGATACTTCTTTGCATGCTCATCAGATGATGATGCAATGTGTCAATGTAGAGGTGCAATTCACTCAGGATTTCCAGATTAAGGTTGGATGGAGAACTCTCGAGAAGCTCCATCAATCGATGCGATATCCGTTCCCAACCTTCACCCGAGAGCCAGTGGAGCATCGCCACCCATTCCTCAGGTTTGTTCTGGATGGCCATGATGCGTTCGCAAATACCATCCAACTCAGCCACAAACGATTCGATGAATGAAGTTGGCTTGTTTTCCTCCAGGTGCTTGAGAATATCCGACAAAATATCCAGAATGACAAGCAAGCCCTGCCATTGCTGTCCGCGGGCAACAGGTGCATTTGTCAGTGCAAGACAGCCCTGTTTAAGCGCAATTAGACAGGCGGCCAGATTGCCATTATCCACTGTTGAGACATAACGAGGGGGAAGGGGCGTCAGAGTCGATGTGTCGTACCAGTTCAACAGGTGCCCACGATAATGTTCCAGCTTATCAATATTCTCAAAGGTGGAGCGTAACCATACTGTCAGCCCGAGCAGGTCAATATAGCCCAGATCGTAGGCCGATAAGGTACTCAATAGGAAAAGGCCAATATTTGTCGGCGTTGTATAATGGGCGATATAGCCGTTCGGTGATTCTTGAAAATGGTCGGCGGGTAGCCAATGATCGTTCGGGCCGGCATATTGTTCAAAATATGCCCAGGTACGCCGTGCAATACGCTTCAATTGTTTATGTTGAGTCTCGGAAAGGTGTGCCGGGTTGTGCAGGATTGGCCGGCTGATCCAATGGGCAACTTGCGGAGATATGATCCAGGCCAGCAACAACGGAGCCGCCACCAACAGCGCTGCAGGGTTAATTATCGCAATGACACCCCCCAGAAGAACGTTTACAGTTATGGAACCCCCCATCTCCCACCAGGTTCTGTGTCTGGTATTAATAAATGAGCGTGCCAATTGTGCAGCTGTTGCCCACTGAAGCAGATGCTTTCGCAGAATGAACACGCGAATAAGGGTTATACCGATCGCATTCAGCGCAAGCAGCGTTTCGTACGGGAGGAACCAGATTGCAAGGGCCCAGCGCATCGCTGGAAGTTTGACAGGCCCAAACAGGCCTTTTATGGATAACCGGCCAATATTCTGTTTTAAATTCTGGAAAAATTGTGCAGCGATCGGCAGGGCAGGCGTCAGGATTGTCAGCAAAGTCCACACCACAGGTGAACCGGGCAAGACCAGCCAGCCCGCAATAAAGAGTACAAATAATGTCGGAGCCAATAAACTGCGGCGTAAATTATCAATAATTTTCCAACGATTGATGATGGACAAACGGTTGGGGGCGATCCCTTTCCGTGTTTGAGCGATGGGGAACAACCAGGGCAGCAACTGCCAATCTCCCCGAATCCAACGGCGCAAACGGCGGCCATAGATCAAATAGCGCGAAGGAAATTCCTCGTAAAAGATGACATCTGTTACGAGTGCTGCACGTCCAAAAATTCCCTCAAGCAGGTCGTGACTAAGCAGGGTATTTTCCCTGATTTGACCTCTCAGGCTTTTTGCAAAGGCTGCCACATCATAAATACCTTTGCCAACATAACTTCCCTCCCCAAACAGATCCTGATACACATCGGAAACCGCCAGAGTATACAAATCAAAGCCGGAATTCCCGGCATATATCTGCGAAAACAGGGAACGATTGGCGCTGGTCGGTTTAATCTCCACCCGTGGTTGCAGCACTGTATATCCCGCGCTGACGGAACGGCCATCCGCAGCAAATTCCGCCCGATTGAGAGGATGTGCCAGGGTGGCAATCAGGCGGGTGGCGCTGTCGCGTGGCAATGAAGTATCCGTATCCAGCGTAATCACATACTTGATTTCATGCAGGATGCCCAGTTCTCCGACCTGGGTGGTATAGGATGTCCGGCCTGCATTCAATAATAGACGGTTGAATTCAGCCAGCTTGCCTCGTTTGCGTTCCCAACCCATCCAGACTCCCTCAGACGGATTCCAATCCCGCTGACGGTGGAATAAATAAAATGGTGCTTTTTGCCCATATTTGTGATTGAGACTATCAATCCCGGCCTTCGCCGCGGAAAGCAGCTGCTCATCATCCGGCATATGCTGCATCGGAGCATCATCAAAATCCGTGAGCAGAGCGAACGTCAGTTGCGGGTCTGGATTGCACAGGAAATGAAGTTCCAACTCTTGCAGCAGGGAGTCGAGCTCCTTGTTATTCGCCAGCAAAGTCGGTATAACCACCATCGTACGAAAATCTACTGGAATTCCCTCCGAAAAATCCATACGTGGCAGGCTGTGGGGTCGAATTTTGTGTGTAACATTCCAATTAACCATGCTAATGGAGACATCCATTGCCAGAGCAAATCCAAACAATCCAACAAGGATCAGTTGGATTAAAGAGCCGCCTGCAATATATGCATAGTAGAGCAGGCCAAGGACAATTAGCAGGGAGAGCAGACCGATACTGCCCAAATAGGCAGACGTGGGGTGTGTGAGGATCCAACGCCATATACTTGTCTTCCACCCCGGCTGGTAATTTACACTTTTTTCGAGCAGGGAACGGCCTGCGTCGAGCAGGTAAAAACCCACATGTGATTTTCGGTCGGAGTCATGTTCCGGGGCAGGTGATTCGGCCTGCGCCTTGCACGCAAGCTCAATTGCAGATTCTGCAACAGATTCTTCACTTTGGATCGAATGGCGCGCCAACTCTTCAATAACACTACGATAGCTATTCCGGGTGTCAAAATCCATGCCCGGATAGATGCCTGCCGGATCATCGCGTAGAATCTTTTCCACACGACTGATCTGTTCAAAGAATGTTTTCCAATCCGTTACGGATAGCAACCGCAAGCCGAGAAAACAGTTGGCGACAATAGCTTCGTTTGTTATGGTTGGGGATGAAGGGAGGCCGGGGATGGCTTGCAAAATTTCCGGCCCGTCAATCCCGGTCATCGCGGAAACTGCATTGGCCAGCCTCTCCAAAATCCCGATACGAAGCATGGTTGGCAGGGCCCAAAGTTCGCCGATTCCCAATGGTGTAATCCGCTGATAGTCCTGTATGAAGGTCTCTGTCTGGACCAGGTCGAGCTGACACTGGTTATATCGTACCCATTCCCACCCCAGCGCAAAAATGCGCGGGTATCCTTTTAATGTCGTTTCACTCAGTTTTGGCAATTGGTCAAAATATTTTTGAGGCAGATCCTGCTTGATTTGGTGCAATGTCTGTTCAACAACATAAAAATTGTCAAGCATCCATTCGCCAGCCCGGGAAAAAGCGACATCCTTCGATGGTGTGCCTCTGAAACATGTATAAGCATTCTGCAGTGTTCGTTCCCATCTTAGCAGATTCTCCATCAGGTATGCCTTGTGCCTGATGATTTCAGTTGCTGTATGATTTCCCGCTAATTGTTGGGCAAGTTGTTCCGATCGAAATTTTACGTCCGGGCTGGCTTGTTGGGAAGTATTGATAAGAGTAGCCTGCATAAGTTAATGCTCGGAATGTTCTCTCACTGCCATATCCACCTGACTTGTTTCTTCTTTTACAGGCAGATCTTGAACAATTAAAAGCGGCGCTTTGCCATACAAAATAAAGTTGTTGACCATACTGCCATACGGCCACTGTTCATTCCCCGAATATCCGTGCGCACTCACCACCATCATATCGATTTTTTCCCGGTCCACCAATTCATGCAGCGCTACAGCGGCATTGTCATTAACGATCAGATGTGCTTGCACATCAATACCGGCCAGGGGCGAACGCAGTTGCACCTGATCGAGATAATAAAGGGCCTCTTCTTTATTGCGCGCCACGATTCGATTGGCTAAATCGAGATCATCCTTTTCAGGAGGCATATGACGGGCCATTTCCGGCGTTTTCACCACATGTACAATTTGAATCTGTGATTTATGAAAGCGGGCCAATTGCGTGACCATCGGCAATACATTTTCCGCCCGCCAGGAACCGTCCAGGGGCACCAAAATTCGCCCGTAGGATTGTTCCTTCATCTGAGGCGCACGGACGATCAACATAGAGGTTGGTGCGCTGAGGATGATTTTATGTGTAACACTGCTGATGCCCCATTTTCTCAATCCACTTTGACCATGACTGCTCAGGATGACCAATTTCATTTCCTGACCCTGGACAAATTCCGTGATCGATTCTGTCACAGGTCCCTCCAGGACTATTGCTTTTGTCTGCAATCCCGATTTTTGAAGTCGATCGCCAATTCTTTCAAGATACAGCTTTGCTTCCGTTTTATTGATTTGCCAGTTTAATAGATCAAATAATTGTGTTGAAGTACCTGCGCGATTATTTTCCAGTACATGCAACAGCATGATTTCAGCATTGAAAGCCTGACCGATGGAGATTATGTGTGGCAGGACACATTCGGCAACCAGAGAACCATCTAAAGGTACAAGAATACGATCGAACATGGTTAATCCTTTCGATTCCTGGGCACGGGGCAGGACCACGATGAATTATGCAATTAATCAGACACACGAACGCGCAAATATAAACCAGTACCTAAATTTTATGATAAACCCTCCTCAGTCGCATCCATCAGCCGGGGAGGGTTTGCCTCCGCCACTTGGGGGAGGAATTGAGCTTCGCAGGTTTATTTACCGGGGGATATTTTATTCATCCGCTTCACGGTCGAGCTCTGAGCGACTTTCGGCGAGTGATGAACTTTCCAGTGATTGGGTGATACGCTCCTGTAATCCTTTTTGACCCGGCCTACGTTTTCCGAGGCTTTTGAGGGTCCCCAACAGGGTAGTTGTCATCCTCTGGGTAAGCTTTTTGAGTGCTTCGTTCGAAAGCTTCTCGCCTTTTTCAAACCAGCGCACGGCCGCGTAGCCCATTGTCACGGTTGTAGACGAGGCAATTGCCGCGCTCAGCAGCCAGCCCGGCAGCCCACCCAGCTTGCTCAGCTCCTGGAAGAGAGTCCGTCCCAGGAACCCCAAGCCAAACGTGGCGACCAGCTCGGATGCGCGTCGCGGGGTGATTTTATAATTATAAATGCGGGCGATACTGACCACCATGATCGACTGCGTGACCACCAGCGGGACAAAATCGATGACAGGCAGCGGCGCCAATGCAATGGCCGCCGAGATCGAGGCTGATCTGACGATGACTTGCCAGGCAAGCTGCCAGCGGTATGCCGGTAACGCCTGTCCCAGGGCAACAACCATCCCGGGTTCGGTGGCAGCCACTGCCAATAACACTTTGCCAAGGTTTTTGCCGTCTTTGGCGACAATTGGAACGATCTGATCAGGCTCCAAACCCAGGTTCCGCGCGCTATTCGCAATAAGAGCTTGCAGGTCTTTGCGTGGCACCAGGTCGATCTTGTTCAGCACCACCACAAAAGGCTTTTTCAGTGCAGATATCTCGTTGAACAGTTCCTGCTCGGTCTTTTTTATTCCCTGGATGGCGTCAAAAACCAGCAGTAGAAAATCGGCTTCCCCGGATGCCAATAGGGCCAGGTCCTTTTCCTGCTCGCCTACACTCCCCACTGCATCCGCGCCGGGTGTATCGACCACAGTAAATAGGGCTGCATCGGCTTGTTGATTTTCCGTTGTGGTGCCAGGCAAGGGACCTACAGCGGCCTGATCGCGTTTGTTTTGCACCAACTGATTGTAAAGGGTGGATTTGCCAACATTGGTCGGACCGACGATGGCTACCCGGTGCTTATTGCCAAAGGCTTGCCGGATCTGGGCGGTGGACATTTTGACCAGTATTTTTACCATGTTTGCATCCGATGGGAAACCAACCAATAGCGATAGGAAGCCGGCTTTTTCGTTGGGTCCCAACGCATCCCAGATCTTGCGCACTGTTGCTTGAACGTCTGGTGGAAATTGTGTGAGAATGTCATCAAACAGAATCATGGATAATTCCCTGCTTTATGCAGCCACAGTTTGGCAGATGCCAATGCAGTGAAAACCAGTTTTTCCCTTCCACATTCTTCATGATGGAAGGTTTCGCCTTCATGTACCACTCCAAATATCATTCCTGAATTTCCAGTTCGATCCAGGTGGCTTCGTAACAGGCTTCACGGTAATGAACCAGACGCAAATGCCGGCTGGCAACCCCGGCATTTAACCCGGCTTCCAACTGACGAACACGGGATTGTAATTCGATCACCTGACTGCGCAGGTGCAGGATCGTTTCAGCCGCAGCCTGGTCGACTCCCAAATCATTTCTTAGACGATGTTGACTGCGCGACTCATAACCTTCGTACGGACCAAACCGATATTTTTTTGGAGGTGGATTTTCGGGCATCATAATTCGACCTCGTTTGGCTCTGCATGTTTTTGGCGGGCAGATACCAACGCGCGGATGCTGTCGACTTCCTGATTGGTCAGCGCATCCGGCAGGATCAGCCTGACGCGGGCAAACAGGTCGCCGCGCGTTTTGAAATCGCCCAGACGGGGCATGCCTTTCCCGCGAATACGAAAACTGCGGTTGGCATTGGTTCGGGCTGGGATAGTGAGAGTAAGCGAACGTTCCATCGTCGGGATGCGGACTTCGCCTCCGGCAATTGCGGTGAAAATATCGAGTGTTACTTCCATATGCAAGTCATCCCCTTCACGCTCGAAGGTTTCATTGGGCAGGACCCGGATGATCAAATACAGATCCCCAGCCGGCCCACCATTCTGACCCGGCTCTCCCTGACCTGTCAGGCGGACTCGCGAGCCGGTATGCACGCCAACTGGAATACCGGCTTTGATGTGGTGCCCATCCATTTCCAACAAGCGCTCTGCGCCATGAAAAGCCTCTTTCAGAGTCAGATCAACTTCGTATTCAACATCCCGTCCGCGTCGCTGGCGGGATGAAGCGCCTCGGTCCCTGCCTCCACCGCCTCCAAAAATATTATTGAAGAAATCGGAATATGGTGATGCACTTCCGTAGAGATCTTCCATGTCTTCGGAACTGGCATATTGGACACGCGCACCTTTGCCGGGCTGCGAGGCAGTCCCGGTTCCTGCCCGGGAAGCCGACCAGTTTTGCCAGTCGAAATCCTGCTGCTGCCGGCCGCCAGTTTGCTGCCATTGTTGGTATTGGGCCCGCAACTCATCATATTTCTTGCGCTGTTTCGCATCCGATAGAACCTGGTACGCCTCATTGATCGTTTTGAATTGCTCCTCCGCGTCTTTATTGCCCGGGTTTACATCCGGATGATGTTTGCGAGCCAACTGGCGGAAGGTCTGCTGGATGACTTTTTTGTCGACGCCTGGTGCGACGCCCAATATTTTATAATAATCCTTGAATTCCATTGAGCACCGTCTTATTCCTACTCTTCCTGTTCATTGTCTGATTTATTGTTGTTTCCGGACTTCCATGCACTCAACTTGATCGTTTAAAGGAATTTCCATCCTGCACCTCCATATAAAATTTCCGGATTTCATCATTTTGACAACCGGTTGGTCCCGGCCAAATTTCCAACCGTAAATCATCATACGACCAACACTCCCCGGCCGCATCCAGCGACTGGGGAGTGTTGGTCTCCGCCACTTGGGGGGGGGTATGGGACGTCATCGAACCGATTTGGTCTGAATATACGCACCAGAACTTGGTCTTAAGTTAAATCCTCCCCGGCCACATCCATCGGCTGGGGAGGATTTAACCGGGTACGTGGAGGAGATTCAGAAGGTCAGAGGAGCGTGACTTTCGTCATATATGAAACACCCGCCTTTTGTAGGGGATGACCAATCGCTTCGTTAGAACAAAGCCTCCTTATTGTGTATTATGCCCACCAGCACCAAAATTCCGGAAATCCGTGCAGTAAAAGCACCGGCCTGCCGTCTTTCGGCCCATCCTGCATGACGTGCAAGCGGATGCCGTTGGTTTGAATGCAAGTTTCTTCCATCAGGTTTTTATGGCCGGGTTGATCGGGGCCTTTCAAGGTTATCGCACAGACCGCTTAAAAATTCCAGCACATCAAGGCGATGGCGACCCTGATACCACCTGCCCGATCGTCATGACTTTGAGATTGCCCCTGCCTTGTTGCTGCGCCAGCCACGGAATGAAACCGTTCATGACGTCCGGACTGACCGAATAATAGTCACAGGAGGCGCACACGTGATGAAAGATCAGAATGACCCAGCCGCCACCGCCCTTTTGGGTCTCTTTAACATAACGCATCAGTTTATCGAGACCGGTATCATTGACAATATAAGGGAAACCGCTCAAAAGGTACGGATCGACCGGGGGGATCATTACAGGGTCGCCTCTCACGGCGCGCGCATCGGCATATCCGCATTCCTGCACCATTCGCCTGGCATTATTGTCATAATTCCCAAAGGGATAGGCAAAGGAAGCCGCTTTCAGACCATGGTCCAATAAATTCGTGCGGTCATCACAAATTTGATGTCTCAAAATCCCGGCATCCAATCCCTGCACCTTGACGTGATCGTACGTATGACCTCCGATCTCATTCCCATCCTTCTGCAGTGTCTGCAGCTGTTCCCAGGTCATAAAACCGCCGGTACCCACCTTTCCACTGATAATATAAAAGGTGGCGTGCAGCCCATTTTCCTTAAGGAGCGGCTCGATCGAAAAATTATCGGCATCCCCATCGTCAAAGGTAAGGGAGACAACCGTGTCCACAGCCGCTTTGGGTGAGGCCGCCGCAGTGCCTGCAGGTGTCGGGGACAAGGCCTGGGAACTGCACCCGTTGAGGGCCAATGCAGTAAACAGGCAGCAAAAGATCATGGAGGATGTTCCCGACACTTTATTCATGGTTTTACCCTGCCACCGGCACAGTTCATTCCCGGGGAAACTTAATATTGACCTTGAAAATATCTGCGGACAATATCTGAAAAATCCGTGTTCGTATGCTCATGCATGACTGCGAAGAAGTCCGCACTGGTGACGTGTCCGTGCGAAAAGCGCGCAGCGTAATCCTTTAGGAAGGCGAAGAAGACATCATCCCCCACGCGTGTCCGCAGTTCGCTGATGAAATTCGCGCCGTTCAAATAGACCGCATTGACATACAGCCGGAAAGTTGATCCATTATAAATGCTCGTATCGACATAACCGCCTGGGTAAAAATAATTAACGCG
>Ga0315268_10001824_pt1 | contig 24462 bp, 16 predicted proteins | sample C1_top_MG_FD_204535 | JGI IMG/M metagenome (GOLD analysis project Ga0315268, IMG submission 204535) | Sediment microbial communities from Yellowstone Lake, YNP, Wyoming, USA - C1_top | ecosystem: Environmental > Aquatic > Freshwater > Lake > Sediment | place: USA: Wyoming | collected 2017-08-01
CTATGCTGGCGATGAGGTGAAGCAGAGGGCTTAATCTACAGAACAAGGTCGAGCCTTAAGGGTGGATTCAAGCTTCCTCTACTTCGTGTGATGGTAGCTAACCACCACGGAAAGAAAGATACAAGGGCTGATGCAGGAGGCCAGTCTGCGGCAAGCGGTTCTGATCCGCGACATCGTCAGCTACGAAAACCTGGCAATCCAGAAAGAAGCGATAAAAAACCTGGGGGAAGTGCAGAAGACTTACAGCGAAACCGCGACGCGCCTCGATAAGGTTTCAGAGCGGAGCGATGACCCGAAGGACAAGGAGTTTGTTGCGAAAATCAGGGAGGCTGCGGACAAGAACGGTGTGATGCTGAAAAAGGCCGTCGAGTATATCGACAACGCCGAGTTCGATGCCGCCAAAGGATTTGTTTACGAGCAGCTACGTCCGATGCAGGCGCAGCTCTCAGCAGGGCTGCGCGAATTTTTTCTATATCGCACCCAGCAAGCGAAGACCGCCTCTGATGCAGCCGGCGCCACCTATAAACGCACCCTCTCCATCATCCTGATTCTCACCGCAATTTCCATAGGCATAGGCGCATTCATCGCCTGGATGGTGACACGCGGCATTACGCTGCCGCTTGCCAAGGCGGTTTCGTTCTCGCGCGAAATCGCAGCCGGCGACCTCAGCTCCCATGTCGACCCCACTGGCCAAGATGAACTTGCCGTATTGCTGGGCGCACTCAACGACATGAAAAACGGTCTCGCGAAAACACTCAACACCATCCGTGCCGAAGCCGTTTCCGTTGCTTCCAATGCCGAAATGCTTTCGCAGCAGATGACAAATGCGCTCAACCGCTCGGAGACTCAGTCCGACAAGGTAATGGAAATAAGCGCGTCCATGGAGCAAATGAGCGTCGCCATTCGCGAGGTATCCAGCGGCGCAGACGGCGTTCTCGAAGCGTCCCGCAATGCGCGCGCGGTATCCGAGGCTGGCAGCAGTGACATGGACAAGAATTACACAGTCATGCAGGACGTGGTAAATGCGGTAAATCAATCCCGCGATGTCATCAATGATCTCAGCCAGGCTATCGGGCGTATCAGCGAAATCGCCAATGTCATCAAGGAAATTGCCGACCAGACCAATCTGCTCGCGCTAAATGCCGCCATTGAAGCCGCGCGCGCGGGCGAACAAGGCCGCGGCTTTGCCGTGGTGGCGGACGAGGTGCGCAAGCTTGCCGAACGCACCGCAGCGAGCACCGCCGACATCGCCACCCTGATTAGCAACATCGGCAGCACGACCAGCCAGGCCGTCGCATCGATGGAAGAGGTCCACCATAACGTGGACGTCAGCGCCAAGTATACCCACGCCGTTGGCGACCAGTTGCGCCGCAACCTCGATGTTGCCGGCCAAGTGTCTGAACTCGCCGCACATATCGCCGAAGCAACGCGGGAGCAAACCACGGCCAGCGAACAGACCGCCAGGCGCATGGAAGAAATTTCCGCCATCACCGAAGAGAACAATGCTACCTTGCACAAGATCGGAGGCACTTCAACTGAAATGACCCAAACTGCCGAAACGCTCAAGAGATTGGTAGCCAGCTTCAAACTTTAAATTTTTCAACCCGAAGGAGAAAACACCATGCGCATCCGTATTCTTTCCAGCCTGCTACTGGCGGCCGTAACTGGCTTTTCCGTTACCGCACTTGCCGAAACTCTCGAAATCTCCGGCTCCACCACAGTGCAAAAAGGCGTGATCGAACCCAACCTCGGCGCCATCAAAGCGGCTACCGGGCTGGAAGTGAAGTTTGCCGGAGTCGGCACAGGCAAGGGCATGATCGCCCTTTTTGAAGGCAAGGTTCCGGTCGCTGCTGCATCGGAAAGTCTGGAAGCAGCCGTGAACTCAGCCAAAAAAGCCGCCGAGGAATCCGGCAAAGCCGTCAGTGCGCCTGCCGATCTTCAATTTCACGAGATCAAAGTGGACAGCATCGTGGTAATCGTCAACAAGGACAACCCCGTTGATGCCCTCACCAAGGCCCAGCTCAAGGATATCAACAGCGGCAAGGTAAAAAACTGGAAAGAAGTCGGCGGTCCCGACCTGCCGGTCAAGGTGGTCACGAGCCAACCCGGCAGCGCTACCCGAGCCGTGTTCCAGAAACAAATCATGGACGGCGCCGATTATATTCCTGGCGTGATTGAAGTGCGCACCACACGCGAGGAATTAAACGAGGTATCGAAGGACAAGGGTGGAATCGGGGCGGTCAGCGAAGACTTTTTCACCCAAAACCCGGGCAAGAGCAAGACCGTCAAAGCCCCCACGATCAAGCGTCCTCTTGCCCTGATCACTGTCGGCAAACCCAAGCCAGAGGCTCAGAAGTTGATTGACTTTTTCAAGTCAGCCGAAGGCAAAAAGCTTCTGAAGTAATTCTGTGAGTCACCCCCTCGGCTCTGCCGAGGGGCCAATCCGGCTTTCAAGTCCAAGTGTTTGGTCACTTGCTTGCTTAAAACCTAAACCTTCAGCTTCCACGCCACCAACCCAAACGCCCCCAGCGCACACAAAGAAGCTAGGGTAAACGTCACCTCCGGCCCCAGCGTTTCCCAGGTCATCCCGCTGTACAGCCCGCCCAATGCCCCCCCCGCCCCGAACGACAGTCCGTTGTATAGCGCCTGGCCCTTGGCTTGGTGCCTGCCCTTGAAGAAACGGTGCACCACCTCCACCGCCGCAGCATGGTAAGCGCCGAAAGTGGCTGCATGCATCACCTGCGCCGCCACGATCACAGACACCCAGGCCACGCCCCAGCCGATCATCAGAAAGCGCAGCACGGCAAAAGCGAAGCTTGCCAGCAGCACCTGGCGCAACGTGACGCTACGCAGCAGGCGCGGCATCCACAGGAATACGCCGATTTCGCACACCACCCCGAGCGACCAGAGCAGGCCGACGCTGCTCTTGGCATAGCCGTGATCCACCAGGTAAATGGAATAGAACGTGTAATAAGTGCCATGTGCCGCCGCCATGAGGAAACCGGCGCTGATTAAAGCCAGCACCTCGGGGCGGCGAATAATGTGCCAGATCGGCAGCTTGTCGGTGTGGTGGGGCAGCACCTGCGCTTCCGGAATGTGGCGCGAGAACAGCAGCAGACACGCCATTATCCCCAGCACCGCCCACGGCAGCCAGCGGATGGCGACGAAATCCAACAGGTAGCCCAACCCGACTACGGCGACAATGAATCCGACCGAGCCCCACAGCCGGATGCGCCCGTATTTGGAAGTTTTTTCGCCGAGATGGCTGAGGGTGGTTGCTTCCACCAGCGGCAGTGAGGCGCTCCAGAAAAAGCTCATCAGCGACATCACCACGAACAGCCAGGCAAAGCTGGTGCCGAAGAACACCCCGATATAGCTCACCAGGCTCAATGCCACGGCAACTTGGACGATGGCGACGCGCTTGCCGCTTCGGTCCGCCGCCCAGCCCCAGATATTGGGCGCGAAGATGCGCGTCACCTGCAGCAGCGACATCAGCAGGCCGATCTGGAAAGCGTTGAAATCCAGCGACTTGAGGTAAAGCCCCCAGAACGGGGCCATCGCACCGATGTAGGCAAAGTAGAAAAAATAGAAGCCGGACAGGCGCCAGTAGGGAATATTGCGCATCGAGATATCAATCTTTCACCGCAAAGACGCGAAGGCGCAAAGAAATTCGAAACTGTTTTTCTTTGCGCCTTCGCGTCTTTGCGGTTAGCTAATTCCTTTAACCTTCCCCGAAATCCGCGGCGTTTCGCACACCACATCCGCATTCTGGGCTCGGTGACGCAGGGCGTGGTCCATCAGCACGATCGCCAGCATCGCCTCGGCGATGGGGGTGGCGCGGATGCCGACGCAGGGGTCGTGACGGCCGTGGGTCTCCACCATCACCGGCTCGCCGGCCTTGTTGATGGAGCGGCGCGGGATGCGGATGCTGGAGGTGGGTTTGATGGCGAGATGGGCGACGATGTCCTGTCCGGTGGAAATGCCACCGAGAATCCCACCGGCGTGATTACTCAAAAAGCCATCCGGCGTTAGCTCGTCGCCATGTTCGCTGCCCTTCTGCGCCACCGAAGCAAATCCGGCGCCAATCTCCACGCCCTTGACCGCGTTGATGCTCATCAGGGCGTAGGCGATCTCGGCGTCGAGCCGGTCATACACCGGCTCTCCCCAGCCCACCGGGGCGCCTTCGGCAACCACGGTGATTTTCGCGCCGACCGAGTCGCCCGCCTTGCGCAAGGAATCCATGTAGCCTTCCAACTGCGGTGCAAAGCTCGCATCGGCAACAAAGAAGAGGTTTTCGCCCACATCGTCCCAGCTCTTGAACGGCACCTCAATCGGGCCAAGCTGCGAAAGGTAGCCGCGTATCGTCACGCCGTAGCGCTCATTCAGCCATTTCTTCGCCACCGCCCCCGCCGCCACCCGCACTGCCGTCTCGCGCGCACTGGAGCGTCCGCCGCCGCGGTAGTCGCGGATGCCGTACTTGTGCCAGTAGGTGTAGTCGGCATGCCCCGGCCGGAAGGTCTCGGCGATATTGCCGTAATCCTTGCTGCGCTGGTCCTCGTTGCGGATCAGCAGCGCGATCGGGGCGCCGGTGGTCCTGCCCTCGAACACCCCGGAAAGGATTTCCACCGTGTCGGACTCGCGCCGCTGGGTGACGTGGCGCGAGGTACCGGGCTTGCGCCGGTCAAGCTCATGCTGGATGTCCGCCTCGCTCAGCGCCATGCCGGGCGGGCAACCGTCAACCACGCAGCCGATCGCCGGACCGTGGCTTTCGCCGAAGGAACTGACGCAGAAAAGTTTGCCCAAGGTATTGCCCGACATTTTGTTTCATCCCACAAAATCAATCTGCTAAGTTTAACATATAGAGACCGTCACCCGCTTTCAGCCATGAAAATCCACCACCTCACTTGCGAAGAAGCGCTAGTCAGCCTTAACAGCGCGCCGGGTGGCCTGACGCAGGCTGAGGCCATGCGCCGGTTCGGGGAATTCGGACCGAACCAGGTCGAGCGGATCAGGAAGGAATCGCTCGCGCTGCGTTTCCTCAAGGAGTTCACCCACTTTTTCGCCCTGATCCTGTGGCTGGCCACCGCGCTCGCCTTCGTTGCCGAATTCAGCGACCCCGGCAAGGGCATGGCGGCGCTGGGCTGGGCCATACTCGGGGTGATCCTGGTCAACGGCCTGTTTTCCTTCTGGCAGGAATACCGCGCAGAGAAAGCCCTGGATGCGCTGGAAAAGCTGCTGCCGCACCAGGTCAAGGTGCTGCGCAGCGGCATGGCCGGGCAGATTCCTGCCGCCGAACTGGTGCCGGGCGACATCCTTATTTTGCAGGCAGGCGACGACATCCCCGCCGACTGCCGCCTGATCGAGGCTTACGGCGTCAGGGTGAACAACGCCACGGTCACCGGCGAATCTCTGCCCAAGGCGCGGAACACCCTGCCGTGCAAGGAAGAGGACATTCTCCAGGCGCGCAACGTCCTGCTCGCGGGCACCTCGCTGGTTTCCGGCGAGGCCAGGGCGGCGGTATTCGCGACCGGCGCGCACACCGAGTTCGGCAAGATCGCCCATCTCACCCAGACGGCGGGGGAGGCGCTTTCGCCGCTGCAGAAAGAGATCGCGCGCCTCTCCCGCCTGGTCGCAGCCCTGGCGACGCTGCTGGGCGTGACATTTTTTCTGGCCGGCCAGCTCATCGGGCTGAGTTTCTGGGAAAGCCTGATTTTCGCCATCGGCATCATCGTCGCCAACGTGCCCGAGGGGCTGCTGCCCACCGTCACGCTGGCGCTGGCCATGGCCACCCAGCGCATGGCCCGGCGCAACGCCCTGGTGCGCCATCTGCCTGCGGTGGAAACGCTGGGCTCGGCCACCGTGATCTGCACCGACAAGACCGGCACCCTCACCCAGAACCGGATGGAAGTGAAGGAAGTTTTTCTCGCCGGCGAGTTCCGCGCTGTCGCCGAGCTCTCCCAGAACAGGGACATAGGGCAAACCTACCGCCGCTTCCTAGAAACCGCGCTGCTGTGCCACAACCTCCAGGCGACCGAAAGAAACGGCGCCGCAGAACTGCTCGGCGACCCGATGGAAATCGCGCTGGTGGGCATGGCCCGGCAGGCGCTGCCGGAAGCCGCTATCTATCCGAAGGTGGATGAAGTGCCCTTCGACACCGACCGCAAACGGCTTTCCACCCTGCACCAGACTCCCGATGGGCTCGCCTTCTACACCAAGGGCGCCCTGGAAACGGTGCTTCCCCTGTGCACATGGGTGCAGATAGGCGCGGAAACGCTGCCCCTCACCCCGGAATTGCACAAAAAATTTGCCGCTGCCCAGGAAGCCCTGGCGGAAAAGGGACTGCGCGTGCTCGCCTTTGCCTGGCGCAAGACAGAAAACAGGGAAAAAGACCCGGAGCACGACATGACCTTGCTTGGCCTGGTGGGGCTGGAAGACCCGCCGCGCCCGGAAGTACCTGATGCAATCCGCAAATGCCATGAAGCCGGCATCCGCGTCATCATGGTCACCGGCGACCACCCCCACACCGCCCGCGCCATCGCCAGAGAAATCGGCCTGCTCAGGAGCGATGCGCCGGTCATCATCAGCGGCGACGGGCTGCGGCGGATGTCCAACATCCAGTTGCAGCTCGCGCTGGACGCGCCGGAAATCATTTTCGCCCGTGTCGGCGCCGACCAGAAACTGCGCATCGTCAGCGCGCTGCAAAAAAAAGGGGAAACCGTCGCGGTCACCGGCGACGGGGTCAACGATGCACCGGCGCTGAAAAAAGCCGATATCGGCATCGCCATGGGGCTTTCCGGCACCGATGTGGCGCGCGAATCGGCCGACATGGTGCTGCTTGACGACAATTTCGCCAGCATCGTCGCCGCCATCGAGGAAGGCCGCGCGGTGTTCGAAAATATCCGCAAGTTCCTCACCTACATCCTCACCTCCAACATCCCGGAAATCGTGCCCTACCTCGCCTTCGTGCTGCTCCGGATTCCGCTGCCGCTGACCATTATTCAAATCCTGGCGGTGGATCTCGGCACCGACATGCTGCCCGCTCTCGGTCTCGGTGCGGAAAAGCCGCATCCCGGCGTGATGCGGCAGCCGCCCCGCGCGCACCGCGAACGCCTGCTCAACTGGCCGCTGGTGGCGCGCGCCTACCTGTTCCTTGGCATCATGGAAGCAGCGGCGGCGATGGCGGCGTTCTTTTTCGTTCTCCACAGCGCCGGCTGGCGCTACGGCGAAACGCTTTCCCATCTCGACCCGCTCTACCTCCAAGCCACCACCGCCACGCTCTCCGCCATCATCGTGATGCAGGTGATGAACGTCTTTCTCTGCCGCAGCGGCAGAGAGTCTGCGTTCCGCCCGGGGGTGTTCGGCAACAAGCTGATCCTGTGGGGCGTCGCCGCCGAGATCGCGCTGATCCTGGCCATCGATTACACGCCGTGGGGAAATCTGATATTCGGCACGGCGCCGGTCGGCCTGAATGTCTGGCTGTTCGTCATCCCCTTCGCCTTCGCCATGCTGGCGCTGGAAGAAGTGCGGAAATGGGCAACGAGAAAATATATACTTGCGCCATGAAAGCCAACGATCAATTACGCGAACTGCTGGCGAGCAAACAGGAATCCCTGCGCCGCAAGCAGGCGCAAAAACCCGCCAACAAGCTGGCGGACAAACAGAAGCGCTGGCAGCGCTTCAACCGCTTCGTCTGGGATAAACGGCAAGGCTAGCAGTCAGTCATGTTGAATTGACGTGATGTAGGAGCGGCCCCCTGGCCGCGAAACATATTGAATCGCGGCCAGGGGGCCGCTCCTACCGGGTATTTTGCAGCTATCGGAAATTTTTAAACAGCTTCTTGGGAGAGAACATGAAAGCCATCCTGATGACCGCCCCCGGCGGCCCCGAAGTCCTGCACTCCGCCGAATTGCCCCTGCCCGAACTGCCCAGCCCGGCACATCTACGGGTGCGCCTGCACGCGGCAGGGGTAAATCCGATCGACACCAAGCTGCGCAAGAACGGCACCTACTTCCCTGACAAGCTGCCCACCGTGCTGGGCTGCGACGGGGCCGGCGTGGTGGAATCCGTGGGCGCGTCGGTCAGTCGCTTCAAGCCCGGCGACGAAGTGTATTTCTTCAACGGCGGCATCGGCGGGGAACCCGGCAATTACGCCCAGTACACCACTGTCAGCCAGGACTGTGCCGCCGCCAAGCCGAGGAATTTATCCATGGTGGAGGCCGCCGCCGTGCCGCTGGTGCTCATCACCGCCTGGGAATCGCTCCACGACCGCGCCCAGCTCAAGGCCGGCCAGAGCGTGCTGATCCATGCCGCCGCCGGCGGCGTCGGCCATGTCGCGGTGCAGCTCGCGAATGAAATGGGGCTGCGTGTCGCCGCCACCGTCAGCAGCGAGGAAAAAGCGGCATGGGTCAGCCAGCTCGGCGCGGAGCGGGTGATACGCTACACCGCGGAAGATTTCGTCCAGGCCGCTCTCGACTGGACCGAGGGCCGCGGCGTGGATGCGGTGCTCGACAGCGTGGGGGGCGACACCTTCTGCCGCTCCTTCGCCGCCATCAGGGTCTACGGCAGAATCGTCACCCTGGTGCAGCCAGACTGCAGCCCCGCGCAGCTCAAGGTGGCGCGCAGCAGATGCCAGAGCATCCACTATGAACTGATGCTCACCCCTTCCTTCCTCGGCCTGCCTGAAGCCCGCAGCGCCCAGACCCGCATTCTGGAAGCGGGCGCGCGGCTGATTGAAGACGGCAAGCTGAAAATCCGGGTCAGCCAGACCCTGCCGCTGGAACAGGCGGGCGAAGCCCACCGCCTGATCGAGGAAGGGCATACCAGCGGCAAGATCGTGTTGCGCATCGATTAGCTTGCCCGGTAGTCCTTTAGTACTATTGTGGGCTGGCGGGTGCGGTGCCAAGATCGGTTCTTTTCGTGGCCCAAGGAAAAACCGATGCGTCCATTTTTCGCCTCCATCCTGCTCCTGCTCGTATCCACGGCAGCCTGCGCGGCAGGCGGTGTGCCGGCCATGGTCAAAGTCCAGCCGGTCAAGCTGGCTCCGCATTCCTACTATATCCAGGGGCTGGCCGGCGAGGCCTCAACAGTCAACCAGGGCTTCATGTCCAACGCCGGCTTCGTGGTCACGTCCGACGGCGTCGTGGTGTTCGATACGCTCGGCTCGCCGCCGCTGGGGGCGGAGATGATCAGGCAAATCCGCAAGATCACCCGCCAGCCGATCCGGCGCGTCATCATCAGCCACTATCATGCTGACCATATTTACGGCCTCCAGGCGTTCAAGGCGCTGGGCGCGGAAATCTGGGCGCACAAGCGCGGCCAGGAATATCTCGCCTCCGATGAAGCGCAATTGCGTCTCGCCCAGAGACGGAAGACCCTGTACCCGTGGGTGGACAAAACCACCCGGCTGGTGCCCGCCGACAAATGGCTGGACGGCGAGACGCGTTTTGAAATGGGCGGCTTGCATTTCGAGCTGGTTTACGTGGGGCCGGCGCATTCATCGGAAGACATGGTGATGCTCGTCAAAGAGGACGGCGTGCTCTATTCCGGGGACATGGTGTTCAAGGGCCGCGTGCCCTATGTCGGCAACGCCGACAGCAAGGCCTGGCTGGAAGCACTCGGCCGGCTGCTGGAACTGAAACCGAAGATCATGGTGCCGGGGCATGGCAAGGCGTCGGCGGATGCCACCGCGGATCTCGTGTTCACACGCGATTACCTGATCTATCTGCGGGACACCATGGGCAAGGCGGTCGCCAGCATGGAACCGTTCGAGGAAGCTTACGCCAAGACATCCTGGAAGGAATTCGAGCATTTGCCGGCATTCCAGGCAGCCAACCGGGTCAATGCCTATAACACCTATCTCCTGATGGAGAGCGAAGGGCTGCAGACAAAATAAGCAAACGTAGCCCGGATGAAATGAAATGGAATCCGGGGCATCCAGATTCTCGGCAGCATGACGACTGCCGCTGCCAATGCGCCTTGGAAGCGCTCCCGGATTGCGCTGCGCTTCATCCGGGCTACTTGCTGTGCTGTCCCGGTAGCAGTCTGTCAGCAACAGTATTGACCCGCTCCACCAACTCAGGGAGAATCTTGCCACCGTTCGGTTCGACGAAACGGAACACGGTGCGAATCCGTGGCGGGCCCGCCGCTGTATCCGGGGACGGACGTTGCAAGGTTGAAAAACCAGCCACTGCGGGGATCACCCCTGCGGGAAGGCGCAGCGATCCGGCTGATCCGGTAGCCAGAAGACGTGTCGAACCGATTCGGAGTCCAGGCAAGGGCTCCGGCCGACAGCATGCCCACGCGTGCCGTCAGCCGGAGCCCTTTTTGTTTTTCGATATCCCGAGGAGTGGATCATGATGCAGACTGTTCAAACGCAACAACCGGCCGAGATCACCGCAGCCGCCAAGGCACCACCCGCCGCCCCGACCATCGCCATCCGCAAGAGCTGCAATCCGGACGGCATCGGCCTCTCGCACTATGTGCTGATGGACAAGAAAGCGGCCAAATGACGGCAGCAGTCCTGAACCGGGCCAACGCCGGCCCGGCGCTGGTGCCCGTGGACATCGGTCATGACGTCTACGCCGCCGTCACCGACCCGTGCACCGCCTTCTGGGCGCTGGTCGACAAGACCCGTATCGCCGAGTCACTGGCCGGCGGCCCGCTACTCGACGCCTACCGTGACAAGACCGACGCTTTCGCCCGAGAACTGCACGCTCTGCGCTTCGAACTGAAACCCTCAGGCGTCTACCTGAACCCGACAGAGCGCTGCAACCTCAACTGCACTTACTGCTACCTGCCAGGTAAGCAGCGCAGTAGCGGCAGCCACATGACGGCCGAAATGCTGATCGCCTCGCTCGACAAGCTGCATGACTACTTCCGCTCGGTCATGCCGGAAGGGCGCAAGCCGCGCGCCATATTCCACGGTGCCGAGCCGCTGATGAACAAGGGTGCGGTGTTCGCCGCCATCGATGCTTTTGCCGATGATTTCACCTTCGGCCTGCAGACCAACGGCACTTTGCTCGACGATGCTGCGGTGGAATTTCTCACCTCGCGCAACGTCAGCATCGGCCTCTCGCTCGACGGCCCCTCCGCCGACATCACCGACGCCACGCGCCGCACCTGGGGCGGCAAGAGTGTGCACGCCAGGGTGCTGGCGGCGATGGAGAAGCTGAAGGGCTACGGCTCGTGGAGCGTCATCACCACCTGCACAACCGAAAACCTGCACTATCTGACGCAGATGGTCGAATTCTTCCACGTCAACGAAGTGCCGACCTGCATGCTCAACACGGTGCGCTGCACCCTGCCCGGCGCACGCGGCGTCAAGCCGGCGGACGGCGACATGGCCAAGGCTTTCTTTGCGGCCATGGACCGCACGCACGAGCTTTACCGCGAAAGTGGACGAAAGCTCGTGGTCGCCAACTTCGCCAACATCCTCATTGGTATCCTGGCGCCGACGGCGCGGCGGCTAATGTGCGACATCTCGCCCTGCGGCGGCGGCCGCGCTTTCTTTGCCCTTGCCGCGGACGGCGGCCTCTACCCGTGCAGCGAGTTCATCGGCCTGCCGCGTTTCAACGGCGGCAATCTGCTGACCGAAGGCGGCGTTGAAGCAGCGCTGGCCTCCGCTGCTTTCCAGACCGTGACGACGCGCGATGTCGACACCTTCAGCCCCTGCGGCGACTGCGCAATCCGCCATTTCTGCGGCTCGCCCTGCCCGGCCGAGGCGCACGAAATGAATGGCGGCATGGAGAAGATCGGCGCCTTCTGCGAGTTCTACAAGGAGCAGGTCAACTACGCCCTGCGCCTGATCGCTGACGGTAAGGCCAACGACTACCTGTGGGATGGGTGGGACGAGGGCGCCGGCACGACGTTCGATCTGTGTTCAACTTAACAACCTCTTTTCCAACGCAAAGTAATAACGTGCTGCAGACAAAACAAGGCCGCAAGTACCGACGGCCACGTTCCGACCGTTTTATTTCAATCCACGCAGCAATTCCATCCCCCAGCCCACGCCGAAGCCGTTGACGTCGCTTGCCACTGCGCCCAGGCCGCCCTTGCAGTTGCTGGCGGAGAGGTCGACGTGCAGCCACGGCCGATCTTCGATGAAGCGCTTGAGGAAGCGCGCCGCCAGGATATGGTCGGCCTCACCCTCCATGGTGCACTGCTTGATGTCGGCGATCTGGCTTTCCAGCCCTTCCTCGTAGTCCGCATCGAGGGGAAAGGCGCATACCCGTTCGCCGGACTTTTTCCCCGCCGCCACCGCCTGCTCCGCCAGCGGGTCGCGGTTGGAGAAAATGCCGCTGTAACGCGCGCCCAGCGCAGTCGCCATGCTGCCGGTGAGGGTGGCGAAATCGACGATCAGGTCGGGCTTCTCGCGCGCCGCCAGGGTCAGGGTGTCGGCCAGCACCATGCGGCCCTCGGCATCGGTATGGATGATCTCGATGGTGGTGCCGTTGAGCGCCGTCACCACGTCGTTCTGCTTGTAGGCCTTGGGGCTGATGTGGTTCTGCGCCAAGGCCAGCCAGCAGTCAAGGTTAAGCGGGAGACCGGCGCGGCTGGCCGCGAGCAGGATGCCCAGGCTGACCGCCGAGCCGTTCATGTCCTCGTGCATGCCGTGCATGTAGCGGGCGGGCTTGAGATTGTGGCCGCCGGTATCGAAGCAGATGCCCTTGCCGACCAGCGCAACGGTTTGCCTGGCGTCCTGATGGCGGTAGCGCAGGTGGACGATGGCGGCATCGTCCTCGCTGCTGCCCTGGGCCACGGCGACAAACGCCCCCGCGCCCATCTTGCGCAGCTTCTTCATGTCGTATTCGGTGCATTTCCAGCCATTTTCCCCGGCCAGCTTGCGGATACGCTCGCGGTACAGGCCGGGGGTCAATTCATTCGCGGGCAGCATGGTCAGCGACCGTGCCAGCACATTGCCCTCGGACTGGGCGCGCTGCAGGGTAAAATCATCCTCTGAGCGGTAGCCTTGCAGCGTGATTTTCTGCAGCGGGCGGCGGTCGTCCTTCTTCTTGCGCTGCGGCAGCATTGCGCTGTTGACCAGGGCGGCATAAACCGCGGTTTCAGCCGCCACGCGGCGCTCCTCATCATTGCCGAATACGGCGATAAACAACTCCCTGGGGTGTTCGTCCAGCAGGGCTTGAAGCGCCTTGCGCATCAGCGTCTGGCGCTCGAATGGCGTTTGCTTGAGATCCGTCATGGCCCAGACCGCCATCGCGCCCTGCTCCAGATCGCCGCGCAAGGGTGTTTGGGCGAGTTCTTCCGGCTTCATGCGGCGTCGTGCCAGACGCGCGCGCAGGGCGCCGCCACCTGGCATACCATCGGCCAGGGTTTTCGCTTTCGGCATCACGAACAGCACGTGGGAGGCCTTGGCGAGCGCGTTTTCCGACATGGGCGATGGGTTTTGCACAATCTTGATCATTTCTGCTCCAATTTATATCCTGACTATATCATTATCATTCTACAAAAAGCTGTTGAACCGCGGAGGACGCGGAGGACGCAGAGGAAAATCAAGGGATTGGCGAGTTATGGCGAGTCACAAGCTAGGGAAGTGCTGATTTATTCCAACGCTCCCTCCCCCTTGATGGGGGAGGGCTGGGGAGAGGGTGAGAAATCAATGCTTTACCCCTCTCCCCAGCCCTCTCCCGCAAGGGGAGAGGGAGTTAATCAGCGTTTCCCTAGGTGAGTACGCTATATTGGCCAAGTATCTGAATTCCTCTGCGTCCTCCGCGGTGAAATGCAGTTCTTAGGCTCATGCATTATCGCCGCAATTGATCCCTCAATAAAATATTGATTCACATTCCCGCGCTGGTAAAAGATAATAGGGATAATAGGCTGTTTACCGAATTCCAAAAATCTCAAGAAAAGATATAAGATTGACGGGAAGTAATATTTTTATGCTGTTTATTCAGGAGATTAAAAATGTCTGAAATTCCGGACATCGATCCGCAAGAGACGCTGGAGTGGCTGGATGCACTCGAAGCAGTGCTGGAACGCGAAGGCGCGGAACGCGCCCATTTTCTGCTGGAACAATTGACCGACAAGGCCCGCCGTTCCGGTGCGCACCTGCCTTTTTCCGCGAATACCGCTTACCTGAACACCATCCCGGTGCCGCAGGAAGACCGCAACCCCGGCGACCTCGCCCTGGAGCGCCGCATCCGCGCGCTGATCCGCTGGAACGCCGTGGCCACGGTGATGCAGGCCAACAAGAAAAGCCCCGGGGTGGGCGGCCATATCGCCAGTTTCCAGTCCTCCGCCACGCTCTACGATGTCGGCTTCAATCACTTTTTCCGCGCGCCTTCGGAAAACCACGGCGGCGACTTGCTCTATATCCAGGGCCACTCCGCCCCCGGCATTTATGCCCGCGCCTACCTCGAAGGCCGGCTCACGGAAGAGCAGTTGCTCAACTTCCGCCAGGAGGTCGACGGCAAGGGCATCCCTTCCTATCCGCATCCCTGGCTGATGCCGGACTTCTGGCAATTTCCCACGGTGTCCATGGGCCTGGGGCCGATCAGCGCCATTTACCAGGCGCGCTTCATGAAATATTTGCAGGATCGCGACCTGGTCCAAACCGAAGACCGCAAGGTATGGGCCTTCCTCGGTGACGGCGAAACCGACGAGCCGGAATCGATGGGCGCAATTTCCCTTGCTTCGCGCGAGAAGCTGGATAACCTGGTTTTCGTCATCAACTGCAATTTGCAGCGCCTGGATGGCCCGGTGCGCGGCAACGGCAAGATCATCCAGGAGCTCGAAGCCGACTTCCGCGGTGCCGGCTGGAATGTCATCAAGGTCGTGTGGGGACGCCACTGGGACGCGCTGCTGGCAATGGACAAGAACGGGCTGCTCAGGAAGCGCATGGAAGAATGCGTGGACGGCGACTACCAGAACTACAAATCCAAGGACGGCGCCTACGTGCGCCAGCACTTCTTCGGCAAGTATCCGGAATTGCTGGAAATGGTTGCCAACATGTCGGACGACGACATCTGGCGCCTCAACCGCGGCGGCCACGACCCGCTTAAAGTCTATGCAGCCTACTCTGCGGCGATGAAACACAAGGGCCAGCCCACCGTGATCCTGGCGAAAACGGTGAAAGGCTACGGCATGGGCGAGTCGGGCGAAGGCCAGAACATCACCCACCAGACGAAGAAAATGTCCGGTGCGTCGCTCAAGGCTTTCCGCGACCGTTTCAACATACCCATCCCCGATGACAAGGTGGCCGAGGTGCCGTTCTACAAGCCGGCCGAGGACAGCCCCGAAATCAAGTACCTGCGCGAGCGCCGCATGTCGCTGGGCGGCTATCTGCCGACCAGGCGCAAGGCTGCCGCAGCGCTGCCCGTACCGGATCTTTCCGCCTTCGAGAGCCAGCTTTCCGGCACCGGCGACCGCGAAGTCTCCACCACCATGGCCTTCGTGCGCATCCTTTCCGCCCTGCTCAAGGACAAGGCGATCGGCAAACTGATCGTGCCCATCGTGCCGGACGAAGCGCGCACCTTCGGCATGGAGGGCATGTTCCGCCAGCACGGCATCTATTCCTCGGTCGGCCAGCTCTACGAGCCGCAGGACGCCGACCAGGTGATGTTCTACAAGGAAGACAAGCGCGGCCAGATCCTGGAAGAAGGCATCAACGAAGCCGGCGCCTTCGCTTCCTGGCTGGCGGCGGGCACCAGCTACAGCAACCATGGCCAGGCCATGATCCCGTTCTACACCTTCTATTCGATGTTCGGCTTCCAGCGCATCGGCGACCTCGCCTGGGCGGCGGGCGATGCCCGCGCACGCGGCTTCCTGATGGGCGGAACGGCCGGGCGCACCACCCTGAATGGCGAGGGCCTGCAGCATGAGGACGGCCACAGCCACATCCTCGCCTCCACCATCCCCAACTGCATCGCCTACGATCCGGCCTACGCCTATGAGCTGGCGGTGATCATCCAGGACGGGCTGCGCCGCATGTACAAGGAACAGGAAAGCGTCTACTACTACATCACCGTCATGAACGAAAACTACGTTCATCCGCCGATGCCGAAAGGCGCCGAGGAAGGCATCCTGAATGGGATGTATCTCCTCAAGCGCGGCGCGGCGAGGAAGAAGATGAAGGTGCAGTTGATGGGTTCCGGCACCATCCTGCGCGAGGTGATCGCCGCAGCCGATCTGCTGGAAGCCGATTTCGGCGTCTCCGCCGACATCTGGAGTGTCACCAGCTTCAACGAGCTGCGCCGCGAGGGTCTCGACGTGCAGCGCTGGAACCTGCTCCACCCCGAGCATCCGCAGCGCCTGACTTATGTCGAAAAATGCATCAAGGACGGCTCCGGGCCCGTGGTGGCTTCCACCGACTACATGAAAGCCTACGCCGACCAAATCCGCGCTTTCGTGCCGCGCCATTTTGTGGCACTCGGCACCGACGGCTTCGGCCGCAGCGACAGCCGCGAAAACCTGCGCCGCTTCTTCGAGGTGGACCGCTATTATGTTGCGCTGGCGGCGCTCAAGGCCCTGGCCGACGAAGGGGTCATCCCGGCCGCCAAAGTGGCCGAAGCGATCGTCAAATATGGGATCGACCCCAACAAGCCGAATCCGGTGACGGTTTAGTCTCTTACCGACCAAATGATGTCAAAATCTGACAAGAATTTGGGGTTGAAATGAGCCATATGGTAATGGGTAATGAGAAATGGGTAACGAAAACCCTCGATCATCACTCATCCCCCATTACCCATTACCCATCACTCCATTTTGGTTCCGGCTCGTCCGGCTTAGGGAGGAATTTATGCCAACAATAAAAGAAGTCCGCGTTCCCGACATCGGCAATTTCGACTCGGTCGATGTGATCGAGGTGCTGGTCAAGGAAGGCGATATCGTCAAGGCCGAAGATGCGCTGATTACGCTGGAAAGCGAAAAGGCCACCATGGACATTCCTGCGCCCTGGAGCGGCAAGATCACGGCCGTACGCACCAAGGTCGGCGAAAAGATTGCCGAGGGAACCCTGATCCTGCTGATGGAAGTTTCTGAAGCGAGCGCCCCGCCGGCAGCGCCAGAAAAACCAGCGGCAGCCGCCGCACCGGCACCAGCAGAGCCGGTCAAGGCGGTTGCTCCGCCCGCGCCCCCTGCCCAGGCAACAGTCACGGACAGCGGCGAAGCGGCGGCGAAAGTACACGCCAGCCCGTCGGTGCGCGCCTTCGCCCGCGAACTTGGCGTCAACCTCGCCCTGGTCAACGGCTCAGGTCCGAAACGCCGTATCCTGAAAGAAGACGTGCAGGCCTTCGTCAAGGCCGAACTCTCCCGCCCACGCGGCACGGCTGCCGGTGGAGCCGGTCTGTCGGTGCTGGAAATGCCGTCGGTGGATTTCTCCAAGTTCGGTGCAGTCGAGGTCAAGCCGCTCACCAAGATCAAGAAACTGTCGGGTGCCAACCTTCACCGCAACTGGGTAACCGCACCGCATGTCACCCAGCACGAGGAAGCTGACATCACCGAGCTCGAGGCCTTCCGCAAAGAGATGGGCGTAGAGGCCCAGAAACAGGGCGTCCGGCTCACTCTGCCGGCCTTCCTGATCAAGGCGATCGTGGCGGCACTGAAAGCCTATCCCGACTTCAACGCCTCGCTCTCCGCCGACGGCGAGAGCCTGGTGTTCAAGCAATACTTCCACATCGGCATGGCGGTGGACACCCCGGAAGGCCTGGTGGTGCCGGTGATCCGGGACGCTGACCAGAAGGGCGTGCTGGAACTGGCGCGCGATCTGATGACCCTGAGCCAGAAGGCGCGCGACAAGAAGCTCACGCCCGGAGAAATGCAGGGCGGCTGCATCAGCATTTCCAGCCTGGGCGGCATCGGCGGCACCTTCTTCACGCCCATCATCAACCTGCCGGAAGTAGCGGTGCTGGGCATCTCCCGCGCCACCATGAAGCCGGTCTGGAATGGCAAGGAATTCGTGCCGCGCCTGATGCTGCCGCTGTCCCTGTCCTATGACCACCGCGTAATCGACGGCGCCCAGGGCGCGCGCTTCATCACTTATCTGAGCCAGATGCTGACGGATGTGCGTAGGCTGCTGCTTTAACAAATAAAAGCGATTAACCGCAGAGGACGCGGAGGACGCAGAGGAGTTCAAGGGTTAGGTTTGTTTTCCTCCGCGTCGTCCTCTGGGTGAAAAGACTTTAAGGAATCCAGAATGCCAAAAATTACCGAAGTAACCGTGCCGGACATTGGCGACTTCCAGAATATCGACGTGATCGAAATCCTGGTAAAGCCGGGCGACAAAGTCCGCAAGGACGACTCGCTGATCTCGCTGGAAAGCGAGAAGGCGACGATGGAAATCCCCTCGCCCCTCGACGGCACGGTTAAAACGCTTAAACTCAAGGTCGGCGACAAGGTTTCCCAGGGGGCGCTGATTCTCACCCTGGAAGAGGAGGAAGCCGCCGCTGAAATCCCCCCCGCCCCCCCTTCTGTGAAGGGGGGTGAGGTAGCCACCGAGACCGTTCCCCCCTTTGAAAAAGGGGGGCCAGGGGGGATTTCTCCCGCCTCGGCCGCTGCCGCCAGTGAGACCGAAATCCATGCCGATGTAGTGGTACTGGGCGCCGGCCCCGGCGGCTACACCGCCGCTTTCCGCGCCGCCGATCTGGGCAAGAAGGTGGTATTGATCGAACGCTATACAAGCCTGGGCGGGGTCTGTCTCAATGTCGGGTGCATCCCCTCCAAGGCCCTGCTGCACGTAGCCAAGATCATCTCCGAGGCTGACGAAGCCAGCCATCACGGCGTCAAATTCGGCAAGCCGAAAATCGATATAGACCAGATCCGCAGCTGGAAGGAAAGCGTGGTCGCCAAGCTCACCGGCGGACTGGCAACACTGGCCAAGCAGCGCAACGTCACGGTAATCCGTGGCGTGGGCCGGTTTATTGCGCCCCACCATCTGCGCGTCGCAACCGAACAAGGCGAAGTCACCGTCACCTTCGACAACGCCATCATCGCCACCGGCTCGCAGGCGGTGAAGATTCCAGTATTCCCGGAGGATCCGCGCATCATGGACTCGACCGGCGCGCTCCAGCTTTCCGACGTGCCGAAGCGGATGCTGGTGATAGGCGGCGGCATCATCGGGCTGGAAATGGCCACGGTTTACCAGGCACTGGGTTCCCGGATCACGGTGGTGGAGCTCGGTACGCAGCTCATTCCCGGCGCCGACCCCGACCTGGTCAGGCCGCTGCACAAGCGCATCGAGAAACGCTACGAGGCGATTCTCCTCAAAACCAGAGTGGCAGGCCTGGAAGCCAAAAAAGACGGCATTCTCGCCAGCTTCGAGGGAGACAGCAACCCGGCTCCGCAGCTGTTCGACCGCGTGCTCGTTGCGGTGGGCCGCCGCCCCAACGGCAAGTCGATCGGCGCCGAACACGCCGGCATCCATGTCGACGATCAGGGCTTCATCCCGGTGGACAAGCAGCAGCGCACCAACGTGCCGCATATCTTCGCCATCGGCGACATCGTCGGCCAGCCGATGCTGGCGCACAAGGCCGTGCATGAGGGCAAGGTGGCCGCAGAAGTGATCGCCGGCCACAAGGCGGCGTTCGATGCCCGAGCCATTCCCTTGGTCGCCTACACCGACCCGGAGGTGGCGTGGATGGGTCTGACCGAAACCGAAGCCAAGGCGCAGGGCATTGCCTACGAAAAGGCATCCTTCCCCTGGGCCGCCAGCGGCAGGGCGTTGTCCATCGGTCGCGACGAGGGGCTGACCAAGCTGATCGTCGAGAAGGAAACCCACCGCATTCTGGGTGCCGGCATCGTCGGCAGCAATGCCGGCGAACTGATCGCGGAAGCCGTTTTGGCGCTGGAAATGGGTGCGGATGCTGAGGATATCGGGTTGACCATCCATCCCCACCCGACCCTCTCCGAAACCCTTGGTTTCGCGGCAGAAATGGTGGACGGCACCATCACCGACCTCTATCTCAAGCGTAAATAAGCGGACCGGATTGACGGGCAGTAAAGATAACGTCATTATCTGAAGTTATGTCCGACAGCCTGCAAAACATCTTTCTCGGCCGCCAGCCGATTCTCGACCGCAACCAGCGTATCGTCGCTTACGAGCTGCTGTTCCGTTCAGACCCGGGCCTCAATGCCAACGTGCAGGATGATCTGCAGGCAAGCGCACGCGTCATCATTCAGGCCTTCAGCGAGCTGGGGATCGCCAGCGTATTGGGGGACAAGAAGGGCTTCATCAACGTCAGCGCCGACCTGCTGATGTCCGACATGATAGAGCTGCTGCCGTGCGACAAGATAGTGATCGAGCTGCTCGAAACGATCCGGATTGATAAGCAAATAATCAGCCGCTGCCACGATCTCAAGGCGATGGGCTTCAGCCTGGCGCTCGATGACTTTAACGGCGAAGTCCAATTGGAGGCTTTATTCGATCTGGTAGAGGTCATCAAGTTTGACCTGCCGCAAATGGGGCAGGAAGCGCTGGAAAAAAACGTCAATTACCTCAAGCGCTGGCCACTGAAATTACTGGCGGAGAAAGTCGAGCAAATCGACCAGGCCTTCCACTGCAAGGAACTCGGCTTCGACCTCTTCCAGGGCTACTACTATGCCCGTCCGGTGATCCTGAGCGGCAAGCGCGCGGATTCTTCGCGCTTGATGCTGATGAATTTGCTCGGGCTGGTCCTGGATGATGCCGAGACAGAACAAATCGAGCAGGTATTCAAGCATGATCCCTCCCTGAGCTTCAACCTGCTGCGCATGGTGAATTCCGTCGCAATGGGGATACGCTACAAGATCAGCTCGCTCAAGCAAGCGCTTGTCGTGCTGGGGAGGCAGCAACTGCAGCGCTGGCTGCAGCTCCTGTTGTTCGTCAACCTCGGCGGCGGCCTGAACAGTCCGCTGCTGGAGCTTGCCGCCACCCGCGGCAAGCTGATGGAATTGCTGGCGGAGACACAAGTGCAGCAGGACGGCGATTATCATGACCGCGCCTTCATGGTCGGCATCATGTCGCTGCTCGACACCCTGTTCGGCATGCCCTTACCGGAAGTGCTCAAGCAAGTCAATTTGGCCGGCGACGTCGAGGACGCGCTGCTCAATCGTGGCGGCGACCTGGGAAAACTTCTGCTGCTGGTGGAAAAAACGGAACAGCACGATTTCGATACCGCGGCAGAAATCCTGAGCGACATGCAGCTCAGCAAGGGCGGCTTAATGCAGGCCCAACTGGAAGCGATGCGCTGGGCCAACGACATCAAGATAACCGCCCCCTAATGCAACGGCTGAGTCCTGAGTCATGCAGGATTAGCGGCCAACCCTCATCCCAACCTTCTCCCAGGGGGAGAAGGGGCAATCGTCCCCTCTCCCCCTGGGAGAGGGTTAGGGTGAGGGAAGGTTTGGTTGCGTAACCCAACAAACCCAATCTTCACCAAAAGTAGGCGCCCCTAGGCGACACCGACGGATGGGCAGTACACCCCAATACCGGCGTTTAGAAGGATGATTGGGGTTTGTTGGGTTACGGCGCAAAAAGCCGCGCCTAACCCAACCTACATATCTGCGACGTATGTTGCGTAATTAATGGGTCAGATATTAGGGCGGTTGACACGACACATCGCTGCATAAGCCAAACACAGCGAGTGGGCCTGCAGTAAGGCCCGCACAGGGGTCATTCCAGCTTAGCCTTTACCCAGCCCGCCACACCGGCCAGCGCAGCCGGCAGCTTGTCCGGCTCGGTACCGCCAGCCTGGGCCATATCCGGACGCCCGCCACCTTTCCCCCCCACCTGTAGGGCAACGAAGTTGACCAGCTCGCCGGCCTTGACCTTGGCGGTCATATCCGGCGTCACGCCGGCGATCAGCGTCACCTTGCCGTTTTCCGTCGTAGCCAATACGATGGCCGCCGACTTGAGCTTGTCCTTGAGCTTGTCCAGGGTTTCGCGCAAGGTCTTGGTATCCGTGCCTTCAAGCGTGGAAGCCAGCACCTTGACGCCGCACACCTCCACCGCCTGATCAGCGAGCTCGTCCCCCTGGCTGGAAGCCAGTTTGGATTTGAGCTTGGCCAGCTCCTTCTCCAGCATCTTCACGTTATCCATGATCTGGTTTATCTTGGCCGGCAATTCCTGAGCCGGCGCCTTCAAGACGCCGGCGGCCTGTTGCAGCAGGGCCTGCTGTTCCTGGACGTAGGCCAGGGCATTATCACCGGTGACCGCCTCGATGCGGCGCACCCCGGCGGCCACGCCGCCTTCCGCCACCACCTTGAACAGGCCGATGTCGCCGGTGCGGCTCACATGGGTGCCGCCGCACAGTTCGCGCGAAGTGCCGATGTCGAGCACCCGCACTTCGTCGCCGTACTTCTCGCCGAACAGGGCCATGGCACCCAGCTTCTGGGCTTCCTCGATGGGTACTACACGGGTCAGGGTGGCGACGTTGGCCAGGATCTCGGCGTTGACGATTTCCTCAACCCGACGGATTTCGTCATGGGTAATTGGCGCGTTGTGGACGAAGTCGAAGCGGGTCTTGTCTGGATCGACCTGAGAGCCTTTCTGCTGCACATGGCTGCCCAGCACTTCACGCAGAGCCTTGTGCATCAGGTGGGTGACGGAGTGGTTACGCTGGGTGCGAGCGCGTGCCTGGATGTCCACCTTGGCCGTGACGCTGTTGCCGACGCTGAGCTTGCCGGTTTTCACCACGCCGTGGTGGCCGAATACGCTGGCCTGGATTTTCTGGGTATCCTCCACCGCGAAAATGCCATGTACGCTTTGCAGCGCGCCGCAATCCCCCACCTGACCGCCGGATTCTGCGTAAAACGCGGTGTTGTCCAGCACCACCACGCCCATCTCGCCTTCCGCCAGTTCGTTCACCGGGGTGCCGTCCCTGTACAAAGCCAGCACGTTGCCCTTGACTTCCATGGTTTCGTAGCCGTGGAAGGCAGTGGCCGGGCCATCGTAGTCCAGGTTGGCCGCCATCTTGAACTTGCCGGCGGCGCGGGCCTGCTCTTTCTGACGTGCCATGGCAATGTCGAAGGCGGCTGCGTCCACCGTGACGCCGTGCTCGCGGCACACGTCCTGGGTCAGGTCGAGGGGAAAGCCGTAAGTATCGTGAAGTTTGAAAGCCAACTCCCCCGAGAGTATTTTTCCTCTCGGAGAAGGAATCTGACCAGATTGAATCATCTTCTCCATTGTTTCTTTACCGGCATCGAGCATTTCCCCCATTATCGCTGCCATAAGCATATCCATGCCGTGCTCAATGGTAGCGAAGAAACGCTCTTCCTCCTGCCTCAGCACCTCGCTGATGCGAGGCTGGTTCTGCTTCAGCTCCGGGTAGGCGTCGCCCATCTCGGCCACCAGGTCGGCCACCATCTTGTGGAAGAAGGCGGCGCGGGCGCCCAGCTTGTAGCCGTGGCGGATGGCGCGGCGGATGATGCGGCGCAGCACGTAGCCGCGGCCCTCGTTGCCGGGGATGATGCCGTCGGCGATGAGGAAGGAACAGGCGCGGATGTGGTCGGCCAGCACTTTCAGCGACGGGCTGTCGAGATCGGCGCACTTCGTCTCGCGCGCGGCAGCCTTGATCAGGGTCTGGAACAGGTCGATCTCGTAATTGCTGTGCACATGCTGCAGCACGGCGGAAATGCGCTCCAGCCCCATACCGGTGTCCACGCTGGGTTTGGGCAGCGGATGCATGGTGCCCTGCTCGTCGCGGTTGAACTGCATGAAGACGTTGTTCCAGATTTCGATGTAGCGGTCGCCGTCCTCGTCCGGGCTGCCGGGCGGGCCGCCGGGGATTTCCGCGCCGTGGTCGTAGAAAATTTCGGTGCACGGGCCGCAGGGGCCGGTATCGCCCATCATCCAGAAGTTGTCGGAGGCGTAGCGGGCGCCCTTGTTGTCGCCGATGCGGATCACGCGCCCGGCGGGAACGCCGATTTCTTTCGTCCAGATGTCGTAAGCTTCGTCGTCCTCGGCATAGACCGTCACCCACAGCTTTTCGGCCGGCAGCTCGAACACGCCGGTCAGCAGTTCCCAGGCAAACTGGATGGCATCGCGCTTGAAGTAGTCGCCGAAGCTGAAATTGCCCAGCATCTCGAAAAAGGTGTGGTGGCGCGCTGTGTAGCCGACGTTTTCCAGATCGTTGTGCTTGCCGCCGGCGCGCACGCATTTCTGCGAGGAGGTTGCGCGGGTGTAAGGCCGCTTGTCGAAGCCGAGGAATACATCCTTGAACTGGTTCATCCCGGCATTGGTGAACAGCAGGGTCGGATCCTCATGCGGCACCAGCGAGCTGGACGCCACCACGGCATGTCCCTTGGAGGCGAAGTAATCGAGGAATTTCTGACGGATTTCACTACTTTTCATTCTTGCTTTCCCAAAACACAAAATCCTTAAATGTGCGCATGACGCGCCAACTACACTAGTATCTGAACCCATTAATTACGAAACATACGTCGCAGTCATGTAGGTTGGGTTAGCGGCTTTATCGCGCAACCCAACAAACCCAATCTTCACCAAAAGTAGGCGCCTCTAGGCGACACCGACGG
>Ga0315268_10001826_pt1 | contig 24458 bp, 22 predicted proteins | sample C1_top_MG_FD_204535 | JGI IMG/M metagenome (GOLD analysis project Ga0315268, IMG submission 204535) | Sediment microbial communities from Yellowstone Lake, YNP, Wyoming, USA - C1_top | ecosystem: Environmental > Aquatic > Freshwater > Lake > Sediment | place: USA: Wyoming | collected 2017-08-01
CCGCCCATGGCAGCGATGTCGCTGATGTTCACCGCCAGCGCTTTCCAGCCCAACTCTCTCCAGGTAGCAATGTCCAGGGTGAAATGCACGTTCTGTATCAGAATATCCGTGGTGCCGAGCTGTATTGGCTTATCGGTGCGCCAGGCAGCGGTGTCGTCGCCAATCCCCAAGATAAGGTCAGGTCTTGTAGCTTTGCCCACAGTCTTGGCAATAAGCTCGATTAAGCCGAACTCCCCCAGTTCCCAGACTTTCATGGGCCTGATTATAGCTGCTTTGGCTTAAGTCCACAATAATAGCGAAATGAGGTGAAACCTGATATAGTATGTCACGATTACTATGCGCTACGCCGTTATCTCAGACATCCACAGCAACCTCACCGCTTTCCAGGCCATACTCCAGGATATCGAGGCGAGGGGAGGATTCGAGCGTATCTGGTGCCTGGGGGACATCGTGGGCTATGGCCCTGACCCAAAGGAGTGCATCAAGCTGTTGCGCCAGTACGACCATATCTGTGTGGCGGGAAATCACGACTGGGGCGCGATAGGTAAGATAGGTATAGATGATTTCAACCCTGAGGCTGCCATTGCCTGCCGCTGGACGGGGCAGCAGTTGGATCAGGAGGACACGGATTATCTGGCTAACCTACCGCTTACGATAAGCGAGGGGGATTTCACACTGGCGCACGGCAGCCCCCGAGAGCCGATATGGGAGTACGTTGTTTCCGTATACGTTGCCAAGGTTAGTTTCAATTACTTCCAGACCAAGTTCTGCCTGGTGGGACATAGCCACGTACCGTTGGTTTTCGAGTCGCTTGCCCCTGATGGTGATTGCACGGTCTATGAGTTTCCCGTAGGCACTCCAATGGCGCTTAACGGCAACCGTCTAATCATCAATCCTGGGGGTGTGGGGCAACCCCGGGACAGCGACCCTCGAGCCAGCTACGCTATCTACGATAGCGACCAAAGGGTTATCTGGCATTACCGCGTGCCCTACGATATCGCCAGCACTCAGCAGAGGATGAGAGAATACGGGCTACCTTATGGCCTCGCAGCAAGGCTGAGCCGCGGCTGGTGAATCTGGGGTACCAGCTTTTCAAAAAGGGGCTCTATCACTAAGGGATGATACAACTTACATTCCCGCGATACTTTATTAAGGACTGTCGTTACTAGTTGGAGAAGCGTCAGGGCTTCGGTAAATATGTTGCACGTTGATTACGCGATGTCCGGGAATTGTTCCGTCTGGACCGACTTCGCCAATCAATGGTTTCTTTGGTAAAATTCGTAATCCATTGGGGATAGCTATCGCTGGAGCAACCCCACAGCCGCCACCTAGGTACACACCGTGCCCAAGGCACGCACCCAAGTTGATGACGCCTATATTTACAGGGACGCCGTTTTTCATTACTTCTATTTGTTTCCCATCAAAGCGAAAGTCGGCCAGGCCAGCTAAATCTGAGATAAATGTATCCCTCCCGCACGTGCTCGTTAAGAGCAATCTGGACGATGATACGGCATGAGGATACAACACACAGAAAAACACTGTACACCCTGAATTTATGGTGCATTCCTTACCGAGTATAGAAGATTCTATAGTCGCGTTGCCACCGATGGCGGAACCGTCTCCGATAACGGAGAGCCTGACGACGGAGCCAGCACCAATAATTACATTATCCCCGATAGTGCTGCCCTCGATGTATGCTGTAGGATGAATATCGCAATTCTTGCCGATCTTATTGACTTGATGGAGGATTCTCCATTTGTTCATGGAGCGTGCTTTGATAGCCAACCCCAACAGCTTCAGCTTGGGAGCCTTCATGAGCCTGGCTACTTCTGCCAGCCGGGTAGCCATATTGGCCGCCCATAGGTTATTCCAGTGGTCCACCTGAATCAGCAATATGTCAGTTAGAGGCATGCGATACGGCTGGGTGCCACGTATATGCTCGGGCATGGGAACGACCTGGGAGAACTGCTCTGCGTCGATCACTACAGGCACCAACTCTCCGTGCAGCTTCTGGGTAGGCATATAACGGAGGTCATATTCGACCCTATCAGGGTATATCTTTACATCTTGGGTGGCAACCATGCTATGGAGGGTAACAAGTCCCGGTTTGATGGCACATGTGGTGCAGCTTTTCAGCCTTCTTGACCTGTAGATGAACTCCTTCATCAACTCTTTTGTGAAGAACAGGCTGTCTCCTAAGACGATGTGTTCATCCTGGTCTTCTATCTGAGTAGCATCTGGTATTATCTTGGGCTCTATGCCAAGGTTCTGCAGCACCTCTCTCTGAATCTCACTTAGCTTACGGTTAGCGATAAGGCAATCGCGAGGTGAGTCACCGAAAGGATCGATCTTCTTGTTGCTTTGCACGATATATGCTTTCATCGGCGTACACTCCAAATCTTGATTGGGTAGCGATGTTCATGATGTCTGCAACTCGACAAGACTGAAGGCTGTATGGTACAATCCACACAGTCTATTCTAGACGCATATCGAATTGACATTGCCTGAGAGTAAGAAATCGGAATGAAACATTTCACACTATTGACATTGGTACCGGTCATGTTCATCCTCTTTTATCCAACCCTCGCTCAGGCGGCTGACAGCTCCGATCAGGAAAGCAGCAGTTCCAGCCTTCCTCTTATCGCAGCAGCCTTCGTTGGGCTATGTTTTGCCATGCCAGTTTTGTGGAAAACAGCCAAGACTTTTCTGAAGAATCGTTCTCAAAAGGCCAGGAGTGACAAGAAGGACGACACTCTAGCCTGAGTTTGGCCATAGTCCTGCCCGTCCACTTTCGCTACGAAGGTACCTCCTCGTTTTCTCCAAGTCAGACTTGGTGTCGATCTCCATACAGAATTCCTTAAAGTATAGGGGGCGAAGGAGCACTTCAGCAGATATCTTGTTGAAGGCATCCTCAGCATAACAATCCACCTTGCCTTGCCTTACAAAATCCTCTATCTTATCGAGCCAGAGCATGAAATCAGCTTTCGAGAATTTATACATCGGGGCGCAGAAAAAAGTTCCGGGGCCGCGTAAATTCACCCCGATTCGTATTACTTTTCCACGTTTGACTAAAGCTTTAAAGTCCTTTTCAGGCGAGAGCACGTGTCGGTTTACCAGAACTCGATTTCCCTGTGCCTCGAGCAGTTTCTGGATAAGGACACTGTCGAATATAAGGTCACCATGCAACAACATGATGTCGTCATCAACTAGACCTTTCGTCAGCCAGAGGCTGTATATATAGTTCGTACGTTCATATTCTGGATTGTGAACGAACTGAACCCGGACGGCACTATTTTCCCGAACGTGCCCTTCGAGCTTCTTGCCGAGATGACCAGTGGTTATCACTATGTCGCAAATTCCATACTTCGCTAGGGCTTCCAACTGGTAGTCTATGAGAGTTTTATGGCTGATTCTTAGCAAAGATTTTGGATATCGATCGGTCAAAGGGCGAAGCCTTCTACCTACACCGGATGCGAGTATTATGGCTTTCATTACCGCCTGTGAGACTCTTTCCTTATTTTCTCGAATATGCCGAGGACGTCTTCGAAGGCTACCTCAACGGGATTGTTTACTAGGTGCCTCGTATCCTCCATAACCTCCGCAGCCATCTCATCGGCATCCCACGTCTGGTCCCATCGGAACTCTATGGTTCGCACGAGCCTTCTCAGATTTTTAGCGAAGGCCGGGTCGGAGCCATTGAACTCAAGAGCATAGGGCAGAACCGTGGCGACCGCCTCGCCATGTGAGATTCCTCGATTTGAAAGGGGATATGAAAGGGCGTGACCCAGCGTAGTCCCCGAGTTGCCAAATGCCATGCCAGCTATGAGACTGCCCAGAGACAAGTTGACCATTGCTTGCGTATTGCCCTTCACTGCTTTCATCAAATTGTCCTTGATAAGATTGAAGGCCTCGAAGGCCAGCGTCTTGGCTATAGGATTGCTTCTCTTTGACTCGTAACACTCAACTGCGTGTGCCAGAGCATCCATCGCCGAGCTAGTGACCAGCCGCTTTGACACAGTCCGGCACAAATTGGGGTCAACAATCGCCACATCAGCGGTCAGACCAGCTTCTACGAAGGCCTTCTTCTTGCCATCAACCTTCAGCACCGACTCGTGGGTAACCTCGCTCCCTGTACCGGCTGTAGTGGGCACCATTATCTTGGGCAATGCTAGGTCAGCCGCTGCCTTCTTGGCCACATCCATAACGCTGCCTCCGCCCAGACCAATCAGCAGGTCAGACCCCTTCTTCCGGGCGAATGAGATACAGCGATAAACATCGTCAATCGGAGGCTCTGGTGTTACTTCCGAGAAAACATCAAACCGCAGTTTGTGCTTCTTCAGCGAATCGGTGGCCTGTTTTAGATGCGCCCGTCGTACCATCCCCGGGCTGGTGACGATGAGGACTTTCCTGCCGCCCAGCCTTTTCGCCTCTCCGCCGATTGACTCAATAGAGCCGCTGCCGAAGATGACTTTCTGAGGCAATATCAAGCTGAAACTCATAAAACTCCAGATTCGTTATCTTACTCAAGCTAACCAGAAAACGTTCGGATCGCCTGTTGAAATCGACTTCTAATCTCTTCCGGGGGATGTGAAACTCTCGCTATACCCTTAACACTGCCTTTTTCAACTTTTACCAGGATAAAAGCAGGACCTTTCCCTAATGACTGTCTGAGTACTTTTCCCAATTCAGCCTCGGTTGTAGCTCTAGCGGCTACGCGATACCCTGAGGCTCGTGCCACATCTTCCAACTTAGCAGTGTTCGAGACAGTCGGCTGGCCACCGGTTGAATCATGGCACTCATTATCCAGAACAACCTGGAGCAGGTTCTTAGGCGCAAAATGACCTATGGTGGCTAGAGAGCCCATGTTCATAAGGACATTCCCATCTCCCTCTATGACCACGATTTGTGCGTTTGGCAGCGAAATTGCCAGTCCCAACCCTATCGAGGACGCGAGCCCCATTGAGCCTATCATGTAGAAGTTTTGAGGGGAATCCCTGACTGTGATTAGCTCTCTGCTGATCATACCGTTGGAGGAAATAAGCAATTCGTTTCCGTCCAAAGCCTGGACTATGGCACGTATAGCATCGAATCTTTTCATTGCACTATATCGCTCTTGAGTATTGTAGCAACAGGCATCCCTTTTTCTTTCATCGCCTTAACTGAAGCAGAGATCGCGGCCTCAGGATTGTCTTCGGATATTACCTGATGAGGAATGCCAAGGGCGTCAAGCAGCTTCAGCATAGCCTCGCCCATTATGAGGTGTTCCGGAGCATCTTTTCCCTGGTAGCCTCTCCAACTGATCAACAACAGCATAGGAATCCTGTATAGAATATCCAGCGAGGCCAGCGGGTTAATGGAGCTGCCCAACCCCGAGTTTTGCATCATGACGATGGGCTGCTTCCCTGCCAGGCAAGCTCCGGTGGCTATGCCCATAGCTTCGTCCTCCCTGGTCGCCGGTATATAAGGCAGGTCGGCGTCGGACGAAAGACATAAAATGATATCCTTCAAAATGGTGCAGGGAACTCCGGTGCAAAAGTTAAATCCATGGCTTTTCAACATGCCGCAAAACTGGCTGGCGCTGACCATTATATGTCCTCCATGCTATGAACGAGCTCAATACACCACCGGAGGTTAAATAGCAGAGACCATAGAACAAGCGTACTTGTAGTTCTCAAAGGTATGTATTTCCATCCATCCCGAGTTCACCTGCAGTGCCTTGACATTATAACCCAGCTCTATCAGATACTGCAGGAAATCCACCAAAGTAGCCCGCAGAATGTTTGGCGCCTCTCCTATAGGCTTATCTCGGTACTCAGCATATGCCTTGTGATATTCCTTCTTAAAAATCTCGACGCCCTTCTTGGAAAACATGGCTACGCCGATGAATTCCGCGCATTTCCTTTCCTCAGGCAGGCGGCAGCCCATCCGCTCAACATTATATAGGCGGTCGTAGGTCAGAACTCGATCCCCTCGCGGCAAGGCCTCTTTAGTCGCAACCAGCTCGAGTTTCTTGTTTCTCTGCAGCGATTTGCTAAAGGAATTATCTACAACAATCACAAAATCAGCCTCGAGCGGTTTTAAGCGGTCGATAAGTGAGCTATCGAACAGTATGTCCGCATATAGGATGATAGTCTTGCCCTGCAAAACGCTCTCGGCACACATAATAGAACTCAATACATGTTCTGACTGGTATTTTGGATTATCAATGTAGTCTACCCCGTCGATATTGAGGATTTCCTTCTTATACCCTCTCACTACCGAAATTTTGTACAACTTACACTTGTTCAACGTCTCAATATTTCTCTGTAGAAGAGGCTTTCCATTAATGTCCAAGCAGGCAAGGGGGATATCGCGGAGCAGTGGTTCAAGGGATTCCTGGTTACGCGGCGCACCTGCTGCCAGGATGACCACCTGGACAGGTTCCTGCTCCGATGTCAGGAAGATTTTCTCTCGCTCCTTCATTTCAGGCATGCCCTGGAGTCTGAAGACCTCGCTCATCGGGACGATGTCATCGTCTACAGCTTGCAATCCTTCTGCTTTGATCTTGGCGAGCACTTTGTTTATGGCCTTTATGGAAGCCCTGATTCCATGATTAGCATAGATGACCATCCTTATGCCCAGACGATTCATCTCGTCCAGGGTAATCATGGGATAGGTTGTAGGAACAATAACCAGAGGTGCCGAGAAATCCCAGGCCTGCGCGAATTGCACAATCTCAATTGGAGTGGGTTGCTTCGAGTGGATGAGGATCGCATCTGCCCCAGCTTCTACATATGCATGGGCTCGTCGTAATGCTTCCTCCTGGCCCCATCCGGCAATCAACGCTTCGACTCTGGCAATAACCATGAAAGCTTCTGACTGCTGTGCATTTTTGGCTGCCAATATTTTGCCTACGAATTCGGCAGTTGAAGCTAGTTCCTGACGCCCCGGTATGTAGCTATTGACCTTGGGGAACTTCTTATCTTCTAACGTGACAGCGGCGATGCCGGCGGCCTCATATTTTTTAACTAAATGCGCCACGTTATTCGAATTTCCGTAGCCTGTGTCGCAGTCGGCAACGACTGGTATAGAAACAGCTTCATTCATGATGGAGGCTGCTTCCAAGTACTGGGTCATAGTTAATATGTTAGCATCGGGTACAGCATGCGAGGCTGATACTTCGAATCCACTGGCCCATACCCCATCGAAACCATGATGCTCCACCAGTTTGGCCGTCAGGCCATCATGGGCGCCCACTATCCTTACGACGCCATCTCGGCTGAATAGCTCTCTGAGTTTCTTTGCTTTGTTCATTGCATCCCCGGCGCTATGTGGTTGCGCTTAGTTGCAGGCGGCCCGCGGCGACATGATATAATACTTGGCACGAGAAAAAACTATTGAATTGAGTATGAGACGATATAATCATAATCGAGTATAGTGGCAATGTTCGCATATTGTCAAGCTGCAAGGGTGACGTGTTGTAGGTGGAAAGCAACCTGGAAAGGGATGGTGCTGTGAAAAAAGGTAAACCGAGTGCTACTGCAGAAGGGAACGCTGCTCTTAGGGCTGCCGAATGGCTGAGAGCAGAAGATGAGCGAGTATGTTATGACCAGTTCGCAAGGCGGTTTCTCGGCCTCAGATTCGGTGTTATAGTCCGGAGCAGATTACTTACTAGGATTGCTTTGTGGTACGCTGAACGGATATTACCCGGCGCTGCTAATAGTCTGGTGGCTCGAACCAGATATATCGACGATTACTTGAAGGCGTGCATTGACGATGGGATAGAGCAGTTGGTTATTCTGGGTGCCGGATACGACTCCAGGGCGTACAGGTTTGATGAACTCAGGCCGAGGGTCAGGGTCTTTGAAGTAGACCATCCAGATACGCAGCGGGCCAAGAAACAAAAAGTCAAAAAGATATTTGGCTCTCTGCCAAGCCATGTGGTCTATGTTGGCCTGGACCTCGATGAAAAGAAGCTCGGGGAAGGGCTTCTGGAGGCTGGCTATAGCAAGGATAAGAAGACTTTCTTTATCTGGGAGGGCGTGACTGTTTACCTTACCCCGGAGGCTGTGGATGAGACATTGGCTTTTGTAGCCGGTAATTCGGGCAAAGGCAGTTCTCTAATTTTCGACTACGCGTTTCGGTTCGCTCTGGATGCAACTTCCGATAGTGAAGAGGCCAAGAAATGGCGGAAAGCTTATGAACGGAGGGGCGAGCCTCCTAAGTTTGCATTAAAAGAGGAGGAGGTCGAGGAGTTCCTCTCTAAGAGAGGATTCTATCAAGTGAAAAGCGTCAGCATGGAATCGCTCAAGAAGGCCTACTTTAAAGGGGTTAACGAGAGTAGGAATGTGACTCACTTAGGGGGTATTGCCCAGGCAACTGTTCGAAGATAATAGATGGCTGTCGGGGCTCGGCCAGCTTGACTGAGCTGCCCCCAGTTGGTATATTTGAACAGGCCAAAATTACGTGCGAAGAAGGAGCTTAAATGGCAATCAAGAAAGTCGGTGTAGTAGGCTGCGGCATCATGGGCGGGGGCATCGCCCAGGTCTGCGCTCAATCGGGCTATCAGGTTACGGTGTCGGAAATAAACGATGAGCTTTTAAACAAAGGCCTGAAGGTTATCAAAGGCAATCTGGCCAAGAGCGTGGAGAAAGGCAAGCTGTCGAAAGAGGAAGAGGCGGCCATCGTGGGCCGGCTCAAGGGCACCACCAAGGTCGAGGACTTCGGCGATTGCGAGCTGGTGATTGAGGCTGCCACAGAGAATATGAATTTAAAGAAGAAGATTTTCGTTGACCTCGACAGGGTCTGTGCACCCAATGCGGTTATGGGCACCAATACTTCGTGCCTCTGTGTGACCGAGGTAGCGATGGTGACCAAAAGACCGGACAAGGTAATCGGGACTCACTTCTTTAACCCTGTGCCTGTAATGAAGCTGCTGGAGATCGTGACAACCATTGTATCCAGCGAGGAGAGCCTCAACACGGTGAAGACCTTCGGTCAATCGCTGGGCAAGGTAATCGTCATAGCCAAGGACACGCCTGCTTTCATAGCGAACCGCATTGCCGTACCCATGTTCATAGAGGCGATGAAGGTGTACGAGGCAGGCCTGGCTACAAAGGAAGACATAGACAACGCCATGGTTCACGGCTACAACCACCCCATGGGACCTCTGGCGCTGGCTGACCTGGTGGGGCTGGATACTTTGCTCTACGTGTATGAGTCAATGTACGCTGAGTTCAAGGACCCCAGATGGGCCCCCCCGTTGCTGTTGAAGCGCATGGTTACGGCAGGGCACCTGGGGCGGAAGTCGGGCAAAGGCTTCTACGATTACACCAAGAAGTAAGCGGGACTTTACTTGACATAACGTTAGGGTGGGCCTGAGAATAACTTCGAGGCGTGTTGCCAGTGTAGTCTAGGTGCCGCGTTTCCTGTACTCGCGGCATGAGGTGGCATTGGGACGTTCCGGATTGTGGCAAGCGCTGCGCCAGTCCCACTTACAGGTATCGCAGAGTATTACGTTCATACCCAGCGCACGTTTGATTCTTATCTTGAGCCGGTCACTCCAGTTGGGTCTCATATCTCAATTGTACTACATATTCTGGCAATCAGCTATCAACTTCAAATTGCAAAGCGCATATCTGAGATTGTTCGTCCTTCCTCAGGCCTTCCTCAGGAAGGACTCAGAATGACATGAGAGGTGATTCAAGATGCCGATAGTCAAGATCGGGATGTGGACAGGCAGGACGCATGCTCAGAAGGCGGAGCTGGCCCGGGTGATCACTGAGGCCATGGTGACCATAGCCCACACCACGCCTGAGGCAACCGTAATTGTCTTTGAGGACATCGCAAAAGAGAACTGGGCTACCGGCGGCGTCCTGGCCTCCGATGCCAAACCCAAGAAGTAAGCTCCCAGTCGAATTCGCGAAGCCCCTTAGCTCGAAAATAGGGCGCTGAAAACGGTGGCGGGTACTTTTATATGTCCCTGGGCACACGTCACCTAAGGTTTTACCCCTTTTGAGCTTTTCAACTTTTCGGGGACAGCCTTTGCAGGCCTATGGTCGCACTATAACTATTATGTTGAGCAACTAGCTTCGGTTTTTGCAGCGTTTTCTGCACGGGTCGTTTGTGAAGCTGTGTTGTGACTATGGCCCGGATATCCGATGGTATGCCCGGCTTTTGTCACCCAAGGGATCCACATATTCAGTTTTCCGGTGGACTGTTGTTGGCTGTGCATGCGGCCTGGTTGGGACCCTTGACGTTATGGGTCGCAAGCCGGCACGGCTTATGGAACACTTGTACTACTTTTGGGGGTGGGCTGTCAATAAGAAAATGTCGCACCCCGGAAAATCGGTACCAGAAAAGCTGAAATCCTGGCTCTACGGGCTTTTCGGTCGCTGGGGTGGAAGCCACAGTGAACCTGCGAGGCCCTAGAATTGAAATCTGGGCGTCTCCAGGCTAAAACCTGACCAAATGTATGGCTGGCGCAGGCCAGGCCAAGGGGCTGGGTCTGTTTTGCCGGTGGCGGTGTGGATTTTGGGGTGCGCCAGTTTTTGGGACAAGACTTTCGCTGGCGGCGTGGTTTGCAAGACCTCGACATAATTAAGTCCGGGTTTTGATTATTGTGGAGCCCTTGGATTTTTGGGCGCGGTGGTCTGATTAGTTGTTGTGGGATTTTTTCGTTGGTGATTTTTTATTTTAGCCGCGGTTGATGGGGCGCATTGAGCTAAGGTTACTGTGGACATCGCTTGTAAAGCAAGGCGTTTAATAACGTTATGTAAAGTTGATAAATAATAGAAGGTTTAAGAGGGTGAAGTGGTAATGGAATCTAATAGTTTCGTGCGCGGGCAAGACATGAGGGGACAAAAGAGGATTTAATTAATAAAAGGCTTCGTTGCTTCGACGGCTAAAGCTTGAAGATGGATTCCCCTATTACAGCTTCCGCAAAGGCGATAATGGACATATGTCATTTCTTATAGACTAATCTCCCCTCGATTTTTCTGGTCGTGTTCTGATTGTCACGCAGGTACTCTATTATGACATCGTGCGCCGAAGTAGAAACGACTTTCGATTTACCCGAAGCCAGCAACTCATCGCGAGAAATATTTAGATTAGCCTGAGCATTATCGTAATGATAACCCTGCACACAGATGGAATAGGTTTCATCATCAACAACCGCCGCGCCATTAATACCCAATGACTCCAGGGTTCTGCTCTTATCGTTATACAGTGCTTTAACAGGACGATTAACCTGAAAGCATTCCCCCTCACGGTTTCGATTTTCCGGCCTCATAATGTGAGCGAAAATCCGTTTCAGTTGTGTCCCTTTAACATGAAATTTCCGGATGAAATCGTCATAAGGAAAGCTGGAGACAAAATCGCCCAAGGTGACCAATGGGCCTAATTGCTCAACTCGAATGGAGCCAGAGCCCAAAAGCATAACATCGCACTCCCCATGTTCCGCCAAAGCATCGGCGAATAAATTGCCCAGGGTGCTTTCCTCTTCCCTGGCCGGATGAGTCAGCTTTTCAGCCAGCTTGCAGATAACGCTATTGTATTTCCTGTCTACCACTTCTTTATATGAATCAATGTATTTTTTGAGCTCCTCATCTGGCTCCGCTATGGCATTATCTATGGTTATTGCTTTCCATTTAAATTCGACTATGCTATTAGTATCGTCATCAACCACAATGTCAAAACGTCCAATCTGGTCTGTACCTGTGCCGCACTGGGCAATCAAAATACCATTTACCATCAAAGGCTCTTTTAGCCACGAATGCGAGTGCCCCCCAATTATCATGTCTACTCCCCACTCTGGCCTCAGGAGCTTGGCTAGCTCAACATCTGAATCCAAACCGATATGGGTCAGTAGAATAGTCAAATCGATGTCACTGTCCTTATGTGCATTACAAATCTTGCCCACTTCCTGGCTGGCTTCTTCTATAGTTATGAAGCTGCTGATTAATTTATCCTGAGCAATCGAATCCATGACTTTTTCCGTGATAATCCCGGTGAACAGGATATCAAAACCAGCCTTGTTCAAGATAATATAAGGCTGCATGAGTCGCTTATTATAATCCCGAATGTATAGATTGGCGTTCACGATGGGGAAATTTGCCATTTTCTCCAAGAAAAGTAGATGCGGCAGGCCGTAATCGAATTCATGGTTGCCCAAGGCGACTACATCGGGAGCCAAATAGTTCATAATTTCCATGGTGGAGATGCCTTTGTACTCTAAGTCAATAACATTACCTTGAACCATGTCGCCGGATATCACGTATAGCACATTCTCTTCTTCATGGCGCACTTTGTTAATATAACCTGAGAGCAAAGCCAGACCGCCGATCAGCTTGCCGCCGCCTTCAGCCACTTCGGCAAAGAAGTCGCCGTGCATATCATTGGAATGGAGAACAGTGAATTTTTTTGTATTCATATTTATCTACCATTTCCCGCTGGCACCGCCGCCGCCTGAACTGCCCCCTCCGGAACCGTCTGAACCATCACCGCCACTATGACATGCTGCATGGCTGAATCATATTAGCGACCATAGCTATTATTCGCGTTGAGGCGTGAGGGTGAGGGTTACACTCCCAGCCGAGTCCTCAGTGGAAAACTGGTCTGCAAGTACGATGCTGCCATCCGCGTTCAGAGTGTTCTGTTGTTCGACGAAGGATAACCCAAATAGTACGTCGTAATCGCACCCACGCCATTTCTTCTCACCTTTCGGAGTACAAAGGCACCACTTGCAGTCTTCTGAGGAATAGCATTGACAATAGTGAACTACCTGATAATTGTCCCAGTAGTTTTCGATGTAATATGCCCTTGAAGCTGGGCCCGAGTAGATGGGGTAGCCAATGACCAGGATTCCGCCAGGATCAATGCGCTCCGGGTTTTTTCGCATTTCGGCGAATTCTTGCCAGCAGTCGTCCGGCTTTGCTGGATACTGTTCAGCCCAAGTCATTTCCTGTTTTTTCAAAACGAACGCTATATGTCCGGAGAATATATCCAGGGCAGCATTAAGCGCAGATGCAATATCATTCAGATTGTCAGGCGACATTACCGACCAGTCGCCCATAAGAGGTTTCCGCTCATAAATTAAGTCTTCCATAATGTTTACGGAGCCATCGCCATACGGCAGGCTGCCAGACTCTTGGTACGTGTATGTGCCAGTATACCGCCACGAACCAATATTTGAGGCTAAGATGGTTGGAGGCAGGTCACCGGGCGCGATATCGGACTGAGTATTGCTATTGGCGAAGACCAGCACCAGTTCCTCTATCCTTTCTACCTTCGTGTCGCGGGCGAAGAAAACGCAGGGTCTGTCTGTCCAGTCCTGCCACTCCCAATTTCCGCCCTGAATCTTGACCAAAGCCTGTACGGAAGCGCCGGGGACGGTGTGAGGCATTACCACGGCACCGCAATCCCACCCATAACCCTGGCCTCCCGGATCACCGGCTGGCTGCAGGGACATTTTGTAGCTGAACCCGTTGAGAAAGACGACGCTGCGCGCATTCACATCGTTGAACTTGAAGTGGTAATATTTGGCAGACAGATGCTTAACCGCTTTGTCGGTATAGTCCACGATCTCGTAGCGCTTTTCAGGTTGTCCGCCGAGATTGATATAGTTATAGATGCTGTCATATTGGCTGTCCCTACCGCTACTGTCGAAAGTGAGCTTCTCGGTCTTCATACCTCCCAGAATACTATCCCAGTCCTTGTAGTCTTGAAGCGGAGGGCGGTTCCAGTTGTAGCGGGCAAACTCAGGCCACACCTTCTCTAATCCCCCATCCTGTTTAAGCGTGGTATCGATTGCCGTCAGGCTGTCAGACTGCGCATCATTGATAAAGATGTCTTGAATAATATTGTTCTGCCCAGAAGCACCGTACTTATGCCCACCGTACTTATGCCAGAGGAAGAAGACTTATGCCAGAGGAAGAAGGGGAAAACGTAGCGACTGTAAGGCAGTCGTTCGTCCGCCGTGTCGTCTAGAGATTTCGACGCGCTTTCAAAGAACAGAGGCAGTCTGTTGTGTTCTGGGTTTCCAATACCCGTGGGGTAAACGTAATCAATGGCCCAGTCTGCAGTGCTTTCCCACCACCATAGGTAATTGTTGAAGTCATATGCATATGCATAGGCACTCTGAAACGCGTGCATGACTTCGTGAACCAAGACACTAAGTACCACAGCCTTGGGATTGAGGACAATGTACGTAGGAGCCTGAGCCCATTCGTCTGGAGAAAAGGGAGTATTTCCTCCCAACACTTTAGGATTTTCCTGCATAGAAGGGGTTTGGTAGATATAGATATCGAGCTTGCCATCGCCGCCATTTTCTGCGGTAATATTGACATCACTTACCGGCGGCAGTCCCATTAAGCTTTGGAGGCGGGTACAGATGAAGGTAATGGCATTCTGAATAGTCTTATCCTGATTCAGGGCATCCGGGTTTGTGTCTTGCCACCAGACTTTGACATAGGGGTTAGTGCTGTCGGTGTTCCATCCTTCCTTAGGCAGTTCTTTGGGTACGGGGGCGGGAGCATTCAATGGGTTACTACCGTATGCTGGTTCATGCGATATCACGGGGTTGCCTATAGAGCAAAGAGAGAGTTCAGGATAGTTCGCGCTTTGGCTGGCCTGCTGGCTGAGGGGCAGTAAGGTTAACACACGGTCGCCGGAACTGGCGGTTTTGGCTGGCTTATCGAACTTATCTGTCCAGCTTCCTGGGTAGGCCGGCGGGATGAAGAAAGGCCGAAGGGTTGCCTGTGCCTGCGGAGAAAGTCCGGACCACTCCTCTGCGACTTGATACATGATTAGGTCATCAGAGAGATATGACACTGTATCGTCACCGCGATACTGAACGGGCAGTGTGGGGTCGCCGAAAGCGGCATAAACCCGATAGATTAGAGCGGTATCTGCATCAATGGCTCCGCTGTCCTGCGCCTGCTCAATCAGGTCTGCGCTGGTGGGCTGGGCTGTGGTGTTCTGATTTCCCTCGGGCGCTGGGCTCTCGGTGGTTGTGGGCTGTGCCGGTGTACTCTCAGTACCGCCGGGCGTCTGGCTTTGGGTAGTCGGCGTGGGCGTAGTTGTTCCTCCGCCAGTTGCCTGCTCTCCGCCACCCCCGCCGCAGGAGAATGTGCCCAAAGCAAATGAGAGTATCGCCAGGGCTGTTAGCAGATAACTCAGCTTCTTCATTGGCGCCTCCTTATCAAGTTACGGTGTGGCTCCAATGCCAGGTCAACTCATCAACCATTTAACAAAACCGTCCCTCGAATCTATCTACCATCTGCCGCTGGCACCACCGCCGCCTGAACTGCCTCCGCCTGAACCGCCGCCACCGGAATAGTCCTCTAGAGAAGAAAAAAGGCGAAAGATGGGGCGCAAGATAAGACGCAAGGCAATACTGAGAGCAATCAAGCCTATAGCAGCAGCTATAATCTCCACTTTGTATTTAGATAGCCAGGCGACGAATTCATCGCCGGAGTTCCAGAAGACGTAATGTTTTGAGCTGGCCGCGCCAGTTACACTGCCAATGATATTTTCAGCAATGTTGCTCTCTGTAACACTGCCAATGACGTTGCGGGACCCTTCAACTATGCCGGTCTGATAGTTGCCGCTTTTGAAATAGGGAAGCATGTGTTCATCTATGACATGCTGCATGGCTGAATCGTATTGGTGCCCATAGCCCGCGCCCATCTCTATTCTGCAGGCCCGGTCTTGAACCGCTACCAGAATGAGGATGCCATTGTCTTCCTGCCAGCTCCCGATCCCCCATGTGTTGAAGAGATTGGTGGCAAAGGATTCGATTGTGCTATCTCCGGTGCCGTAATCCCGAATAGAATTAACAGTGACTACAACAGCCTCAGTGCCAGTATCATTTTCAAGCTGCTGGAACAGGTCACGGATTGTCTGCTCGGATGAGCTATCGAGCACCCCAGCGTAATCATTCACATAAGCATCGGTTCGGGCAGGATAACCCGTGGCCCCCGCCACAATCCCTGCGAATAGCAAGAGCCCCGCGAAGACCAACAGGCAGGCAAGACCGATTTTGCGCAATAACGGTTGTCTCATGATCACCCCCTGAAAGTCATGTTTCATCCGCATAAGAAATGGCATCAGGCAGCTCGTTGACATCGGCTGCTTGATGGGGAAAGAAGGTTGCTAGCTGCTCACCGGCCAGTTTTATTCCTTCAGCCAGCCCCTTGGCGAATGCTTTCTGGCGAAAATGCTTAATGACAACGTCACGCACCTTGTTCCAGAATCCTCGCGGCACCTTCGCATGTATGCCAGCATCGCCGAGGATAACGAAGCTGCGGTCTTCGATGGCGACCAGAAACAGGATCCCATTGCGAAGCTCTGTGTTGCGCATACCCAGAGCGTCGAAAGCCCGATGAGCGACCGCCATGGGGTTCTTTCCGACTTTTCTCTCAACTCGAACCCTTATCTCGCCAGATGTCCGAGATTCTGCCTCATGTATGGCCTCCAAGATTGCTTTCTCATCGGCTGGACTGAAGAAGCTCTTTAGACTTCGCATAACCTGCTACCTCTCGATGAATTTGGCCGGTTCCTCCAAACTCCTGGTCCTTCGGAAAAGGGCACACCTATAATCCCCCTGTATTCCCCTTTCCCAAAGGGGGAATTTGGAGAAGGAGGGCTATGCCCCTCTGCACTCCCTTACTCAAAGTCGATGGCTGAAAGGGGGGATGGGCTCAGTTCGGGCGTCTAAATCCCCCTTGCCCCCTTTACAAAAGGGGGGATTATGGATTCCCGCTTGCGCGGGAATGACATTTTAGGGCGTCTAAATCCCCCTGTATCCCCCTTTCCCAAAGGGGGAATTTGGAGAAGGAGGGCTATGCCCCTCTGCACTCCCTTGCTCAAAGTCGACGGCTGAAAGGGGGGATGGGCGAGGGCGACTCGCCCATCTGTGATCCATCAGGGCGGGCTCTTCGACTCTCAATCAGCACTAACGGTTATTCGGCTTAGAAGAAGACAGCTCCGCCTATAACGAGCGAAGGTATTAAGAACAATACCAGTACATATACCAGCCAGCCTACAACGCAGGTGGCTATGGCGCGCCCGGTATCGAAATCGAGAGCCTGTCTTACAGCGATGACGCCTGCTACCAGGGACCAGCCAGTTGCTACCAGGGTTACCAGCCAGCCCAGGAAAGGTATAAAGGAGAAAAACCTGAAGACGCCTGGTGAATTTGAGAAACCTATGGTCCGCAGCAACTGTCCGTAGGTAGCCTCTGTTTCGGGGCCTTTGAATACAGTGGTGCCCAGCCAGTAAGCTACCAGCGACCATATAAGCCAACCACCTATGGAGGTGGCAAGCCCGATGAGGAGACCCCAGACAAACCAGATGGGGCTGAGTACAATAAGACCAGCGATGCCCGTGCCGAGACCTGAAGCTAAACCGCTGATGGCGACTACGGTCAAGGCCTGGCCGTTGACGCTGGAATCATGCTCAACCTCCTCATAGAGGTTTACATCCAGCTTGGCGGCCCTGACCATCTTGGTGAAGAGCGATTTTGATTGTGGTGCTACAGTATTAGTTGCCATTTTTTGCTCCTTTCAACCCCTTTATTCCTAGGGATGATAGCTTCTTTTATCTCATGGCCGTTTACTGCTCCTGGGCAGTGCCCCAAGGTTCCCGTCAAGGACACTCTAGCCGAACCTGAGGCAATCGCCAAGAATCTATAGCAGTATCTTGCCCCTGACCCCGGGTTCAGCGTTTGTCGCCTTGTCTAAACAGCACTAAACCGGAAGGAGTACATAAGTTGAGTGCCGTTTTAATTAAAATGTACCAGAGACAAATCTATTGCAGAGCAGCGATTCCGTGATAGTTAATTAAACCCGAAAATGTACTAAGGGTGGGTTCTTTTTCTGTGGTGATGCTTACCATGAATCTATCTCCGACTATCACATCCAAGTAGTATTGACCCATACTCTTGGTGTACATTTGGTAAGCAGGATAACCTGCAACAGTCGTGGTCCTGCCATAGCCATCTGTTGTCTGATACGAATATGCGTTTTTATAAGTTTCCCACCAGCCGAAGCCATAGTAGTAGGCGGAGTCATTAATGCTTACGCTAACATTTTCATCGGTGGTCTGGTTAGTGTACTCTCTCGCCGCGTAGCTCCAGGCATAGTCTTCCATCGTGTATGTTGATCCGGTGGCATCCTCAGCTGTCCACCCAGATGGTGGCTCAGGTAAAAATGGTATCATGGCATCGAATGATACCGGTGTGGTTGGCGTTGGGCTTGTCCCGGGTTGCGCAGTATGTGTAGGGGTCGCTGTGGGCACTCCACCACCACCGCCGCCGCCCCCTTCCCCACCTCCGCCACAGCCAATGGCGCTGAAGACCAGCGTCGCTGCGATGAGTGTGACCAGCAGGATTCCCAGTTTTCTCATTCCTACCTCCTTTATTATTTTCTGGGCATCATTTCATTGCGTTATGAACATATGCTTGAGGTAACCTGAGAGACAAACAGGTATACCCATTTCGAATTGGTGGTGGATGGACTAATCACTGTGGCGTGATCGACTGGGGCCGGGCTGAGGCGGTTATGCCTTATTAAGGACATTTCAGCGACACACAAATAATCCTTCTCGCGAAGGAGTAAGCATTAGCCTGGGAGTATACGCTAGCCAGGGATGGTCTGTATAGAACATCCACTGGGCACAGTTTATACTACCAAAGCAGGGCTTTGTCAATACTTTTGCGGTAATGCTATGAATCGTTGTTTAAAATAATGCACTTGATGTTTAGAGAAAAGGCCTCTCTTTGGAAAAGAGAGGCCTTTGAAGATTTCTGGTGGAGACGGGGGAGAGTCGAACTCCCCGTCCAGAAGAGCGCTCTTCAGAGTATCTACAAGCTTAGTCGGCTGATTTTACCTCGCTCCACTGCTCTCCGCCGACCAATTGCAGTGGGGCCAGCCGATGAGTCTTAGGCGATCCTTACCGGCATCGGGATCGCAGCACCTCGACATTGCGGCGCCCAATCCCAACCCATCGAGGAGAGGTCGGGGTGGGCGTAGCTGCCTTGTTAGGCAGCTAGGGCGTATTCTCTTTCGCCAGTTACTTTTTTTGCCACCATTTTACGAGTGAGATGGCATCTCGGCCTGCAACTCAGAACCGCAACTCCCCTGTCGAACCACACGTCCCCATAAAATAAATACGGAATTCGAGATTAAATCCCCCTGTATCCCCCTTTACAAAAGGGGGAGAGTATGAGGGCACATAATTTTGTGCCCCTACAGTAATTCCCCCTGTTCCCCCTCCCTGAACGAGTCAGGGACAAGTTTGGAAAGGGGGAGTGGGTAAGGGCCCTGGACGCATGCCATGTGCCCATATGGATGGGATATTTACCGTTTTCTCGTTTCTTTCAGGGCGCGTTGCATCTGGCGCTGGTCGTCTCGCCGGGCTATAGCTTCGCGCTTGTCGTATTGTTTCTTGCCCCTGGCGAGACCCAGTTCTACTTTCGCTATTCCTTTTTTAAGGTACAGTTTGAGGGGCACTAAGGTGTACCCCCTCCTCTCGACCTCGCCTCGGAGGTCGTCTATCTCTCTCTGATGCAGCAGAAGTTTGCGCGGCCTGGTGGGCTCGTGATTGTACCGGTTGCCGCCGGGATACTGTGCGATGTGCGCGTTCACCAGCCACAGCTCACCATCTTTCGGGCTGGCGTAGGAATCCTTGAGGTTGACTCTGCCTCCCCGGATGGACTTGATCTCGGTGCCGGTGAGAACCAGGCCAGCCTCAACGGTATCCTCGATATGGTAATCGTGATACGCCTTGCGGTTGACGGTGACTATCTTCTGACTCTCTGCCATATATTCTTATACCACAATAAGCAAGTTATGTCAAGTGGGGGACACCCCAATGTCCCCGGCAAAGGGCTGCGCCCCTCTGCACTCCCCTACTTGATGGAGCGCTTGTTTGAACCGAAGGCGAGGAAACCTCGCCCCTACATTCTGTGTCGGTTGTGGTGAGTTTGTCAAATGGAAAGATTGGAGGAAGGCGCACAGCTGTGCGCCTTTACATTTCAGGAACAGGATTGTTCAACCAAACCAACGTTCGGTAAATCATAGGCGATGATTATGTCAAGTGAAGAATGCCTTATGGTAATCCCCCTGTATCCCCCTTTACAAAAGGGGGAGGGTTGAGAGGGCACAAAATTTTGTGCCCCTACGGCAATCCCCCCAGCCCCCTCCCAGAGCGAGGCAGAGACAAGAGTCCCTGATCTGGGCCAAGGACAGGTTTAGGAAAGGGGAAATGTGGAAGGGCGACCCACTGGGTCGCCCCTACATTTGAATGCCACAGTGTCTGTGGCCTACAAAATGCTGCTTAGTCTCGGGCGCCGACGATGACCATGCCGGACATCCCGCCGCCGGGCAGGCCGCCGTAGTTCTGGGAAACACCAATGCGGGCGTTCTTTATCTGGCGCGGGCCTGCTTGGCCTCTAAGCTGAAGCCATGATTCGAAGACCATCCTCAGGCCAGTGGCACCTACGGGGTGGCCGAAGCATTTCAGCCCGCCGTCGGAGTTGATTGCTATTTCCCCTTCTATGTTGAAGGTGCCGGCCTCGATATCCTGCTTGTACTTGCCTCGAGGTGTGAAGCCGAGATCCTCGCAGATTATGGCCTCAGTGATAGTGAAGCAGTCGTGGACCTCTGCGATGTCAATCTCTTTTCTGGGGTTCTTTATGCCAGCCTCTTCATACGCCATCTTGCCGGAGCGTACAATCGCTTCGATGTGGACGTAGTCGTAATCGCTGGGGATTACCCCGAATGTGCCACCATCAGCGGTAACACCGAACCCCTTGACCAGGAGATAGTCATCCCTGATGCGCTTGGCGATTTCCGGCGTGGTGATGATCGCTGCTGCCGAGCCGTCGCTAACGCCGCAGCAGTCGAAAAGTCCCAAGGGCCAGGCAATCATAGGGGCATTTATAGCCTGGTCTATGGTTATCTCGCGCTGGAAGTGCGCCCTGGGGTTGAGGCTGCCGTTGTGGTGATTCTTGACGGCTATCATAGCCAGCAACCTCTTGCCTTCCTGAGGCGTCAGGCCATAGGCATGGAAATATCTGGTAGCAGCAAGGGCGAACCGGGCCGGAGCCACTACAGGCGCCCAGACCCAGCTTCCGAACTGTCCCTCGCCACCCATCTGGGTGACGCCAGCGGCACCAGTGTCCTTGAGTTTCTCTGCGCCACAGGCGAGCGCAATATCATATATACCAGCAGCCACGGCATAGGAAGCGTTTCGGAAGGCCTCGATGCCGGTGGCGCAGTAGTTTTCCACTCTGGTAATGGGTATATAGTCGGTCTTCAGGGCGCGGGCGAGCTTGCAGCCGCCGAAGCCGGTCTCGGCGCCCTGGATACCCAGCCAGGCTGCCTTGATTTCCTGGAGGTCGATTTTTGCATCTTCTAGCGCTGCATAGCAGGACTCAACCATGAGGTCCTGGTCGCTCCAATTGAAGAGTTCTCCGAACCGAGTACAGCCCATGCCCACTACAGCTACTCTATCTCTAATGCCAGGCATTCTATTTCTCCTCCTTAATCATGTGTCTGACAGAATATTGGCTTAGCCTCTCACAGGGATAGATTTCCAGAAGTAGTTATGGAATCCGTCCTGAGTTGCCAGCTTTCTGAAGCTCATCTCTATGGGCATTCCTATCTTTATCTCCTCGAGTACCCTGTCTGTCATTATGGTCGCCATACGTCCGCCGCCCTCGAAGTCCACGATTGCAGTCACACGGGGCGCCTCGCGTCTCTGGCATAGGTAGTCTGCAGCAAAGGTGAACAGGGTACCTTTTCTATCGGATAAGCGCCAGTCTTCGTACTGGTCTTTGGCCCTGCAAGTCGGGCAGACCCTCTGCGGGGGGAAGTGGATATTATTGCAGGACTTGCACTTCCGGCCGTGCAGTGGGTAAATCTGGCTGCGGTCTCTATACAGCGCAGAGGCGGAGATGAAACCCCCTGGGGGCGTCGGCGTAGCCTCGAATGTGAGCAAGCCGCGCCACTGGAGGTATATCCGGTAGTCATCGACTATCTTCTTTGAGGCCAGGTGGGTCTTCATGCCGCGTCGGCCTTCCACCTTTTTGGCAATCTTGTCGGTGACGGTTACTAATAAGGAATCGCTGCCGTTGCCGTAGTTGTTGAGGAGCAGCTTGTCTCCTGCCTTAGCTTCCTCCAGGGCTGCGACAAGGAGCATCAGGCTGTAAGCAGCGCCTGTATTGCCCATGATATCGTACAGCGGGTTCTGCAACTGCGCCTTGGGGTCGATGCCGAGCTTCTTCGGTATGTCGGAGAGCACCCGGGGACTCGGAGCATTTATGATGACTTTGGCGAAATCTTTGGGGGCGAGGCTGGTCTTTTTCAATAGTGCGCCAACATTCTGTGCCACGAGGTCGTAATAAACGGCGTTGAAGACGAACCTGTCCTCCCAGGAGCGGACGAAGGTATCGTCGTCCAGCCTCCAGTAATCGTGAGCCTCGTTAGAAATAGAGTGCCAGGCGTCTATGCTGGCGACCACATCTTTATCGCTGATGAGCAAGGCTGCAGCGCCGTCGCCGAAGTTCTGCTCGAACTCGGTGCCCGGAGCACCGATGCGGCAGTCGGCTGTCACCACAAGCACCTCTTTGGCCGAGCCAGCCTTGATGGCGTCGAGTGCAGCCTTTATGGCTGATGTGGCAGACCTCAGAGAACTGGTGAAGTCATAGGTGGTTATGTCGCGCCGCAGGTCGCAGGCGGCAGCGATGGTGGTTGACATCTGTTTTTCTTTGTAGGGCGAGGTAGTGGTGGCGAAGAACACCGCGTCCACCGCTTCCCTCTTCTGGCCTTTGAGACAATCTATGGCAGCGGCCACAGCCATGGTCGTGCTATCTTCATCGAAGTTGCGGATAGCCTTTTCGCCACGCAAACCTTTCATGATGGCTTCACGGCTGAGCCGCCACAGGGGCACATAAGCTCCATAGGAAGTGATGCCGGCCATTCAATATCCTCCTTGTTTTTCAGCTTCGGGCAACCTCATTTAGGATACCAGTCCACGATGGGAATGTCAATTAAGGAACGTGCAACCCCAGGTGGTAAATACTAAATTCGAAGTTAGAAATCCGAAAGGAAAGCGAAGAGTTTTGTAATCCCTCGGTTTGATTGATAGCTTTGGGAAAAGCTGCTAATATCAAGTTGTTGTTACGGGAAAGGAGATAGTCATGGGTAAAATGCTCAGGGTCGCAGCACCTTTTCTACTGCTCACGGTGGTTTTAGCCCTGGTGGTCACTTCTTTAGGGGCCAGTTGCAGCTTACCCTTGTTGACAGGGTCAACTCCTACCTCTAAGCAACTGGGCGTTGTCGACGAAGCGTGGAACACTATTATCAATGACTACGTAGATAAGGATAAGGTTGACCTGGATGCTCTAAGGAGCAGCGCTATCAAAGCGATGCTTGAGTCTATTCAGGACCCCTATGCTGCATATTTCGACGCCGCAGAATTTAAAACTATAGAGCAGACGAACGTGCAAGGAACCTATGAAGGCATCGGCGCTATGGTAACGATTAAGGATGGGCAGCTAACAGTGATCGCTCCCATCGCGGGCACGCCAGCGGAAAAGGCAGGCATCAAGCCGCAGGATAAGATTCTGGAAATCGATGGCAACTCAACCCAGGGCATGAGTCTGGAGGAGGCTGTGAGCAAGGTCCAGGGCGACCCGGGTACCAAGGTAACGCTTCAAGTGCTGCACCAGGGCGAGGAGACCCCCGTAGAGCTGGTAATCACCAGGGAAGAGATAAACTTACCCAGTGTTTATCCAGAGATCGGTAACGCTACGTCTAACCCCTCGACAACACCGTCACCCCCGGTTACGCCTCTTCCCAGTGGCATCGCTGTCATAACGATTACCTATTTTTCGGAACGCACTGGAGATGAGATAACGTCGGCTTTAAGGGATGTGCTTGCCAGTGGTGCGAAGGGCATTGTGCTTGATCTCCGAGACAATCCTGGCGGTGTTCTGGACTCAGCGGTGACTGTAGCCAGTCAATTCCTTAAGGACGGCATTGTCCTTTATGAGTTAGACAGCAATGATGAGAAGCAGACCTGGGACGTAAAGCCGGGAGGGCTAGCTACCGACGTGCCGCTGGCGGTATTGGTGAACGGCAACAGCGCCAGCGCCAGCGAGGTGGTTGCAGGCGCTCTACAGGACTATGGGAGGGCACCGCTTATCGGCAATCAGACCTTCGGCAAGGGGAGCATCAACCATTTCAGGCAGTTAAGCGATGGCTCTGCCATTTATATTTCAATTGGACGCTGGTATACTCCCAATGGGCGGCAGATAGAGGGGAACGGTCTGACTCCGGATATTGTCGTCGATAGAACAGAGCAGGATATTCAGCAGGGGAAGGACCCTCAACTTGATCGTGCAATTGAATATATAGAGAGCAAACTATGAGCACCAAGGGCAAGCTGGTTGTTGTAGCCATGAGCGGCGGGGT
>Ga0315268_10001827_pt1 | contig 24447 bp, 23 predicted proteins | sample C1_top_MG_FD_204535 | JGI IMG/M metagenome (GOLD analysis project Ga0315268, IMG submission 204535) | Sediment microbial communities from Yellowstone Lake, YNP, Wyoming, USA - C1_top | ecosystem: Environmental > Aquatic > Freshwater > Lake > Sediment | place: USA: Wyoming | collected 2017-08-01
TTAGGGTTTCCTTCCAAAGCTCGCTTTGCTCGCTGCCATCCTTCCAAGGAGCATGACGCGATGTATCTTCAGTGGCGGCATACTCTTGGAAGGGAATCCTTTCCCAGGGTTCCCTTCCAAGGGGCTATCTTATGCTTGCGATGGATAGTCATATGCGCTATAAAAAGGTTGCGAGTTATTCTGGCCGCGATTTTTGGAGGGCTTGCCATGCAAAGAGCTAAACGCATCGCGGTTCTTACGGGGGGAGGCGATTGCCCGGGCATCAACGCCGTTATCCGGGCCGTGGCCAAGAAGGCCATGCTGGGTTATAACCTGGAAATCATCGGCATCGAGGATGGTTATGAAGGGCTCATTCACAATCGGCACCGGAAACTCACCTACGATGAAGTCTCCGGAATTCTTACCCTCGGCGGAACAATCCTGGGGGCGTCGAAAAGTTCCAATCCCTACGAGTACGGTGTGCAAACGGGCGACCGGATCATATTTAAAGATTTATCCCGCCAGACCTTGGCCAACGCAAAAAAACTTGGGGTGGAAGCCTTGGTTTGTATCGGGGGCGATGGGACGCTCGGCATCGCCTGCCGCTTGATGAAGAACGGCCTCCCCGTCGTCGGCGTCCCCAAGACGATCGACAACGACCTGAGAGGAACCGAACTGACATTTGGGTTTGATTCGGCGGTGGCGATCGCTACAGAAGCAATCGACAGGCTGCATTCCACGGCCCAAGCCCACCATCGGATCATGATTGTCGAAGTCATGGGCCACCGGGCGGGATGGATCGCCCTCCACTCCGGCGTGGCCGGCGGCGGTGACATCATCCTCATTCCCGAGATACCCTATTCGATCGAAGCTGTCGAAGCGAAAGTCTGGGATAGGCATAAAAGGGGAAAACGCTTCAGCATCATCGTTATCGCAGAGGGAGCCAAGCCGAAGGGCGGAGAAGTTGTTGTAAAAAAGATGGTTGAAAAAAGCTCAGATCCCGTCCGTTTGGGCGGAGTGGGATTTATGCTGGGCGACCAGCTGGAGAAGAGGACGGGAATCGAGACGCGGGCCGTTGTCCTCGGCCACCTTCAAAGGGGAGGTTCCCCGACGGCCTTTGACCGCGTCCTGGCGACTCAGTTCGGCGTCCTGGCGGTGGAATTAGTGATCCAAAAGAAGTTCGGCCGGATGGTGGCCGTCGAGAAGGGCTCGGTCACTTCTGTCCCGCTGGAAACCGCTGCCGGGGGGCCCAGATTGGTGCCCTTGGATCATCCCCTCATCGCTTCGGCCAGGGCGGTTGGGACGAGCTTCGGCGATTAGGAATAAATAAAACTAAAAAAATAGTTGACAAACTAAATATTTAGTTTTATATTATTATTGCCATGAAAGAACTGACCAGGGCCGAAGAGCAAATCATGCAGATCCTGTGGAAGCTGGAAAAAGGCTTTGTCAAGGATATCATAGAACATCTCGCCGAGCCCAAGCCCGCCTATAACACGGTTTCCACGATCGTCCGTATCCTGGAGAAGAAGGGCTTTGTTTCGCACAAATCCTTTGGCAACAGCCATGAATATCATCCTCTCATTTCCAAAGACGAGTATAAAAAAACGTTCTTGAAATCCTTCCTCAAAAGATATTTTGGCGATTCCTTCCAGGAAATGGTGTCCTTTTTTGCCAGCGAACGAGATATCGGCTTGAGGGAACTGGAAGACATCCGGCGATCTCTGGCTGATGAGATCCATAAACAAAAGGCAGAAGAACATGACTAGCTTGATTGGCTATCTGTTGGAGTCCGCGCTTTGCCTGACCTTCTTTTACGCCCTGTACTGGGCTTTTTTGCGCAAAGAAACCTTTTTCCATCTCAACCGCCTCTATCTCATCATGGCCCTCCTGCTCTCCTTCGTCATCCCGGTCCTGGATTTTCCCTCCCCGTTCCTCCGGAGCAAGGCCATTCCGGAAATATCGAGTCCGGGCCTTTCATCGGCTCCAGCCGGGAATGCCTGGCAGGTCGCCGATCTCGCCCTCCTCGTCTACGCGTTGGGAGCGGCCCTTTTTACGTTCCGCTTCGCGGCGCACCTGATCAGGCTTGTCCTGGTCGTCAAAAAATACGGCCTGAAAAGGCAAGACGGCGTGCGGATCGTTTCCATCGACAAGGACTTCGCGCCTTTTTCATTCTTGAACATCATCTTCATCAACAGCCAGAGCTTCGCCGAACCCAACATGAGGCGGATCATCGCCCATGAAAAGATCCATATCCGCCAGCACCATTCCTTGGATATCCTGCTGGCGGAATTCGCCACGATTTTACAATGGTTTAATCCTTTTGTGCGGCCGTACAAAAAATCTCTTCAAGAAACCCATGAATACTTGGCCGATAACGGAGTCATTGCGCAGGGCTTCAACGTGGCCAGGTACCAGCTGCTCATCTTCGAGCAACACGTGGGCGTGAAGTTGTTCGAATTTGCCAACAACTTCAAACAATCACAAATCAAAAGGAGACTAACCATGATCACCAAAATCAAGTCCAAGGGCGCGGCCAAGCTGAAGATTCTGCTCATCATTCCCCTGGCCTCGCTCTTGACGCTGGCCTTGGCCCAACCCAGGCCGGCCGGCACCCTCCAGGCTACGGATCCCGCCGAAGCCAGGCTGCTGCCCGGCCAGGTCGAGCCGGCTGCCAACCAGACCTCGGACCAAGCTTCCAGCGAGCAGAAGCTCAAGCAGGAACAGCTCAAAAAGCAGAAATTGGCCGAGATGAAAGACAGTCTGATCAAGCTCCAAAGGAAGGAGATGGACATCCGGAAGAAACTGGAATCGGTCACAGATCCGAACGAGCGGGCGGAGCTGGAAACGACGCTCAAAAAAGTGGCCCTGAAAAGCACCGAACTGAGAAGCGCGCTGGAAGCGAACCTGAGCCATGAGGGTAGCGGCGAACTCAATTACCCTTCGACGGAGGCCCTGAAACAAGAATTGAAAATGCTGAAGGCCAAGGAGGTCGAGGTCAAAGAGAGGTTGGCCGCCACGGATTCCGCCGAGGAAAAAGCCAAGTTGACCAAGATTATCGACGAGATCCACCACGAGCAGCAGTTTGCCGAGACAAAACTGGCGGCGGGCGGAGGACCGTCAATCGGTTTATCGGTGGAGAACTTGGCTTCCGAGTACGAGAAACTCAAGGAAATGGAGCTGAAGATTAGGTTCAAGATGGAAGGCGCCAGCAACGACCAGCAGAAAGCCGAACTCAAGGACATGTTGACCAAGGTTCTCCAAAAACAGGAGCAGCTCAAGCAGAAGATCGAAGAGGCCAAAAGGGCCAAATAAGGCCAAAGACTTAAGAAAGCGGGGAGACGGGACTCGGATATCCCGGCTCCCCGCTTTTATTTTAGAACTGAAAATCCGAGAGTGTCTTTAGCCAATCTAAGACGAACTGACGGCCTATTTCCCTGATCGTCCATCAATGATGGACATCAGCAAAATTGGACCGGGCGTGTTTAAAAGGGATTCGATACCCAAGGGCGAAGGATCAGTCCGCCGTATCACCAAAAGCATCTTTGAGGAGCTTGCTCTGGCGGCTAAACGCAAGACGCGGGCTCTTCGTCTCCTTCATGAGGGCGATTTCCTGGGTGAGCAGGCGGGCGACATACATGGTATAGGCGGCGGCTTTCCGCGATTCCCGTTTGAACAGGGGATGGTCGCGATTGATATAAACCACATTTCCCTCGGCAAAACACTCCGGGCCATTCTCGCCAAAAAAATCCAGGCAGACCGATACGACGTGCTCGCCCATTTTGATTTTCCGGACGATAGCATTGGGCGTAATTTTTTTGACGAGCGGGTTTCGGCGCTTTTTCGTTTTGGGCGTTTCCCTCTCGACGGCCGCTGGCTCTTTTGGCAAAACCTCGGGCTCAAACAATTTTCTTCTGTCCGCGGCTGCTGCGCCGCCCCCGATGCCTTTTTCTTCTCCATAGGGGATGGGTCCGAAGGGAGAGAAGTCCGGGTTGAGAGCCAGCGCCCTGTGGATCCTCTGCAAGGCCTCTTTGACGGCGCGTCCGGCCCTTATATCTTCCCGTTGATCGGCCTCCCTACCGAGCTTTTTTTTGATGGCGGCAATAACCTTTTCCATGATCTTGAGGAACTCCTGGTATTCTTCGGTGTCCGTGACGAAATTCGAGCGGTCCGAAGTGATCGGCAGGAAGTTCGCTAGGATTTCTCCCTTGATCCGGGCGACCGCCTTTCCCCAGGTCTCCATGCCGAAAAGGTCTTTTTTGACCGTAGCGCCCTTGACCTTGACATCGATCCCCAGGTCTTTAGTCGAGGCCATCGTTTTAGGCGTGATGATGATTTCCCCTGAGACAAGGCCGAACCGGCAGCCTTCGAGAACGGGGATTTTTTGACCGGTGTAACTTCTCGGTTCTATCCGCCGGCCGTTCAGATAAATGGCGAAATGGGGCGCCTTCAAGGGGACGCCCTCTTTGATTTTTTCCTCCGCTTCTTCCATATCGAACGGCTTGGTCAGGCCGGAGAGGATGACGGTCGTCCCATCGCCTCTGGAGAAGTCGGGCAGAAGAATTTCACAGGGGAGATGCCAGGTGTGCTTCGCCGTTTCCCAGTCATTTTTGTCGAAAATGACCCGGGCCGCAAATTCTCCCTGCTGGGTGATGACCTCAAACCTCGTGGCCGCGGAGAGCGAGGCGAATTTGCCGATGCCGAACTGACCGATCCTTTCCCGGCCGAATTTGGGTGAAACCGATTGGAGGACCTTCTCATCCGACCCGATGATGAAATACTGTTTGAGGCCCTCGGCGTCCATACCGGAGCCGTTGTCGGCGATGACGATTTTTCCCGGGTCGAGTTCGACGCGGACTTCTGTGGCGTCGGCGTCATAGGCGTTGTTGATGAGCTCCCGGAGGAGTTCGACGCTTTCCGTGTAGAGGCGCTCTCCAATGGAGATGATGTGGCGTTTGTCGACCGTGACCTCAAGCTCCTTCTTTTCTTTGATTTGCATGGCGCCTCCGCTCGTATCTTTTTATAGCTTATATGCTTTTGAGAAAATTTGTCAATTGAAGAGCATGAAAATTATTGTAGGCGAATCCGTTGTCATATATCGGATTCTCCTGCCTGAAGAAGATTTGACACGGGGGGCGCTTAAAAAGTTATACTATCGTGTGACTTTAGGCGAGGTGGAAAATGCGTTTTGCGGGCATTAAAGAGCTTAAACAAAAAACCATGGAACTTATCAAGGAATCGGAAAAAGAAGATATCCTCATCACCGCCTATGGCAAACCTGCTGCCGTGCTTCACCATGTCGACGAGGACGACCTGGCGGATTATTTGATCGAGAATGATCCGGAGTTCAAGAAAAAAATTGAAGAGTCCTATGCGGAATATCTGGCTAAAGGTGGCATCACAGCAGAAGAATTAATCGAAAAGCTAAAAAAACGTCATGACCATAAAAAGATTTAAAGTGATATATACTCCTCTTGCTGAACAAGAAATAAGTGATTTGGATTTTTGCGCGTCAGCACAAATCGTAGACGATATCACGAGGCATCTCGACTTCAATCCATTTCCATTGGGGAAGCCGCGAATCAAAAAACTGGCCGGATTTGATCCCCCTCTCTACAGGCTCCGCAGTGGAGATTTCAGAGTGTTTTATCGAATTGAAAAGGATCGCGTTGTCATCTTGGCCATTCTGCTTAAAAAGGACAGCGAGCGGTTTCTAAAAAGAATTCATGAGGAACGCCTCGCTTATCGCCGGCGACCGTAGTCACTCATCTTTTTCTCTGATTTCACTTGACAAAAGCCCTCTCGCGCATTATCTTATACATGGTGAACAAAGTGGTGAACAAGATACGGAAGGAACTGACCCAGAGGCAGGAGAAGATCCTGCGCGCCATCGAGGCCTTCATCCTCGAGCGCGGCTATGCGCCGACCGTCCGCCAGCTCGGCCGGCTCCTGGCCATTCCCAGCCCGTCGGCCGTCTTCAAACACCTCATGAGCCTGGAGAAAAAGGGCTACCTGAGGCGGGAAAGGGGAGAGCTGCGCCTCTCCGGCTTTCCGGCCGCCCTGGAAAGCCAGGTCCGGGTGCCACTGGCCGGCCTCGTCCCCGCCGGCTCCCCTAAAGAGGCCTTTGATTTCTCGGGGGAGGCGATGGACATCCCCGACTGGATGGTGGGCCGCAAGCGCGGCAACATCTTCTGTATCCGTGTGGAAGGGAAGAGCATGATCGACGCCTACATCGACGACGGCGACAACGTGCTCATGGAAAGGACGAATACGGCCAATTCAGGGGAGATGGTCGTGGCCCTTCTCGAGGACGGTTCGGTGACTTTGAAGAGGCTCCGGCGGGAGGACGGGAAGACGTTCCTCGTGCCCGAGAACCCGGCTTATAAGCCGTTCGAGGTCGAGAACCTGAGGGTCCTGGGCAGAGTCGTCGGGGTGTTACGGAAGTATTGAGTCTCTGGAAACAGGCAATGGCTCGAGTAGGATGAGATGGTCGCGTCGCTCCGCTCCTCGCGATGATATGCGCAATCATCGCGAGATTCAAGAGGACACGCGGCCATCTCGCCTTTGTCAATAATCGTTTTTAGATAGAGGCGCGGGATCGCCGGGGCTTTGCGTTCCTTGCGATGATAAAGAGAAGGCGGGTCTCTCGTCTCTTTTGAGGGTATCATGCAGCGCCGGTTTCTTGTCCATATCGACATCGATGCTTTTTTTGCGGCCGTCGAAGTGCTCCTCAACCCGTCGCTCAAAGGCAAGCCGGTCATCGTCGGCGGCCTGCCCCACGAACGCGGCGTCGCTTCCACCTGCTCCTACGAGGCCCGCAAATACGGCGTCCACTCGGGCATGAACCTCCGCAACGCCTACAAGCTCTGCCCGCAGGGCATTTTTGTCCGAGGCAACTACCAGGTCTACCAGGCCTTCTCCGATAAATTCTTCAGCATCCTTCACGAGTACACGCCCGATGTCGAGGACGCCTCGCTCGACGAAGCCTATCTCGACCTGACCCGCTGCCGCCCTCTCTATCCCTCGTTTTCCCGCACGGCCCGCCAGATCAAGGAGCGCGTAGAGAGGGAGACCGGCCTCAAAGTTTCGGTGGGCGTCGGCCCCAACAAGATCATGGCCAAGCTCGCCACCAAGCGGGCCAAGCCGGCCGGCTTTTTCGAGATCGAGCCGGGCAGGGAAGAGGAATTCCTGCGCGACCTGGGAATCGAATCGCTCCCCGGCATCGGACCGAAGTCCCAGGTCATCCTGCGCATGCTCAACATCCAGAAGATCGGTGACCTGTGGGGGCTTTCGCGCCCGACCCTTCATTCGATTTTCGGCCTGGGCGGCGACGACATCTACCTCCAGTCGCGGGGGATCGACAGCCGGCCCGTCGTCACGTCCGCCATCCCCAAATCCGTGTCGCGCGAGACGACATTCCTGGAAGACCTCTGGGACAGGCGCCTGTTGCTCGCCCACCTGGCCTACCTCTGCGACCGTCTGACTCTGGCCCTGCGACAGGGCCATTATTACGCCCATATCATCGAGGTCAAGGCGCGCTATTCCGACTTCAAGACCGAAGGCCGGCGCCGCCTCCTCATCACACCCCGCCAGGAGATGGGTGATATCTACAAGATCGCCGAGGAGCTTTTCCTGGAGCTTTACTCCGGCTCGCGCCTTTCCCTCCGTCTGGTCGGCGTGAAGGCTTCGGACCTGGTCCGGGCCCGGCCCCTTTCGCTCTTTGAGTCTTACTCCGACCGCCAGGAGCGGCTGGGCGCGGCCGTGGACCAAGTCCGCGAGAAATACGGGTTCGGCTCGGTGCTCACCATGCGCGAAAAGATGCTCGAGGCGATCTACCAGTTTGAGAAAAAGCGCGGCTTCGTCCTGAAGACCGCCTCGCTGACAAGGTAAGGAGAGACGATGTTCATCCCGCTCCGCGTCCATTCCGTTTACAGCAAAGGGAAGGGCGGGGCAACGCTTGAGGAGCTGGCCTGGTGGGCGGCCCAGAAAAAGGCCCCGGCCGTCGCTCTGGCCGACATCGAAAACCTCTACGGCTGGGCCAAGTGGAAGCGGGCGGCCAGGGCGGCCGGGTTCCGGCCGCTGTTCGGCTGCGAATTCGAGGTCGGGGGCAAAAGGTTCCTGTTCCTGGTCAAAAACCGGGAAGGCTACGGAAACCTGATGGAAATCTTCAACCGCCGGGAGATAAAGAACGCGGACGGGCTGGTGACGATCTGCATCCCGCCGCCGAATGGATTTGAGATATCCAGAGAGAGCTTCATCGATGCCTTGCGGTCCGGTTCTTCCGCGGGCGATTTGTACATCGGCGCCGACTTCTTCAATTTTAGGCGGGCCCTCGAGCTGGCTCAGTCCCAGAACCTCCCGCTCGTCTGGGTTAACCCTCTCAAGTTCATTCGATGTCCCGAAAGGCTAGTCCTCGTCCATGCCTTCGAGAAAAAAATTCCCTACCCGCCCGAGTGGGACACCCTGCGCAAGAAAATAAAATCATTCGGCCCCGACCAGGAAGTCATGGCGCTTAAAAAATTCGGCGCCGACGTCAATGACGCCTTCCGCCGGACGTTCGAGATCGCCGAGAAATGCGATTTCCCGTTCGCCCAGATCGTCCCGCCCCTTCCGGCCGACCTCTTCCCCGTCACCCTCCGCGACGAAGTCATGGCCCGGCTCCGGACTCATAAAAACCTCGGCTGGGACGAGCGGCAGCGGGCCAAGCGCGAACTCGCCGTCATCGAGAATTCGGGCTTCGCCCCGTATTTCCTCATTGTCCACGACGTCATCGAGTTCGCCCGCCGGAACGGCATCCTCCACAACCTCAAGGGCTCGGGCGCCTCCTCGTACCTCACCTACCTGCTCGGGATCTCGCACATCAACCCCGTCGAGTTCGACCTCTACTTCGAGCGGTTCCTGAACAGCGGCCGCGACGACCCGCCCGACATCGACCTGGACTTTGACTCGCGTCTGCGCGACAAGGTCCTGGCCTACGTCCTGGAGAAATACGGGCAGGGGAGGACGGGCGCGGCCTTCGTCTGCAGCCTCAAGAATTTCCGGGCCCGCTCGGCGCTCTACGAGACGGCCCGGGCGTTTGGACTTCCGCCCGAGGAGTCGCGTTCGCTCAGCAAGCGGGCGCCGTATTTTGCCGAGCCCGATTATCTGAAACGGGCCAAACCGATCCCCGGCTATCTCGATATCTGGAAGCTGGCTTCGGAACTCACCTCGGTGTACAACGAGATCTCGCTCCACGTCGGCGGCATCATCCTCACCCCGGCGCCCGCCGACCGCTACCTGCCGCTCGAAAAATCGGTCAAGGGCTTTGTCATGTCGCATTACGACCGGGACGCGGTCGAAGACCTGAAGCTCATCAAGCTCGATTTGCTTTCGGTGCGGGGGCTGGCGGCCATTTCGGCGACAAAGGCCGGGCTCGGCCTGAAGACGATCCCTCCGGGCGATGCCAAGACCTTCGGGCTGCTCAAGGGCGCCAGGACCATCGGCTGCTTCCAGGTCGAGAGCCCGGCCATGATGAACCTGCTGCGGCGCATGAAGCCCGAGAGTATTTATGAATTAACCCAAGCCCTGGCCCTCATCCGTCCCGGCCCGACCGAGAGCGGCATGAAGGAAGGGCTGCTCAGGAGCCGTGAGGGGAGGGGCGCTTTCCGCGACCCGTTCCTCGAGAAGATCCTGCCCGAGACCGAAGGAATCCTGCTCTATGAGGAGCAGGTGATGCAGATCGCGGAGCGGGTGGCGGGCATGCCGCCCGAGGAAGGCGATCTCGTCCGGCGCAGCTTGAAGGCCAAGGGCGAGTCGCCGCTGGCCATCCTGCGGTCGCGGTTTTTCAAGGAGGCCAAGGACCGGGGATACACGGCCGGCGAGGTCGAAAAATTGTGGCAGACCATGGAGAAATTCTCATCCTATTCCTTCAACAAAGCGCATAGCGCGTCCTATGCGGCCATGGCCTACCAGGCCGTTTACTTGAAGGCGCATCACACCGTGACGTACCTTGCAGCCGTGCTCAATGCCGGCGGCGGCTACTACATGCTGCCGGAGTACATCGAAGAGGCCAAGCGGCTCGGGGTCAAGATTTTTGGGCCGGACGTGAACCGGAGCGGATACGAGTTCGAGGTCGAGGGCGGCGCCATCCGGGTGGGGTTCACGTCCATCAAGAGCCTGCCGCTGCGGACGGCGGAGCGGGTCATCGAGGAGCGGACGGCGGCCGGCGAGTTTCTTTCGATCGAGGATTTTCTCGCCCGCGTCCATGTCTCGAAGTCCGAACTGTTCACATTGATCAAGGCGGGTGTCTTCGATTCGCTCGAGTCGCAGCGGACGCGGCAGATTTTGCGCTACTTCCAGGGGATCGAGGAGGTGGAGGTCGCGGCGGACCTCGATTCACGCGAGAAGGCCAAGATGCTCCTCGAGTCGCTCGGCTTCAGCCCCGCCGGCGACCCTCTCGCGCTCTATGAAGGGAAGAGGCCGGAGCTGCGGATCGGAGACCTGCGCCAGCACGCCGGCGAGCAGGTCGAGCTTGTCGTGAGGGTTGTCGATGCGCGCGGCAAGGAAGTGAACGGCGGCCGGAAATATTTCTATCTCTTCGAGGACGAAACGGGCCTGCTCGAGGGCATCGGCGACAGGAAGTGCCTGACCATCGGCGAGCCGCCCATCTGCTGCCTGCGGGGAGAGGTGAGGGCCGACGGGAGCGGCCTCATGAAGATCTTCGACTGCAGCTTCATGAAGTCGTTCTGAAAATTTATCGCGTTTATGGATTTGGATGTGTTGCGGGCTGCCTTTGCATGTCAGGAGCCCGAGGGCTTCGGCAGAAGCTTCGCCGTGAGCCTTGCGATTTTCTCGAACCCGGCGGCGACATAATCATCGAGTTTTTGTAGAGTTTTCTTCTTGTCCATAGCGTAGACGGTTATGAACTCGGCTTCAAATTTCTGCCGCCCCTCAATGAAAGCTTTTTCGGCGGGAAAAAGCTCCTTCGCGAGGGTATCGTGCATCGGACCGTAGTTCGCTTCGACGGCCTTTTCGAGGCTGAGGACCGCGGTGTTGAGGAGCCCGCCTTTTGCGGCCCTGATCTCCGCATCCTCAAAGTGCTGTTTATAAAAAACCTCGTAGTCGTGCGAGGAAGTTCCGAATCCCGCGCCCGGCGGCAGGTTCTCCACCCCGTAATAGAGGGGCAGGAAGACCGTCGTGTCGGGCTTGCCCAGGGCCAGCCAGATCGAGATGGAAATCGGCTCCGGCCGCTTTGGGTCGAGGGAGACGACGAAGGAATTAATCGTCGATGAGGTGCAAATCGTCCGGAACTTCGTCCGGTTCGGAGTGCCTGTTTTGTAGCCGTCGGTGGCGTCGTATTCGGTCCCCTCGTAGTGGTCGCGGAGGATGGCCATGAGAGCTTCGGCCGTTGCCTTTATTGCAGGCCTTGTAGAAAAGGGATAGTCGCGGCTGAGCTCCCATGTCTTCCCGGTGAGCAGGCTTAATCCCCTCCAGTGGCGCAGGGTGTTGCCATCGGAAACCAGGTCGCGGTTCGATGGCCTTTCGAAAGCCTTCTTGAAATCGAAGGGACCGTCCTTCGCCTCGTCGTACCAGCCGTTTTTCGCGGCGTATTCGACGATGTCGCGGCTGCCCATGAAATGGTTCGCGTCGTCCGGACGGATCTGCCGGATCGTATAGTGGTTGGGGATGACGGCCACCTCGTCGTCGGGGACGCGCTGGGCATACCAGTGACGTCCCCTGAGGACGGCCAGCATCCAGGCCTCGTTCCTATCCGCGATCATATAGGTCCTTCCCGCAGCTCGGTAGCCGTACTTTTCGATGAGCTCGCCTCCGATCCTGACGGCGTCTCGCGCTGATTTCGCCTTTTCGGCCATGAGTCTCCGCAGCATATAGCCGATGCCGCCGTCCGTATAGTCTTCCGCCGTCACCCGGGACGGGCAACTGTCCGAAGTAATGAGGACGCCATGCTCATTGATGAAGCTGTCGGCGAATTCCTGGGTCGTCCCCTCGATCCAGAGAAAGCCGGCTGTCTTGCCGTCAGTCTTGAAAAAAGCTCCCTTGCCGAGGGCGACCCTCTGGGGCGAGCCGTAATCACGAGCCTGGATTTTTCGGAGGTTGACGATGATGTCGCCCCGGTCGTCCTCGTTGTGGGCGACCATGACCGATCCGTCCACGCTGGCCTTTTTGCCGACGAGGACGGAGAAGCACTCGCCGTCCGGGCGCTTGGCCGTGGCGGCTGGCCATAGCAGTGCCAGGGCGAGGAAGAGCGAGAGAAGCGCAATGAATTGCTTTTTCATATTTTTCATGGCCCTAATTTACTCCCTAGGGCGGACGGTTTCAAGCTCAAACGATTCTTTGCCGCCGCCGCTTTATAAACGGGGAGAGGCCTTGTGGAATTCGGGCACACACACAGTGTGTATGCCCAATTGTTTCTCGACAAGGGTGTTATTTTGATATAAATATACGGCAGCCATGGAGGTTTCGCATGGAGAAAAAATTTCTGATCTGAGGAGACCAGCATGGACGTCACACAAGCCATCAAGGAAAGACGGGCGTTCCGATCGCTTGATCCTGTGGAAATTACCGAAGATCTCATTAAGGACCTCGCTCAGCACGCCCAGCTCGCACCATCCTGTAATAATAACCAGCCCTGGCGGTTTGTCTTTGTTTATGACCCAGCCAAGCTCCAGGAGATGAGGGCCGCCCTCACTCAGGGAAATGAATGGATCCACGCTGCCTCCATGATCATCGCCGTCTTTAGTCAAAAGGAGGAAGACTGCGTGATTCGGGACAGGGAATACTACCTCTTCGACACCGGCCTGGCCGTGGGGTTTTTAATCTTGCGCGCCTGGGAACTGGATCTGGTCGCCCATCCTATCGCCGGATTCAGCCCCAAGAAGACGCGGGAAATCCTGGGCATTCCCGAAGAATATCAGGTCATTACGCTCGTTAACGTCGGCAAACACTCAGCCTCCCTCAACCCGGTCTTGTCGCCAAAACAGGTCGAATGGGAAAAAGCCCGCCCCGAGCGTTTTCCCCTCGATCAGTTTGTCAACATCAACTCCTACCACAAGCCATGACCGGATCGATCCTCATTTTTATCGCAGGAACAATATTTTTTATTTGGCTTACGTGGTGGGCGTCCCTGAAGGACAAGCGCTTTCACGGCGTCTACCGGTTTTTCTCTTTTGAGAGTATCCTGGCCCTCGTCCTGCTCAATGCAGGATTCTGGTTTGTTAATCCATTTCAGCCGCTTCAAATAATTTCTTGGATTTGCTTGGCTGGCAGCCTCCTCCTGGCCATCCAGGGATTCTATCTCTTGACGAAGTTCGGCCAGTCAAAAGGAAAATTCGAAGATACGACAAGCCTGGTCGCAGTCGGAGTCTATCGATATATCAGGCATCCGATGTATGCTTCACTCATCCTTCTTGGCTGGGGGGCTTTTTTAAAAAATATTTCTCTAGGGACGATCCTCCTCGCCCTTGTGAATATGATCGCCCTCTACCTAACCGCCAAAACGGATGAAAAGGAAATGCGGGGCAGGTTTGGTGATGAGTATGCCGCCTATATGAAAAAGACCAGGATGTTTATTCCTTTTATTTTTTAAAAACTTTCTGGCGAGAAATATCTAACGTCAATGCAATAAATAAAGTGGCATCCTCGATCGGGCGGCGCTAGGTCCGTCCGCAGCCCCCGGACCCCGGGGGAACCAGTCCCGTCGGATACTCTTGGAAGGAAACCCTTTTCTAGGGTTTCCTTCCAACGCTCGCTTTGCTCGCTGTTATCCTTCCCAGGAGCATTTGGCGGTGAATTCATGGCAGGATGCTCCTTGGAGGGGTGGCAGGGCTGGCGGCTATTCCCGCCGCCCGTTGGAGGGGGAACCTGTAAAAGGGTCCTCCTCCAAGAGTGTCCGGGTCCCCCCTCCGCTACGGGGGCCTCCGGACGGACCTAGCGCCGCCAATAGAATGTCATTTCATTTATCGCGTTTATATTTGTCTCCGAGCGCTTCGTCGACCATGGCCAAATAGTTTTCGACCGGCACATAGCTTGGGATGGAATTGCCCGAGCCTATGGCAAATCGACCGACGCTTCCACAGGTTTCGATAAGGCGGCGCGTCTGCCTCCTGACCTCCTCTGGAGATGAAGCAGAAAGGATATTGACATCCAGCCCGCCTAATACAGCGATTCGATGTCCGTAGCGAGCTTGGAAATCCTGGACTGGGATAATCGCATTCTCGAAGGAATGCTTGCCGTCAATTTTGACGTCCCCGATGAGATCTTCCATAATCATTCCCAGGTTCCCGCAGGAGTGAAGAAAATAGGGGAGCCCCCGCTCATGGGCCATCGCCGCGAATTTTTTATGCCAAGGCAGGACATATCTTTTGAGGTCGGTAGGGGAGACGAGCGGACCGGTTTTGAATCCCATATCATCACCGAGAAAAACGGCCATGATATTTTCGAGGTCGAGAAGATGCCTGTAGAATCCGGTCATCAGGCTTCCGATTTTATCGGCGACGGCCCTCACCAGCTCCGGATCCTCATGCAGCGCCAGGCACAGCCCTTCATAGGACATGATCCAGGACAAGTGCTCGAAAATCCCGCCGGCATGGCAGGTCATGAAGCCCAGGCCATCGGGCAAGTTCCGGCTGATGTATTCAAAAGGAAAAAAATCCATCGCCTGGATGCTCGGCCAGGCGTAGCGCTCGAAATCATGCCAGCTTTGAACGCTGCCTTGGTGTTCATCGGCCCAAGCCCTCTGCCCCCCGATAACAGAGGTCTCATCGTGCGCCCAGACCTGCCGTTCGGCAAAGCCGAGGCCCTGCTCGAAGCGGACAAAGTCATACCCCATGCGCAGCCAGAACTCGATGAAATTATCGAGAAATCTTTTCTGCGACTCCCGATCGCTCCCATAGTCCGTCCATTTCCGGCCGAGAAGTCCTGCCACGATCGGTTTCATAACGGCCGCGTCGACGAGGTATTCGACAAGCGGTGGCCGAGCCGATTTTTCACGGCCCATCAGTACGTCAATGAATTTTTTTGAATCGGGTCGGGGGTGGACAAGCGGAATGTTTCGCAACAATTTTAATCTGCCAAAATAAAATTAAGGTTCAGAGGATGATCTCTTTTGGGATCGGCCTTAGGTTGTATTGAGAGGCCATAGTTCGGGCATATGCCCCTGCGTTGAGAACAGCCAGGATGTCTCCGGCCCTAGGGACGGGCATGAGGATTTCTTTCCCAAAGACATCGCCCGTCTCGCAGAGATCGCCGGCCACGGTGACGCGCCGTTTGTTCGATGACCCCAGCCGGGTGCAGGGGACGATCTCGTGATAAGCCTGGGGATAGATGGCCGGACGGGGCAGGGTGTTGAAGGTCCCGGCATTAACGCAGGCGAATAAATTCCCGTAGCTTTCTTTGAGATACTCGACCTTAAGCAACAGGGCTCCCGCGTCCGCTAAGAGATATTTTCCCGGCTCCACGGCCAAAGCCCGGACCTTCAATCCGGACTTTTTAATTTGGCGGCAGATAATCTCCGCGTATCGCCCAACCGGAAAGAGCGACTGACTTTTTGAATACCGGGGACCGAAGCCGCCTCCGAAGTCCAGAAACTCAAGGCCGAAGCCGTGCCGTTCAAGCTCGGCGGCTTTTTGAGTCATGGCCGCTACAGCCTTGATGACTTCGCCCAGGTCTTCCTTAACCCAGCCTGAGCCTAAGTGTTGATGGAGTCCGACGGGAACAAAACCGCAATCCTTCGCTTTTTGAAGCGCGGCTTCGACTTTCTTCCCTTCGACACCGAACTTGATGGGCGTTCCGTCGACCGACCGGGCGCCGGCCGTGATGACTTTGGGGTTGAAGCCGCGGCCGATGCCAGGATTCCAGCGTACTGAAACGCGAATCGGTTTTCGCCCGAACCAGCGGTCTCGGACGCGGGTCATGATTTCGATCTGTTCAATCGCATCGATACTGACGGTCAATCCATCCATGGCAAACGCCTGCCTGAAATCTTCGGCGCTCGTGCTCGTGCCCGTGAAAAGAATTTTACCCGGCGGAAACCCTGCCTTGCTGGCCGCCAGGACCTCACCGGGGGAGACCGCATCGATCCAGGCCCCCGCGCTCTTGAGCAGCTTGAGGATATCCCGGTTTGGATTGGCTTTCATGGCGTAACAGATTCGGACTTCTAAATCCGTCTTCCCGGCAAACGCCCGGCGCAAGGCCCGCAGGTTTGTCAGGACTTGCTTTCGGCTATAAACAAAGAGCGGCGTTCCGTGCTCGGCGGCAATTTTCACAGCCTCCCGGCCGCCGATAAAAAGCCTGCCGCTCCGTATCCTCAAGAATCGATTTTCCCACCAAGTCATTACCTTATTTCTCCGGGGCTTTATCTTCTTCGCTTTTCTTAAAAAGGTCGAGCTGGCCTTCACGGATTTTATCCACGATTTCTTCAAGAACGGGGTATTGTTTGATCAGCGATAGCGGGATTTCGAGCTTTTCCCCGCTGACCATGTTTTTGATCTGCAGGGCATTGGCCAAAGCTTGGCCTCGATAATGGTTGTTGGTGATGACATAAACCCGTTCGCTGTCCTTGCCCAGCTCCTTGATTTTTTCGATCCATTCGTCGAGCTCGTCCGTGGTGTAGAGATAATTGTAGCGCTCATCCCGGCCGGCATCCTGGCGGAACCAGTCCTTATAGTTCCGGCCGTGGAGCCGGACGTAGGAAAATTTGGGATTGGTGACGATAGAGCTGGGCTTGATAGAATTGCGGAGGATCGGCTGGTCGATATTGCAGTAGCCCACTTGATGATCGCGCAGGAGCTTATGGAATCGATAATCGTCCCAGGACGAATGGCGGACTTCCAGGGCCAGCGGATAGCCGGCGAAAAGTTTGAACAGCCCGAGGAGATATTCAGTGTGGGCGGTTGTGTTAACGTAGGACCAGGGGAATTGGAGAAGAAGAGCCGCCAGCCTGCCGGCGGCCACCAGGGGCTCGATGCCCATCTTGAAAATATCAACCTCTTTTTGAGTGAAATCCTTCCGCTCGTGGGTGAAGACTTGGTGGAGTTTGACAGAAAAAAGAAAATCGGGGAACAGCTCGACCCTTTTCACCCAAGATACCGACATGTTGACGACCGGCAGTCTGTAAAACGTGCTATTGACCTCGACGATGTTGATGTACCGGGCGAGAAAGGAAAGGGGGTGAAACCTGGATTCGCGGCTCGCCGGGTAGACGATGCCTTCCCAGTCTTCATAACTCCATCCGGCCGTGCCGATGTAGTATTGGGCCATGCTTTTGAGTCTATTTTATGGAAAACCGATAAAATGTCCAACTTAAATGCTGGAATATAAGCCCCCCGTTATGTGGCTTTATTTCGGTGCGGGGATCGCCCCCAGAGCGCCTCCGCATCTCCCCTTGCTTTATGAACAGATATGTGATTAATTTTTTAGACGCAATGGCCAAATCGAAACCGGCGAAACTCGGAACTTCGGATATTCAGGCAAAAATCTTGGAAGCCCATGGGCGCATCCAAGACCAAATTATCCGCACCCCCCTGGTTCATTCGCCCGCCCTCAGCCAAGAGCTCGGGGCTCGGATTTTCATTAAGTGGGAATCGGACCAAAAGACAGGATCGTTCAAGTTGAGAGGGGCCTTAAATAAGCTACGCTCTCTGACCGTCGGTCAGAAAAGAAGCGGCGTTGTTTCTGCTTCGACGGGCAACCACGGTCTTGCTCTGAGTTATGCCGCAAGACTCGAGGGCGTTCCGCTGACGCTATTTCTTCCCGAAAATGCGGTTCAAGAGAAAGTCCGCAAGATTGAAGAGTATGGCGTTGAATTGAAATTCCATGGACGAAGTTGCGAACAGGCGGAAATCCATGCCCGCCGTGTGGCCAGCGAATCCGGCCGGATTTATATTTCCCCCTATAATGATCTTGACATCATCTGCGGCCAGGGAACGATCGGGATCGAAATTTTTGAAGACCTTCCTGACGTCACAGACGTCCTCGTTCCCGTCGGCGGGGGAGGATTAATTGCCGGAATCGGAATCTATCTAAAGTCCAAGAAACCTTCCCTCAAAATATGGGGCGTTGAACCCAGAAATTCCGCCTTCATGAAAGCTTCTCTGGCCGCGGGCCGACTGGTCGAAATCCAGGAAAAGCCGACACTTGCTGATGCCGTAGCGGGAGGCATCGAGCCCGGGGCGGTGACCTTTCCTCTTTGTCAAGCCCATGTTGATGGAATGATCGCTGTCGGGGAGAGCGGGCTCCGCAAGGCTATTCGCTGGCTTTATGAAGTTCATGCCAAAACCGTGGAGGCCGCCGGCGCGCTCCCCCTGGCAGGAGTGATGAAAGCCTCCAGCCGGTTCCGGGGGCGAAAGGTTGTTCTGGTCGTCAGCGGCGGGAATATCGCAGAGAATGATTTTGCCAGGCTATTTCAGTAAGCTTAAAGAGCGATCAACATCCCTGCCACCCATCGAGCTCACCGGGCGAAGAAACTATTTGCCAGTCATGAGATTTTTGATTATGATTTTTCTGTGTTGATAGGGAAATCAACGTGAAAAGGGCGCTCATTCCAGTCCTGGCGGCCGCTTTTCTTTGTGTCTCGTGCCGGAAGCCGCCGCAATCGCTTTACACGATCGGCGTCATGCAGGTCATCGATTCGCCGACCTCCAGCGAAACCCGCCGGGGAATCATCAAAGCCCTCGAGGACGGCGGCCTCCTGGACGGTATGAACGTTCGGCTGGAGGTCCGTAACGGCATGGGCGATATTTCTGAAGTCCAGCAGATCGCCCAGGATTTCGCGGCCGAAAATGTGGATATGATCGTCGCAATTTCCACGCCCTGTCTCCAGGCGGCTCTCATGGCCAGCCAGAAGATCCCCGTCATATTCAGTTCGGTAGCCAATCCGTACCTGACGCGCGCCGGAATTTCTTCCACAGAGCACCTGAGCAATGTCACCGGCGTATCGTCGGAGGGGCCGATCAGGGACACCCTCAATCTCATCAAAGAGACTCTGCCCCTGGCCAAACGCATCGGCACGCTCTGGACGCCATCCGAGGTCAACTCGGAGTATTATCTGGAGCGGACGCGAGAAGGCGCGGCAGATCTGGGGTTTGAGCTCATCGCCGTGCCCGTATCGAACCTCAGCGAGGTGCTCCTGGCCGCCCAGGTGCTGGTCAATAAAAAGATTGACGCCATTTACCAGATCTCGGACAACACGATCAACGCTTCTTTCGAGGCCTTGGGCAAGGTCGCTGATGAAAACAAAATTCCGCTCTTCGGCGGGTTTTTGCGGTCCACGGAACTTGGAGCCTGCGCAGCCATGGGTTGGGATTTCTTCGATTTGGGCTACAAGACCGGCCAAATTGTTCTCCGCGTCAAAAGGGGTGAGAGCCCGGTCAAGATTCCCTTCCAGAGCATGACGACGATCAAGCTGAATCTCAACCTGAAAGCAGCCGAGCGGCAAGGCCTGACATTTCCCGAGACCGTCTTGAAAAGGGCGAACGGCGTCTTGACCTCCGCTGCCGTCTCCGCCAGGCCCGGCTCCATCGACTGAAAGAGAGCAGCCATGAAAAGAACTTTGGGCAGGGCGGCCCTTTATGTCTTTGCCTTTGTCCTTGGCGCGCTCTTCTGCATGATTTTTTCGTTTTATCACTCTGTGCCCAAGGTCAAAGGGACATGGGCATTTCCTGGTCTTGACTCGGATGTCAGAATCATCCGCGACCGGTGGGGCGTCCCCCATATTTTTGCTCAGAGCGAAAAGGACCTTTTCTTCGCCTCCGGCTTCATCCAGGCGCAAGATCGGATGTGGCAGATGGAACTGGCGCGCCGGGCGGGAAGCGGCCGGCTTTCCGAAATTATTGGAGCCAGGACCCTCGAAACCGATAAGATGATGCGGACGCTCGGGCTGAAGGAGGCGGTCGCTAAAGATTTCGCCAGGCTCACGCCGCAGATGAAAGGCCTGCTGCAAAGCTATTGTGACGGCGTCAATACCTGGCTGAGCTCGAAGAAATGGAATCCCCCTCCAGAATTCCTTCTCCTCCGTTTTCGGCCCGAGCCTTGGTCGATCCAGGACTCCCTGGTCCTTAAGGAAATGTTGGCCGTAGCGCTGACCGATGAGTACAGAGCCGAGATCATGAGATCCCAGCTCGTGCGCAAGTTGGGCGCGGGACGAGCTCTTCAAATCTTAGAGGAAGACATCGGGGGTTCGCTCGGACTGATGAGGTCCTTAGAGCCCATGTCCATTAAAGAGCAGGGCTCGGCAGACGGGATGGGCAGCAACAATTGGGTCATTTCGGGAAAAAGGACGCAGTCCGGAAAGCCCCTTCTGGCCAACGATCCTCACCTTCAAATCAGCCTCCCGCCCATAATTTCGTTTATGCGGACGTCGGAGGCAACATCGGCTATTATCTGAACGGAAAAATACCCATCCGGCCGAAATCAGTCGCGCTCTTTCCTTTTCCCGGCTGGCAGAAAGAAGGCCGCTGGACCGGATATATAGAAGAGAGTCAAAAACCGAACAGCTACAACCCCGCCGAAGGCCTGATCGTCACGGCCAATAATAAAATCGTTCCGGACGGATATCCCTATTATGTCAGCTGCGACTGGTTCACTGAGTTTCGGTCCGCTCGCGTCAAAGAGCTGCTTATCGCTCGCGAAAAGCACGGGGTTGATTCGTTCGAGGCGATCCAGAATGATATCCATTCCAAGGCGGCGGAGCTCACACTGTCTTATGTGAGGGAGGTCCAGGGGGCTGAAGGAAAAGCTAAAGCCGCACTGGCATTGCTAAAAAATTGGGACGGCGAAGCGAATGCCCGGCCTGCTGCGGCTCTCTATGAAGTGTTCGCCAATCTTTTTCGGAAGGCTATGAGACCACCATGGGCCCTTCCTATAGGCAGATTATCGACCTTTCCGATTTTGGAAAGTCTGTGTCCGTCCTCACATCGGGACAGGGCGGTCACTTCCTCGGCCGTCACTATGGGGACCAAATTCCTCTGTGGCTTGGCGGAAAATACCATCCAATGCTTTTCGGCCGCGGCGAAATCGAGGCCAACGGCGAGAGTGTTTTGATTTTGAAGCCGCGCCCGGAAAAACCCTAGACCTGAACGGGGATTTCTTATTTCGTTCCTAACCGGAAGGAAATCACCCGGCGTCCGCGGCCCACGCGTACAGAATTCTTTATGGCCTCATAGGTTAATTCTGTCGCCAGCCCGCACGCTTTTTCCAGCGGCTTTCCTTTCGCAAGGTAGCAGAGGAGGCTGGACGAGAAGAAGCAGCCCGTTCCGTGGACATCCTTATTGAGTTTAGGATTTCCGTAGAGAAACGTCCTGCGCCCGTCATAGAGAACATTAACGGCTTCTTTTTCCAGATGCCCGCCTTTGACCAGGCAGGGGATGCCGGTCAGGTCGAAGATTTTCTCGGCCGCTTCTTTCATGGCGGCAACGGCTAGGACCTTTCGGCCGGAGATGAGGCTTGCTTCTTGAAGGTTCGGCGTCAGGATTTCGGCCCGGCCGCGGATTTCCCGGATGAAATCAGGAATAGCATTTTTCCCAAGCAGCCATGCGCCGGAGCTTGACCGGAAGACAGGGTCGATGACCCGAGGAATATTTTTATTCGCGGCCAGGATATTGCCGATGACGCCAACGTTTTCTTCCGATCCCACCATCCCGATTTTAATCCCTGAGAAAGCGAGATCGGCAGCTAGCGTCTCATACTGATCCTTAAGGATTCGAAGCGGGGTGCAGGCGATGCCTCTTACGGCCTGCGTGTTCTGAACGGTCATGGCGGCGACGATCCCGACGCCATGCAATCCGAAATGCTCGAAAACCTTTATGTCAAGAAGGATGCCCGCCCCGCCGGAAGGATCGTATCCCGCCACCGACAAAAGAATTTTTTTCATATAAGAAAAAACTCAATCTTAAGTTTATTTGAATCTAATGCGGCACCCGTCTTTTGTCAACAACGATCTTGCCTTATCTCTTGGGAATATCTCCATGAACGTGGTTCAGAGGAGGCGTTGGTATCGTCCTAAGGCCCCGATAGCGGAAGGGAAACCCGTCCTTTTATGGACGGGGGGAACCGACGGGACAGGTTCCCCAGGGGGCCGTGGACGATGCCAACGCCGACTGAATATCGCAGTACCGGAGATACTTGCCGAATTCTTTACGTCCCATTGCCGTTGTGCTAAACTTTTCTCGACCATGGATGAACGGGCTCACATGTTTGTTTCGGGGAGGGTCCAGGGGGTCTTTTTCCGCGATAATACCCGAAGATGGGCGTCCTCGCTCGGGCTCAAAGGCTGGGTGCGGAACGTCTACGACGGCCGGGTCGAAGTCGTCGCCGAAGGGGAAAAAAGCAAAATCGAAGCTTTGATCGAAAGACTTTGGCAAGGGCCTCCGATGTCGCGCGTGGAGAATGTCGAAGTCACCTGGGAGACATACACCGGCGAGTTCAGCGATTTCCGGGTGTCGTATTCGTCTTTTTGAGATTCTAGTTGGGGCGCTTCTTCTGCTCCAGAAATTTTTTCTTGCATTCCTTGGAACAGAAGAAATATTCCTGGCCGTCGATCAGTTCCCGGATGGCTTCTTCCTTGGGAACGTACGTGTTGCAGGCTTCATCCTTGACCATCATCCCCGAGAGGCGCGGTTTGGGATTGGGCGATTGGCTTCTCCGGCCGAGGTTTCGAAAAAAGCGGATAATGACATAGATGAGATAGGCGATGAGGACGTAATAAATAAATCTGATCACGGCGCGCACCATTGACTCACTTTAGAGGAATCGGGCGTGCTTGTCAAATTCGTATCGCTTTTCATCGGTGTGGGCATCGACCCCCGCCCCCTGGCGAACCAGTCCCAGCGGTTCCCCCCGTCCATAAAAGGACGGGTCCCTCCTCCGCTATGGGGTCTTGGGGTCGATACCCACACCGATAAAAATCATATTTTTGGTTTCTGGGGACAAATACAGTGAGTGTCACCAGAATTTTTTTTACTTGATTTAAGGGCGGGCGAAAAAGTAATATGAAAATATCATATTTGGAGACGCACACTGTGTGTCCCCATGTTTTTAATCAAGGAGCCAGCATGGACTTTTTATTAACAGAAGATCAAAAAAGCCTGAAGAAATCCATCCGAGATTTCGCCCTGAAGGAGATTCAGCCTTTGGTCAAGGAGCATGACGAGAAAGCGAAATGGCCCGAGGGGCTGACAAAAAAATTGGGCGATATGGGACTGCTGGGGATCATCATTCCTCCCGAGTACGGAGGAGCCGGCTATTCCTATGTCGATTACGTCATCATTTTAGAGGAGATTTCCAAGGTCGATCCGTCCGTCGGGTTGGTTGTCGCCGCCCACAATTCGCTGTGCTCCAATCACATTAACTTGTGCGGAACAGAAGCCCAGAAAAAGAAATACCTGCCGCGGCTGACGTCCGGGGAAACGCTGGGCGCCTGGGCGCTGACTGAAGCGGGCGCAGGCTCCGATGCGGCTTCGCTTAAAACTCGGGCGGAGAAAAAAACAGACCACTGGCTTTTGAACGGGACCAAGCTCTTCATCACCAACGCCAGCCTGGCTGAAATCTCAGTCGTCATGGCCATCTCAGACGCTTCCAAAGGCAGGAACGGGATTTCCGCTTTCGTCCTCGAGAAGGGGATGCCGGGATTCCGGCCAGGCAAAAAAGAAGATAAGCTTGGCATTCGGGCTTCGGACACCGCTGAGCTAATCTTAGAGGACGTCAAGGTGCCGCTCGAAAACCTTGTGGGCAAGGAAGGCGAAGGCTACCGCGCCGCAATGGCCGTTTTGGACGGCGGCCGCGTGAGCATCGCCGGCTTTTCGCTCGGGATTGCGGCAGGGGCCCTGGAATCGAGCCTGAAATATTCCAAAGAGCGAGTGCAGTTCGAACAGCCCATCGCCAATTTCCAGGCCATTCAATGGATGCTGGCGGACGGCTTTACAGAGCTCGAGGCAGCCAGGCTTCTGACGTACCGGGCCGCGTTTCTCGAGGATCAGGGGAAAAAGATCCCCAAAGAGTCGGCCATGGCCAAGCTTTTCGCCAGCGAACTGGCTGTCAAGGCGTCTTCGATGGCGGTCCAGATCCACGGCGGCTATGGGTTTACAAAAGACTATCCGGTGGAAAAGTTCTACCGCGATTCCAAGCTGGCGACGATCGGTGAGGGAACTTCGGAAATCCAGCGCTGGATCATCGCCCAGAAGATCCTCTCGGAATATTAAGAAAAATGGTGTGGGAAACTATCCAGAAACGGCCTTGCTCCCCATCCGGGTTTTTTACGCCGTTCCCGAGACCTTCTTCTCGGCGGCGAAGAACTCGCTTCCCGGCCTTGATTTTACGGACGTTCGCCGGGAAGCTCAGACATCTTCGCCGGCCTGCTTCTTCCGAGCCGGCTTCCCTCGAAGAAGGGCCCGGGAAGGCTAAACCCTTCATGGTCGCTGCGGCCGTCTCCGGATCGTTTCCCTTTCCTCTCCTCACCAATTGGTAGAGGGCAAAAAA
>Ga0315268_10001828_pt1 | contig 24446 bp, 23 predicted proteins | sample C1_top_MG_FD_204535 | JGI IMG/M metagenome (GOLD analysis project Ga0315268, IMG submission 204535) | Sediment microbial communities from Yellowstone Lake, YNP, Wyoming, USA - C1_top | ecosystem: Environmental > Aquatic > Freshwater > Lake > Sediment | place: USA: Wyoming | collected 2017-08-01
GTTAACCTACTGCATCATCCTGGGCGTTGCACTCGCTGCGCAGCGCTATGGGCGGCCTGATCTACGCCTTAGCCGAGCTGAGGTGCTCGCCAGAGCCTTGCCCTAAATGAATTACCGAACACTCTCTGCAATTGTAGAGCGCCGCCCAACCCGCGAATGGAGCCTACCCTTGCGTCGGCGCTGCGCGCCTCCGCTGCGGGCGGCTCATCCGCCGCCCCGTTAGGCCGCCAAACCATCAGCCTCACAATCCCAGGAAAGGAGAATCTGCCATGAACCCGTCAGCCGAACTTAGAAACGCTGTGCTTCGCTTGTACGAGGGCATGTCATCCGGTGATGTGAGCGCCATTGAGCGCTTATTCTCCCGTCAAAGCGGCGTTCTGGCAATCGGCTCTGACCCCAACGAATGGTGGTCAGGCTATGACACAATCGTCCGAGCATTCAAGGTTCAACTCCAAGAGATGGGCACAAGACAAATCCAAGTGGGTGAACTGAACACCTTTGTTGAAGGTGCGGTGGGTTGGGCTGACCGACACATAACCCGAAGGATGAATGACGAAGAAATGACCATTCGAGAGACCATAGTCTTCCACAAAGAAGACGGGGAATGGAAAATAGTGCAGTTCCATGCCTCGCTCGGAGTACCGAACACAGAAGTGTTCGGCAAGGAACTTGCCGTAAAATGATGCTGAGACTCTATCTGAATTGGTGGGTGTCGCTTTCACGGCGAGAGGCGACCTAACACGCGCATCCAGCCGACAGCTTCGCCTCGCTTCGCTCGGCTCGCCTGCGGCTGATGTGCGTGCCGTTCGGCGACATACTGGTCAGGCGAGACGGCTGGAAAGGCGAAAGCAATGGACGAGATTAAGTTAAGAGATCTTTCTGCTGCAAACGTAGAGGATCTATGCCGCATATGCGTGCCCATCGCCAAGAGGGACGACCCGGCATATGTAACCGGCATGGAGCTAAAGAGGCGGTGGGCGCTGGACATGCTTCAAAAGTGGGGCGCGTGTGCCAAGCTTGCCTACATAGGGTCTGCGGCCGTGGGGCTGATCCAGTATGAACCTATTCCTGAGGAGAGGGTTATCTACATTCACTGCCTCTATGTGCCTGAGCAGGAGTATTGGCGAAAGGGGATTGCCAAACGGCTGTTGGCCAGCCTGGTGGAAGAAATGAAAGCGCCCCAGGCTTGGTTTGGCGCTAGGCCAGCAAGGGCGCTGGTGACAAAGACCTTCTCGGGGGAGAAACCCGGACAGTATCCAGCACGCCGTTTCTTTGTCGGGATGGGGTTCCAGCAGGTGGGAGAAGACCCGAACTTTTTGTATGCTCCTCTGGAACAAGGCTTCACTTACCAGCCAACCGCAAAGAAAGCAGTGGAATATGTACCCCAAGCAGAGGATCGGGGCGGGGCAACGATCATCTATGGCCCGTCGTTTTGCCCTTTTGCCTACGTGTTCCTGGCAAAAGCGGCACAAACGATACAGGAGGTTGCCCCTGGCCTCTCCGTCCGCTGGATAGATAGGTCGAAGGAGCCAGAGGAGATCAAGAAGCGGGGCAATTTCGAGGGCTGCGTGGTGAATGCCCGGCCGATAAGGTCTTTTGTGCTGGACAAAGAGAGTTTTCAGAAAGAAGTTGAGGAGGCACTTTTGAATGGAGGACTATGATGACGGTTAAAACAATCATCAAAAGATGTAAAAAAATCCTGGAAAACTATTATGGCACGCAGTTCAAGGGCCTGGTTCTGTACGGGTCTATGGCGCGCAACCAAGCCGGGTCTCTCAGCGATATTGATTTGCTCGTCCTGTTAGGCCAACCCTTCGACTATTTTCGTGAACTCCGCCGGATCGTAGAACTGCTTTATCCAATCCAGTTGGAGTCTGACCAGCTTATTTCTGCCAAGCCTGCCCCCTTCGATGAGTTCGAGCATGGAAGTAGCCAACTGTATCGGAATGCGAAAAAGGAAGGAGTATTTTTGTGACCGCGCAATATGCCGTGGAAATCGCGGCCAACCTGGAACGAGCTGAACTGTCCATTCGAGCGGCTCGCCAACTGCTGTCTGGCGGATATTATGACTTTGCTGCTTCGCGGGCTTATTATGCCGCCTTTTACGCGGCGACGGCTGTCTTGCTGAGTGAGGGGCTGGAGCTGAGTAAGCACAGCGGCGTCATTGCTGCCATCCATCAGAGATTCGTCAAGGCAGGGAAACTGGACAAAGAACAAGGCCAGACCTTGAACTGGCTTTTTGAGGTGCGTGGCGTGGGGGATTATGGAGTCACGGCGCATGTGTCCCCCCAAGAGGCAGAGCAAGCTATCCAAGCGGCAGAAGGTTTTCTGGAAGCAATAAAAGCCTTGCTGCCGTAGGCAGTGCAGCCTGATGACGCTTGGGAGACCTGATATGAGTGCCAACAACTTTGAGCCCCGCATCGTGGCCTTTGCCTGCTACTACTGCGCTTACGCCGCCGCCGACCTGGCCGGCTCGATGCGCCTGCAGTACCCGCCTAACGTGCGCATCGTCATCCTGCCTTGCACTGGCAAGGTGGACGTGCTATACTTGCTGCGCACTTTCGAGAAGGGGGCGGATGGCATCCTGGTGGCGGGCTGACTGGAGGGCACCTGCCATTACCTGGAGGGTAATGTCCAAGCCAAGCGGCGGGTCAATTACGCTAAGGGACTGCTCGACCAAGTCGGCCTGGGCGGGGGGCGATTGGAAATGTACAACCTCTCCTCCGCCGATGGGCCACGCTTCGCCGAGATCGCGCGGGAGATGACCGAGCGGGTGCGGGCAATGGGGCCGAATCCCCTGGGCAGCAAGTAGCAGGGTAAAACATGAAACCAGAAATCAGGCAGAAAAGTATCTTCCGCTTTCGAGGGCAAAAAGCCGGGTTTTTCCGCGGCATAAGCGGGAATTTTCTTCACAAAGCGGAAGCTACTTTTCACAGCCAAAAACCCGGCTTTTCTGGTTTCATGTAATAAAAGGAGACTGAGGAGACTGGGAGGGGGCAGTGGGAAAACGGCTGCCCTACAAGAAGCGACGAGAAGGTTTTGTGTCTGTCCTGAAGGAGTTACGCAGGCCAGGCCAGAAGTATCTTTTTGGTCGTGCCAATCCTGCCCAGCTTAAGGGCATCCGGGGAGTGACCAAGTCAACCTTGCTGATCGCCACTGCCGATAAATGGCAACACGCTCTCAGCCGGCATGGACAGCAGATCAAGGAGAAGTTGGGGCTGAATGAGGAACAATTGACCGTTCTGGTTGTTGCCGTAATTGCTGCCCCGGATCTGGTGCATGGGCATCCCAAGTACAGCAATGGGGTTACTTATTTTGGCTCAGTAGGGGAAGGCGGGTATCTGGCTATACAGTTCCGCTTTTTCCACCGGCGGAGGAGGTTCGTAGGAGAGTTGCAGACAATTCACCCAGACGACGAGGGTACGATAAGAAGTCGCCGCGCTGCCGGGCTAGAGTGGTACGCGAGACATGAGTAAAGCCGCTAGGGGGAACCGTCATCTCCCCATCCCTTCAGCTTACCCTGGCGGGCCAGGGTGAAGCGTGTGGCGACGGATTTTCCACTTCTAGCAGCCAAGGTTATTATATCACCTGCTCACATTAGTGTCAAGTAGGCCAATAACTCAATTTGACTAGGGCTGGATGCACATACATAACCATCATCAGAATCGGGTCTTAGGGGCCATTGCCATCACGGCCACTATCCTGCTCGCCGAGGCCATCGGCGGCTGGCTGACCAACAGCCTGGCCCTGCTCAGCGACGCCGGGCACATGTTCACGGACTTGCTGGCCCTGGGGCTCAGCTTCCAGGCCCTGCGCCTGGCCGAGCGACCGCCCACGGCCAACCGCACCTTCGGCTTTCGCCGGGCAGAAATCCTGTCCGCCCTGGCCAACGGCGTCGTCCTCATCGTCGTCTCGCTGTTCATCTTCTACGAGGCCTACCGGCGACTGGTCTCACCGCCAGAGGTCAAGGGCCTGGGGATGCTGGCCATCGCCGCCATCGGCCTGGTGGCTAACCTGGGTGGGGTAGTCCTGCTGCGCGAGGCAGGCGATAATCTGAATATTCGCGGCGCTCTGCTGCACGTTCTGGGCGACGCCATCTCCTCGGTGGGGGTGATCGTCGGCGGGCTGGTGATCCTGGCCACCGGCTGGTATCTGGTGGATCCCATCATCAGCATTGCCATCGGCCTGATCATCATTTGGGGGGCGGTGCGGCTGGTCAACGAGTCGGTGAACATTCTGATGGAGGCCGTGCCCAAGCACGTGAACCCCGCGACGGTGGTGGCGGCCATGCGCCGGGTGCCTGGCGTGCAGGACGTGCACGACGTGCACATCTGGTGCCTCACGCCCCAGCTCTGTAACCTGAGCTGCCACATCCTGATTGACGACATGGCTACCAGCCGCTCGAATGAGATCCTAACCCAGGTCAACCACCTGCTGGCCGAGCAGTTCCACATCCAGCACACCACCATCCAGTTCGAGTGCGAGCGTTGCGGCCCGGAGGATGCGGTGTGCAGCCTGGGAGCCAAGTAAGTGTACAGGGGTCACAGGGGTAACAAGGGTAACAGTGGGTAGGCAGTAGGTCGGCTGTCTATAGCCAACGCCGTAAGCGGCAGGTAAGGGAACCTGCCCTACTGCTATTTTCCGGGACGCCGATGGCCGCAGACAAAAAAGAAGAAAACTCCGCGTTTATCCGCGTGAATCTGCGTCCTATCAATCCTGTGGAGAAGGCATTTAGGTCGGCTTGCTAAGCCGACTGAGAGGTATAAGGAGGACAATTCATGATCATCGGTGAACAGAAATCCCTTGAGCAGATCAAGGCTATGCTCAAGGACTATCACAAGGTACTCATCCTGGGCTGCGGCACCTGCGTCACCGTCTGCTTTGCTGGCGGCGAGAAAGAGGTGGGCATCCTGGCCTCCGCCCTGCGTATGGCTACGGCCATTGACGGCGATCCCAAGGAGATCACCGAGGCCACCATCCAGCGGCAGTGCGAATGGGAGTACATTGACCCCATCGCTGAGCAGGTGCGCCAGGCCGACGTGGTGCTCTCCCTGGCCTGCGGCATCGGCGTGCAGGCCATGAACGAGCGCCTGCCCGACAAGATCACCCTGCCGGGGCTGAACACCCGCTTCCTGGGGCTGCCCCTGGAGCAGGGCATCTGGAGCGAGCGTTGCGCCGCCTGCGGCGATTGCGTGCTCGACCGCTTCGCCGGTATCTGCCCCATCGCCCGCTGCTCCAAGAGCCTGCTCAACGGTCCCTGCGGCGGCTCGCACGACGGCAAGTGCGAGGTCTCCGACGACATTGACTGCGCCTGGCAGCTCATCTACGACCGCATGCTGAAGCTAGGCAAGCTGCAAGAACTGGAACAGATTCAGCCGCCCAAGGACTGGTCCACCGGCCGAGCCGGCGGACCAAAGAAGATCATCCGTGAGGATTTACGAATTTAGGGAATCAGGGAATCAGTGATCAGGAAATCAGGGTGACTCCTGATTCCCTGATTTCCTGATTCCCTGCTCCCTAACGTGCGAGGAGGCATAAACGTGAAATCAGGTAGCAACCTGGAGAAAGTACTGGAGAGTGGCCAGTTCGTGGTCACGGCGGAGTTGGGGCCGCCCAAGAGTGCTGACCGGCGTGTCATTGAGAAGAAGGCCGGCATCCTGAAGGGCTACGCCGATGCCGTGAACATCACCGATAACCAGACGGCGGTGGTGCGCATGTCCAGCATCGGCGTGGGCACCATGCTGGTGCCTCTGGGTCTGGAGCCGATCATCCAGATGACCTGCCGGGATCGCAACCGCATCGCCATCCAGAGCGACCTGCTGGCGGCCTATGCCCTGGGCATGCGCAACCTGCTCTGCCTTACCGGCGACCACCAGAGCTTCGGCAATCACCCGGGGGCCAAGAATGTCTTCGATATCGACTCCATCCAGCTCATCCAGATTGTCAAGAACATGCGAGATGAGAAGAAGTTCCAGTGCGGCGAGGAGATTGCTGTCGAGCCGCGCTTCTTCATCGGCGCGGCGGAGAACCCCTTTGCCGCCCCCTTCGACTTCCGGGCGATCCGCCTGGCCAAGAAGGCCAACGCCGGTGTAGACTTCATCCAGACGCAGCTCATCTACAATGTGCCCAAGTTCTCCCGCTGGATGGAAGAGGTGCACGACCGTGGCCTGCACGAACGGGTGAAGATCCTGGCCGGCGTAGGGCCCATAAAATCGCCCGCCGTGGCGCGTTACATGCGGGACAAGGTGCCTGGTCTGGACGTGCCCAACGAGATCGTGGAGCGCATGGAAGGCGCCGGCAAGGGCATTGAGGACAAGAAGGCCCGCGCCGAGGCCTGGCGCAAAGAGGGCATCCAGATCTGCGTGGACATCATCAACCAGGTGCGGCAGATCCCCGGTGTGGCGGGCATCCACATCATGGCCGTAGAGTGGGAAGAGGCCATACCTGAGATCGTGCCCATGGCGGGGCTGCACCCCCGGCCGCAAGTGTAGGGGGAATCAGGGAATCAGGAAACTAGGGAATCAGGAACCTCCTGATTCCCTGATTCCCTAGTCACTGATTCCCTGTAAGGAGTAAATATGGCCATCAAGACTGCGACATCAGTCGCCGCCCCAGACAGCCTGACCGCGCCGGGCGAACTGTTCGGCGGCGAAGTTAACATAGCCGAGGCTGTGCGGCGGGAGAGCGGCGAGAACGTCTTCCTGTGCTACCAGTGCAAGAAGTGCACCTCGGGCTGCCCGGTGGTGGATCAGATGGACCTGACGCCCAACCAGATCATGCGCGCCTTGCAGTTCGGCAAGCGCGATCTGGTGCTGAACTCCAAGACCATCTGGGTCTGTGCCTCCTGCCAGACCTGCACCACGCGCTGCCCGCAGAACATTGACATCGCCCGGGTGATGGACACCCTGAAGATCATGGCCCAGCGGGAGGGCGTGCCGGCCAAAGTGCCGGCGGTCATCGCCTTCAACCAGGCCGCCCTGCGGGGCATCAACCTCTTTGGGCGCATGTACGAGCTGGGGCTTATCGGCGAGCTGGAGCTGAAGCTGCTGCTCACCCGCCAGGTGAAACTGGAGCAACTCATTGACGATTCCAAGCTGGGCGTGAAGATGTTCCTGGCCGGCAAGCTCAAGCCACTGCCCAGCATCGGGCGAGGTCGGCGTAAGCGGGCCAAACGCCCCTCCCCTGGTAGGGGAGGGGAAGGGGGTGAGGTGGGGGTGAAGCAGGTCGCCTACTACCCAGGGTGCTCGCTGCACTCCACGGGCATTGAGTTCGACATGTCCACACGCGCCGCCTGCAAGGCCCTGGGTCTCGAGCTGGTGGAGCCAGAAGGTTGGGTGTGCTGTGGCACCTCGCCAGCGCACTCCACCTCGCACCTGCTGGCCACCGTCCTGCCCATGAAGAGCCTGGCCCTGGCCGAGGACACCGGCCTGGAGCACCTGGCTGTGCCCTGCGCCGCCTGCTTCTCGCGCTTCAAGACCGCCATCCATGACGTAGAACACGACCAGCAACTGCGGGATCAGGTCATCGCCCAGACTGGCTACATCTGGAGCGGCAAGGTGGACGTCAAGCACTTGGTGGACACCATCGTGCAGAAGGTGGGGCTGCCGGAGATCAAGAGCCACGTCACCAACCCGCTCAAGGGCCTCAAGGTGGTTTGCTACTACGGCTGCCTGATCACCCGCCCGCCAGAGATCACCGGCGCTGAACATCCCGAGTACCCCATGGTCATGGATCACCTGATGCAAACGCTGGGTGCCGAGGTGCTGGACTGGTCGTACAAGACCGATTGCTGTGGCGGCAGCCTGGTGTTCAGCCAGACGGAGATCGCCCTCAAGCTGTCCAACAAGATTCTGGAGAACGCCCAGCAGGTGGGGGCGGAGGCCGTGGTGGTGGCCTGCCCGCTGTGCCAGGCCAACCTGGACGGGCGGCAGGAGCAGATCGCCAAGCACTTCGGCGTGACCTACGATCTGCCCATCATCTACTTCACCCAGCTCCTCGGCCTGGCCATGGGCCTGCCGGAGAAGGAGCTGGGCTTCCGCAAGCAAATCGTCAGCCCCATGACCCTGCTGCGCAACAAAGGCTTCCTGACACCAGCCTAGATTGGACTCAGATGCACGCCGATGGGCGCAGATTATTTGCTTAAAACAAAATCTGCGTGCGCAGCCCGCGTGTATCTGCGTCCTATCCACTACCCGGAGGAACGATGTTTACGCAAGAACCCCTGGGTAAGTTTCTGGATGATCTGGCCAGCAAGGCGCCGGCCCCTGGCGGCGGGAGCGTCGCCGCCCTGAGCGCCGCCCTGGGCGCGGCCCTGGTGAGCATGGTCTGCAACCTGACCATCGGCAAGGAGAAGTACGCCGCTGTGGAAGGCGACATCAAGGCCATCCTGACCAAGTCGGAGGCGCTGCGTGCCCGCAGCCTGGAGCTGCTGGAGGCCGATGTGGCCGCCTACAGCGCCGTCTCCGCGGCGGGCAAAATGCCGCGCGACACCGACGAGCAGAAAAAGACACGCACGGCAGCCATGCAAAAAGCCCTGGTCAACGCCACCGCTGTGCCTATGGGCGTGGCCGAAGCCTGCGTGGCCATCCTCGACCTCTGCCCGGAGGCCGCCGAGAAGGGCAACGTCAACGCCGTGAGCGACGTCGGCGTGGCCGCACTCATGGCCGAGGCGGGCCTGCGCGCCGCTGCCTTGAACGTGCTCATCAATCTGGGGCTGATCAAAGATGAGGAGTTCGTGCGGCAGACGCGCCGCCAATTGAATGCCCTACTCAAGGGCAAGCCGCGACTCAAGGAGCAGATTTACAAAGACGTGGAGGCGAAGCTATGACGGCGACGATTATTGACGGCAAAGCACTGGCGGCGACGGTGCGCCAGGAGATTGCAGCCGAGGTGGCGGCCTTCAAGGACGAGCACGGCTTCGTACCGACCATCGCCGTGGTGCGGGCGGGCGAAGACCCCGCTTCGGTGAGCTACGCCAAGCAGATCGGCAAGTCCTTTGAGGGCGTGGGGCTGGGCTTCGCCCTGCACACCCTGCCGGAGACGGCCACCGAGGCGGAGATGGTGGCCCTGGTGAGCAGGCTGAGCGCCGACAGCAGCGTACACGGCATCATGATCCAGGAGCCTTACCCCAAGGGGGTCAGCGCCGAGGCCGTGCTGGCGGCCCTGGATCCGGCCAAGGACGTGGACGGCGTCCATCCCGTCAATGCCGGCCGCCTGGCCCAGGCCGATCCCGCTGGTGTTGGCCCGGAGAAGCTGAACTTCTTCGTCCCGGCGACCCCCGCTGGCGGTATGGAGATTCTGCGCCGCACGGGCGTGGAGCTTAAAGGCAAACGGGCGGTGGTGGTGGGGCGCTCCAACATCGTGGGCAAGCCCATGGCCTTCCTGCTCCTGCGCCAGCACGCCACGGTGACCATCTGCCACTCGCGCACTGCCGACCTGGGCGCGGTCTGCCGGGAGGCCGACGTGCTCTGCGCCGCTGTGGGTCGAGCCAGGCTGATCAAGGGCGACTGGGTCAAGCCGGGGGCGGTGGTTATTGACTTTGGGGTGAATTTTGTGGAAGGTAAGATGGTGGGCGACGTGGACTTTGAGGCTGCAGTGGAGGTGGCGGGGGCCATCACGCCGGTGCCCGGCGGCACGGGGCCCCTGACCAACATCATGCTGATGAAGAACCTGCTCCAGGCAGCGCGGCAGGCCACTCAATAGAGCTGAGGAAGCAGGACGCAGATTCACGCAGATAGGCGCAGATAGATTTAGCCTGGGGTTTGAACCCCAGGCTAAGATTTTTTAAATCTGCGTGCGCAGCCAGCGTTTATCCGCGTCCTGACCTCCGGGAGGTTTCCAGGTCAGGCGACGCGCCCGACCTACAGGCCGCGTCCCTTGTGGCGCTCAGGCTGCAAGCGGGTTTTGTGGTAGGCCTTCAGGAATTCATCCCAGCGATGGCCGGCGGCATAGTCCAGGTTTTTGTAGAAGGGCGACACCGCGTCACGGGGGAAGTAGATGGAGATACCTCTGGCCCGCGCCACCGAGGCCCCCAGGTGCTTCTGGGCCACGATGACGCCCTTGGTCGCCGAGGCGCGCAGGGCGCTCATGACCCCCTGGGCAGCCGTCTTGATCGTCGGCACAGCGCTGTAGTCCCTGAGCAGCCGGGCCAGGTCGTACAGGTCCAGGTAATCCGGGTAGTAGAAGCGCTGGCAGTCTCGCTGCGCCCGGCGGATGGTCTCCCGCACGCCAGTGGTGGTTAGGTTGGCGAGGAGGGCATCGGCCAGCCTGTCCACCGCCTCAGCCAGGCCGTCTATCCGGGCCAGGTTCAATGCCGACTGGGTGACATCCTGCGCTGTATTGAGGTAGGACTGGTAGTACTTCTGGACAATGGTCTGCCCCAGTTGCACCGGGGTCAGGCTGGGCTTCTTGGCCAGGGCGTCCAGGATCAGGTCGTAGGGCCAGCCGCCACCCGGCTCAGTCTCCTCGGAGCCGACGGTGATGGCCACCGCGTCCTTGAGTTGGTAGACTACCTCAATCATGTTCATCAGGCAGGCATCGAATCCCAGCACGTCCACCTTGCGGCCACCCGTCTGGGCATAGGCGGCCTGCAGACACTTCTTGAGCTCGGCGTTGTCCAGGAAATCGCGGTTAGCGTCGTCGTAGGCAATGCCAACGCCAGCACCGGGGCCTGCCATCGTCTCAATAGTGGTATTGAAAAGAGCGCTGCGTAGCGGGCTGTGCGTGAGGATTGTGGGTTGCGGCAGTTTGCGGCGAGTGAGCGTAGTGTGGCGATAGACGTTGTCCTCGCTCCAACCGCTGCCATGGTTCCAGACCACGAGCAGATAGTGCTGCGCCGGGTAGGTCTGGATGCCCCAGGCGATGAAGTCAATGAGCACCTGCGGGTCGCCGGTGTTGGTCTCTGGCAGGACCATCACCCGATCCTTATCCACGCAGCCGCCGCCCTTGCTGACGTGGTAGCGCGCCGTGATGGTCTTCTTCCCGGCGCGGTCGAACTGCACTACCACGTCCACGTCTGGGGTGGAGCCCACTTTGGCCATTTCCGCCATGTCCTCGACGCCTGCCGAATCCAGATTGTTGTCGCCGGCCAGGTAGGCCAGAATTGTCCATTGCTTCATGGTATTCCTCCTCGTTCAGTATTTTTGCAGCCAGGCACGGCACAAAGTGGTGTGTGGTTTCCCGTCACGCCGCTCCGCTGCGCTGTGTGGTTCACCACTGGAGATAAGTCTTCAGGGAAATTGGCAGGTAGATGCGGTAGCCGATGAAAGTCGCTGCCTGGGTGGTATTGTTGGCCGTCTCTATCTCTGGCGAAATAGCCCCGATGGTGACGGTGTTGGTCAGGGTGCTCCCCAGCATGACCGCAGGGGCCACAGTGGCTGTGATGACGATGGTGAACGGGCCACTCTTAGCCGGCAATTCCCCCACTTCCCAGACCAGGGGCAGGGTGGTGACTGGTGGCGGGTTGGCCTCCACGAAGGACAGACTTGCAGGCAGGGTATCGGTGATGCGCACACCACTGGCCGCCGCGCCACCCCGATTGCCGTAGGCGATGGTGTAGACCACCTGCTCGCCAGGCAGGGCGGCCATCTCACCGCTTTTGCTTACCCACAGGTCAGGGTAGGCGGAACCGAGAGTGACTTCGTCCAGGTAGGCCCAGGCATAGGGGCGGCCCGCTGTTTGATGCACGGTGAAGGTCAGAGTGATGGCCTGACCGGCCCAGGGGGTCAGGTCGAACCAGCAGTGCGTCCAAGCGTCGGTGTTGGTGGTTGTGGAGAAGAAGGTTGTACTGGTGATACCATTATCCACCTGAACGTTAAACCAACTGCCGCTGGTCGGAGATGCGCCGTCGAATTGGTAAAGAAAGGAAATGGTAGGGGAGGGCATCGAGGTAGAGACGATGAGAGGCTGAGCGATGCTAGAATCGCCGGTTTGTTCTGTAGAAGCTGCCCGGACGTAGTAGATGTCATGGGCCTCCATGGCATCGTCCTGCCACACCACGTGAACGACCCTGCTTCTCTCCACTGCTAATTGCGGGAATGCTGAATCACCAGAATCTTGGGAAATGTTCTGAGGGCTGGACCAGGTGCTGTTATTCCCTCTCCGTGTGTAGTAGATGTCGTTATTTCCTGAAGCGTTGTTAACCCAGATCAGGTGTACAATTCCACCCTCATCCACTGCCATTTGCGGAAATGCCGACTGGCCGGGGCTGTTGGAGATGTTCTGTGGAGCGGACCAGAAGCCGCCATTCCCTCGCCAGGCATGATAGATCTCAGTACCGCTGGGGGTGTAGTTGCGCCACGCTACATGGACGGCCCCCATCCCTTCAATGGCCAACTGTGACTGATCTGGGCAGAGAGAATTTTGGAAGATGATATGCGGAGTGGACCAGACGCCGTCGTTCCTTCGCTGGGAGTATAGAAAATAACAGACGGGAGTATTCTCTGGAATGTATTCGATCCACACGACGCGGACCACCCCACTACCATCTACCGCCAGTTGGGGGTAATTTGGCCAACCGGCGTGAATAGAGAGGTTCTGGGGACTGGACCAGGTACCATCGCTCCCCCTTTGGGTATAGTAGATGCCTATCTCACCAGAGACGGGGTAATCCACCCAGACAACGTGGACGGTCCCACTCTCCTCTACCACCAGTCGCACCATAGCCGATTCGTTAGGAGTATTGGAGATATTCTGAGGGTTGGACCAGATGCCGTCGGTCCCTCGCCGGGCGTAATAGACATCAGCGTAGTATAGATAGGGTCTCTCAAACCAAACCACGTGGACCACCCCGTTCCCTTCCACAGCCAGTTGCGGACCATATGCCCAATCGGGAGTGTTTGATATGCTCTGTGGGCTGGACCAGATGCCGTCGCTTCCCTGCCGAGCATAGTAGATTGCACTCCCATTCGCCCATACCACGTGGACAGTGCCACCCCCATCTATCGCCAGTTGGGGGTAACTCGGTCGGCTGACGGGATTGGAGATGTTCTGGGGACTTGACCAAGTGCCATCACTGCTCCGCCGGGCGTAGTAAATGTCGCTTTTGTCAGAGTTATGATCCTGCCAGACCACATGGGCGGTTCCGCTCCTGTCCACCGCCAGTTGTGGATACTGCGACTGACCGGGGGTATTGGAGGCGTTCTCTGGGGATGGAAACGCGGCCTGCGAGCGTCCAAGCAAGGCAGCATAGCTACCGCTGTGTCGGCCGATACTGGTCACTCCTGGCGTGAAAACACCGCTGACAAACCATTCCGGCCCTAAGCTGCCACTCTCAAAGCCCCAGTTACGCACCAAGTTGTCGGCCGGGGGCAACACCGCGTCAGCGTGTGCATCCTCAGCCGCCGGAAAACTCGTGGGCGGCAACGCGCCGTAGCCAGGCTTAGCCCAGGTGGTGGTGTAGGTAGCTGAGGCGTCTGCCACATAGGCAGTATAAGCCCCATTAGCATCACTAGGGGCGCTATAGAAGGCGCTCGGTGTCGTGGTTACGACTGTTCCAACCACGACAGTATCCCGGTTGTCCCGTACCGTGCCGGTCACCGCCCAGGTGTAGATGGTGGTAGACGTGTCGCCATCCTCCGGCGGCCAACTCTCCACATTCTGCGCATTATCCCTGGCCCGGGAGCGAAAGTAGTAGGTGTGGCCTGGGATGCCGGAGAAGCTGGTAGAAGTGATGGTAGTCCCCATCTGCCAATCGGTCCAGCTTCCAGCGGCTGTGTCCCGGATCTGCACGTCGTACGTCTGGATCCCGGAGCCACCGGAATCACTGCCCCCCCAACTGACTGCGAGATCATTGTGAGAGTAGGCCGGCAGTGGTTGCACAGCGGTCGTGGGAGGAAGGGATTCCACAGTGGTAGAAGTGTCGTAGTCCAGTGGCCAAGGCTCCACATTGTAGGCATTGTCGCGGGCTCGGCTGCGGAAGTAGTAGGTATGTCCGCCCACACCAGGATACGAGGCTGAGGTATCCGTTGTCCCCATCTGCCAGTCAGCCCAGGCTCCACCGGATCCATCCTTGACCTGCACGTCGTAGTTCTTGAGACCCGCCGGCCCGGGGTCAGCGCCGGACCAACTGACGGTGAACGGTCCTGGTGACTGAGTGGGCAAGGCTTGGACGCTCGATGCTGGTGCCAGGATGTCGGTTGTCTGCCAATCAGGGTGCCAGTCCATGCCCTGGCTGCTCAGACGAATGGTGCTCCACGGATTCAAGCTGTCCCAGGCATCGAGATAGGCTGTTGTCCAGTACCAATTACCCTGGTAGTAGATCCAAGATATGCGAGTGAAGGCTACGTATCGTCCGTCCGGCGACCAACTTCGCCCCCAGGCATCGGTCTGATCCTCACCAGGGTCGTACACCTGACGCTGATTGGAGCCGTCGGCGTTCATTAACCATAACTCCTGCCAGCCATCATTGTTGCCATCGCAGTCATAGGCGATCTGGCTGCCATCGGGTGACCAGGCCGGGCCCTCGCTGTAGGGTTGATTTGCAAGCTGCATTTGCCCGCCACCATCAGCGTTCATTACCCAGATGCCATGCCCCCCGGTACGCCTGGAGACAAAGGCAATCTTGGTCCCGTCTGGCGACCAGGCCGGCATGCCATCATAGGCACTATCCCACGTCAGGCGGGTCTGACCGGAGCCATCGGCGTTCATGACGTAGATCTCAGCCTGGCCATCGCGGTACGACTGAAAGGCGATCCTCGTCCCGTCTGGCGACCAGAACGGATTCACGTCGTCAGCACCATTGGACGTTAGTTGTGTCAGCCCCGACCCATCAGGGTTCATGGTGAAGATCTCGTAGTTGCCAGTGCGATTAGAGGCGAAAACGATGCGGGTGCAACCACGATTGAGACGCGGATAGATGTCCACAGCTATATGATCGGTAAGGCGAGTCTTATTAGAACCGTCGCCGTTGGCCAGGTAGATCTCCCAGTTGTTATCAATGTAGGACTGGAAGAACTGGAAGACAAGCTTGCTCCAGGACACCGGTTGGGCCACGGCGACATTACCCGGGGTCGCTGTCTGTCTGGGCGATGGAGGTAGGAAAGGTGCCCTCTCCAGACTCTCATAGCGGGGGCGGGGCGGCAAAGGGGTCGGCGTGGGAGGCTTGGCCATCGTCAGTGGCGGCAACGAAGCCACGCACAGCCCTAGCACTACCAATGCAAAGAGCAGGAACTTGCTCATGCCCACTCGGTGTCTCATAGCTTTCTTCCTTCTACGCGTTAGGGCCTCGCTAACAATAGACGAGAACGCGACATCTAAATCCTGCTCTACCCCGCCTCCGGCGGCAAGCTCTGCGGCTGCTCCGTCGCTTCCGGAGACGCGCTCTGCGGCTGCTCCGCCACCTCCAAGGGCAGGCTCTGCGGCTGCACTGCCTCCTCTGGGGGTGGGCTCTTCGGCTGCGCCGTCTCCTCCTTAAGCTTCTCGTCAAGTTGGATCTCGCGCGTCAGCTCCTGGCTTAGCATCGTGGAGGCCTGGCGAAACTCCCGCAGGCTCTTGCCAATGGCACTGCCGATCTCGGGCAGCTTTTTCGGCCCAAAAACGATCAGGGCGATCACCAGGATCAGGATCAACTCTGGAAATCCAATGTCAAACATCCTTGCTCTCCTTCCCATTCCCGCATAGCCTAATCATAGCCCTGTTGACCCATTTTGTCAAGAGGCTGTGGCTGACATCCGTGCATAAATGGTCAACCATACTACCTGTTGAGTTTCAAAGGCTTGCAAGCCACAACTGATAGTAGGCATTTGGATTTATGCACGGATGTCAGGCTGTGGAAATTTCTGGTGGTTTGGAGTATAATATGAGCGACGGCCAGATGCGGGGACGAGAGAGCGGGAAATCAGGGATCAGGGAATTAGTACCTGACCAATGAAATTCTTGCCGTGCAAGCAAGGATTTTAGGGACGCAGATGAACGCTGATTTTTTAGATTCTATTGACTGATCTGCGTTCATCCGTCTAATCTGTGTTCATCTGCGTTCCTGTTTGGTTTTGGCTTGTCCGAGTTAGGGGCATGGTAGGAGACCTGATTCCCTGATTCCCCCGGTTCCCCGATTCCTGCCCTGGTAGGTGAGTAGGTTCATGTTAATCGGGAGGTACTATTGATCGAGTTGGTAGATGTCACCAAGATCTATCGCCTGGGCCCGGAGGAGATCCACGCCCTCCATCACTTCACCCTGACCATCGCCCAGGGGCAGTTTGTGGCCGTGATCGGGCCGTCCGGCAGCGGCAAGTCTACCCTGCTGCACCTGATCGGCGGGCTGGACACGCCCACCTCAGGCCGGGTGCTGGTGGGCGGGCAGGATCTGAGCCGGGGTAGCGATCGCACTCTGGCCGCCTATCGTAACCGCTGGGTGGGCTTCGTCTTTCAGACCTTCAACCTGCAGCCTACGTACACGGCCCTGGAGAACGTGGCCCTGCCTCTGGTCTTCGCCCGGGTACCCCCCAGAGAACGCTACGCCCGTGCTCAGGAGGCCCTGGCCACCGTAGGGCTGGCCGATCGGGCGCGGCATCGCCCCAGCCAGCTCTCCGGCGGCGAGCGCCAGCGGGTGGGCATTGCGCGAGCCCTGGCCAACAACCCCCAACTGCTCCTGGCCGACGAACCCACCGGCAACTTGGACAGCGTCACCGGCGGCAAGATCGTGGATTTGTTGTGGCAGCTCAACCAGGAGCGTGGCTTGACTGTGGTGATGGTCACCCACGACCAGGGCCTGGCCCAGCGCGCTGATCGGCGGGTCTTCCTGCGCGACGGTCAGATCATCGGCGAAAGCTAGGCCGCTGATAAATCGGCAATCGCCAATCGGCAATCCTCGCGAGGTGTCCCATGCGTCCAGACGATTATCTGAAGAATGCCCTGGAAAATCTGTGGCGGCGCAAGCTGCGCACCTTCCTCACCACCTTCGCCGTGATCATCGGCGCTACGCTGGTAGCCCTGATGGTGTCCTTAGGTGCTGGCGCGGAAAGTTTCCTCACCGCCCAACTCAGCGCCGTCTCCATACCCGACATCATCACCGTCTCGCCTAAGAGCAACGTGAGCCTGGGAATCGTCTTGCAGGCCACGGGCCTGGGGGCGACGCCAGCGGAGGTGGATGAGAAGCAGGCCAACCCCTACTACAGCCTGAAAACCCTCACCGGCGATGATCTGGATCGCATCGCCGCCTTGCCCCACGTGGAACGGGTAGATGCCACGCCATCAATTCAGGCCCAGTGGGTCAAGTTAGAGGGCCTGGACAAGCAGCACCAAGTCCTGGTGCTGGCGCCGCCACCCTACGAAGGAGCCTATCGCCAGTTCGCTGCGGGCGGTCCCTTGCCAGAGAATGCCCAGGGGCAGGCCGTAGTAGCCTATCGTTACCTGCAGGTCTGGGGGCTACGTCAGCCAGAGGAGGCCCTGGGCCGGCAAATCTCCATCCGCATAAACAAGGGGATGAGCTTCAATCCCCTGGCCCCCGCCCAGGTGACCGGGAGAGACTATTATTTCACCATTGTAGGGGTTTTGGCCGAGTCTATCCTTGCCACCGAGGTGCAGGTCCCCTATGCCGATGCTGTGCGCATGGCCCGCTATTACAGTGACAACAGCCGCCTGTACACGCGCAACAACATGGGCTTCTCGGCCCAGGTGAAGGTAGACGATCCACGCTACCTCAATCAGGTGGCCGCCGAGATCAAGGCCCTGGGCGAGTTCAGTGCTTCAACGCCGCAAGAGTCCAAAGGCTCTTTGGGCAGTTTCTTCGCCGTGCTCGAAGGGCTGCTCAGCGTGGTGGGGTTCATCGCCCTGGGCGTGGCCGCCCTGGGCATCATCAACACCCTGGTGATGGCCATCTACGAGCGCACGCGCGAAATCGGCGTGATGAAGGCAGTGGGGGCTACGCAGAGGAGTATTGGCTTGCTGTTCACAGTAGAGGCGGCATGCATGGGCTTCCTGGGTGGACTGGTGGGGCTGGTGCTGGCCTGGGGGCTGGGCCAGGTTATCAACCTGTTCGCCCGGGTCACGTTCCTCCGGGATTACCAGAGTTTTAATCTCTCCGTCTTCCCCTGGTGGCTGGTGTTAGGCGTGCTGGCCCTGTGCACGATCATCGCCGTGCTGGCCGGACTGTATCCAGCGCTGCGGGCAGCCCGCCTGGACCCCATCCAGGCCCTGGCCTACGAATAGACGAGTGACGAGTGACGAGGGACGAGGGACGAGGAATGAGGGACGAGGGACGAGGTTCGTCATCCGTCCTTCGTCTTTGGTCTTTCGTCCGGCATCGTTATCCGAAGGAGAACCATGAAGAAAGCCTACCTCAGTTTGCTTCTGACGATGTTAGCCGTAGTCAGCCTGGCCTGCGGCCTGCCCTCCCGGTCGGCTAAGCCACAGGCGTCACCAGCGCCCACTGTGGCACGCAAACCTGCTCCCGTCACCATCTCGGCGCAGGGCCTCGTGGTGCCGGAGCGACAGGCTCGCCTGGCCTTCAAGGTCGGGGGGCGGCTGCAGATCCTGGCGGTGAAGGTGGGCAGCGAGGTCAAAGCCGGCGACGTGCTGGCGAAAGTAGACGCCACCGACCTGGAGAACGCTCTGGCCCAGGCGAAGGCGGCCCTGGTCGTGGCCGAAGCGGGTCTCCCGGCGGCGCAGGCCCATCTGGATGCGACGCAGGCCCAGCTCGACAAGCTCAACGCCTTGCCCGATGCCGAGGCCTTGGCCGTGGCTCAGGCCACGCTGGCCAAGGCCGAAGCCAGCCTCAAAGACGCCCAGGCCGAGTACGATAGGGTGGCCAACCAACCCTTCATCGGCATGCTGCCCCAGGCGCAGAACCTGCATCTGGCTACGCTCGATTACCAGGTGGCTAAGGCCCGCTATGCTCAAGCGCAGAAGGGCGCTTCTGCCGACGACTGGCGTGCCGCCAGGGCGAACGTCGCCGCGGCGGAGGCCGACGTGACCCTGGCCAAGGCCCGCATCGAGCAGGCCCGCCTTAACGTCGTCCAGGCCGAGCGTGCCCTGGCGGACGCCGTGCTGACTGCGCCCTTCGCTGGCACGGTCACCCAGGTGCTGGCGAATCAGGGCGAGCTCCTGGCCCCCGGTCAGGCCCTCATCGTCCTGGCCGATCTGACGCGCCTGCTGGTGGAGACCAACGATCTGGAGGAGAGGGGTGTGGTCAACATCGCCGTGGGGCAAGAGGCCACCGTGAAGGTGGATGCCCTGGCCAAAGACCTGAAGGGCAGGGTGGTGCTGGTGGCCCCGCAGGCCACGCTCAGCGGCGGCGAAGCGAACTACACCGTGACCATTGAGCTTACAGAGACCGACCCCCGCCTGCGCTGGGGCATGACGGCGAGCGTGAGTATCATCGTGGGGAAGTGAGTTGGGGTGGGCGCAGATGCACGTCCCCTGCACGGGGCGTGCATCTGCGTGTATCTGCGTTACTCTGGCGGCGCGGATTCTCCGTTGCCCAGGCGCTTGGGCGTCGCACGGCTCTGTCGCCTGATGGCGTGCGTGGCTAAGACATTGACGAAGCCAACCAGAACACCCAAGCCGCTGAGGATATAGATGATCGTGAACAGCTTGCCGAAGCCAGTTTGGGGGGACAGATCGCCATAGCCTACGGTGGTGAGCGTGGTCACCGAGAAGTACAGACTATCCAGCCATCTCCAGCCTTCTACGAAGTGGTAGAATAGCGTGCCCGTTCCCAGGATGATGAGCACGAGCGTCAGCAGCCCCCGAAACTCGGGGTTGTCGGGGTTGCGCAACTCGCGCCAGATCGTAGCGCAAAATTGCGCCAGGAAACGCAAGAAGGCCAGCAAAGGGAGAAGCGGCATCTTGTGCCTCCTTCCGTTCTAGGCGGCAGCCTGGCCGGCCCGCCAACGCTCCGGCACCTTGACCAGGAGCACCGCCGAGAGCAGGAAGAGGGCGGCGTACAGGCCAAAGATCACCAGGTAGCCCAGGCCAGGGCTGGCGGCGTTGAAGAAATCGGCCATGGGCCCGCCCAGCCCCGCCCCCACAATGCCAGCTCCCGCCCCGGCCAGGTTGGAGACGCCCAGGTAGCGCCCGGCCTCCGCCGGCGGCACCAGGTCGGTGCCCAGAGCCCAGTTGGTGGTCATAAACGTGCCTGCGGCGATGCCGATGACGACGCCGCTGATCATCACCATCGTCATATTGGTGGAGATAATCAGCAAGCATGTACCCAGCGCGGCCAAAACCCCGCTACCGGCCAACAGTGCTTTGCGCCCAAAGAGGTCAGCCAGGAAGCCGCTGATAAATGCGGCCACGAGGGTGAATACGCCCACTACAGTCATCAGGGTGCCGGTGGCTGCCGCGGCATTGGGCATGTGGAGCACGTCGCGCAAGAAGTAGAGGGCGAAGCCTTGAATCGAGCCCACCGCCGCCAGGAACAACAGGCGGTTGATCACCCACCACGTGAACGATGGGTGTTTCTGCGCCCCCTCGCCGATGCCCACCCGCACACTCCCCCACACCCCCAGAATGATAGATCCCGCCATGGCCACCAGGCCGGCCAGGGCCACGCCGCCCAACTGGATCGTCCCCCAGCCTTGCAGCGCCCGGCCCACAGAAAGGATCAACCCACCCCCGAACACACCTGTCACCATCGCGAAGATGGCGGTGAGCAGGACCACCCGGCCCAATGGGTTTGCGGCCAGGGTGACGATTGCTTCCGCGGCCGACTTGTTTTCCAGCGACGGCCAGAGTGGCGTCTCTGGCTTCTGGCTTAGCGGCTGCTCGCGCACGGGCAGGGTGAAGAGCATGCCCAGGAACAGTGCCGCCATGACGGCGAAGATGGCCAGCCAGGTGTTCGTCTCTACAAAACGGGCGATGGTCAAGCCTACCAAGACTATGGGTATCAACTCAAACATGGCCTTGACGCCAGAGGCCCGGCCGCGTTGATCCTCTGGCACCAGGTCAGGGATGAGTCCCTGCAGGGCGCCGTGGGCGATGTTGGAGGAGAACTGCATCAGCAGCACGGCGGCAAAGAGCAACCAATAGCTTTTCCAGTAGAGTCCCGCCAGACCAATGAGGACCAGGAAGACCATGTCCAGCAGCGTCCCCGTGACGATGAACGGCCGCCGCCGCCCCCAGCGCGCCGTGCTGCGGTCGGACAGCAGCCCGGCCGCCGCCTGGACGAGGATGGCCACGACGAGCCCCGCCGCCCGCATGCCCCCCAGGGCGGTGTTCTTCATGGCATCACCTACCAGCAACGCCACCAGCACCGGCAGGATGTAGGGAGTCTGGCTACCGGAGGAGACATTTAGCCCCAGCCAGTAGATGTTGATCGTCAGATAGTCCCACCAGCGTAACCGTTTCATGGCCTGTGCCTCCTTTCTGGATTTATTCGCGACGTCGCTGCTCACCGCAATAGCGCGCCGCGAGGGCATTTGGTGTCTACATTCTAGCATATCCTGGTAGCAAATACAACTCCTGGGTAGGGGGATTAGGGAATCAGGAAGTCAGGGAATCAGGGGAGCGTATCGGTAGTAATGATTTTAATCGTCGTTCCCATAGCAAAAGCGACTGAAGTCGCTACTACATCGTGCTTGCCCGGCGGACAACGGTGTGCTATAATGCAAGGTGAGAGGAGACAGAGAAGACGCAATGACAGATGTGATTAACGTGGCCGTGATTGGCTACGGCTACTGGGGGCCTAACCTGGCCCGCAACTTCCACCAACTGCCGGACGCTCGCTTGGCCCTGGTGGCCGACCTTGACGCGGCGCGCCTGGCCGAGGTTGCTCGCCTCTACCCTACCACGGCGGTGACCACCGACTATCGCCAGGCCCTGGCCCGGCCAGAGATTCTGGCCGTGGCCGTGGCCACGCCGGTGCGCACTCATTTCGCCATCGCCCAGGAGGCGCTGCTCGCCGGCAAGCACGTGCTGGTGGAAAAGCCGCTGGCCCTGACCGCAGCAGAGGCGGAGGCCCTCATCGCCCTGGCCGAGCAGCAGCAGCGCACCCTCATGGTGGGCCACACCTTTGAGTACAACCCAGCGGTGTGGAAGATCAAAGAGTTAATCGCCGCTGGGGAGATCGGCCAGGTGTACTATGCCTACGCCAACCGGGTGAACCTGGGGCGGGTGCAGTATGACGTCAACGCCCTCTGGAGCATCGCCCCCCACGATATTTCCATTTTGCTGTACCTGCTGGAGGCCATGCCGTTGGCGGTGAGCGCCCGGGGGGCTACCTACCTCAGCCAGGGTGTGGAGGACGTGATCTTCTTGACGTTGGCCTTCCCGGGCAACGTCCTGGCCCACGTCCAGGCAAGCTGGCTGGATCCCAGTAAGGTGCGCCGCCTGACCATTGTGGGCAGCGAGAAGATGATTGTCTACGACGATGTGGACAACGAGGCTAAGGTCAAGGTCTACGATAAAGGCGTGTACCGCAAGGGCAACGCCGCCTACGGCGAGTTCCAGTTCCGCGTGCACTCCGGCGATATTCATATTCCCCGTATAGACATGACGGAGCCGCTGCGCAACGAGTGTGCCCATTTCATCGAGTGTGTGCGCACCGGCCAGCGTCCGCGCACGGACGGGGCGTGCGGCCTGCGGGTGGTACGGGTGCTGGAGGCGGCGCAGCGCTCGCTGGAGCAGGGTGGGGCCAGCGTGAAGATAGAGTGAGAGGAGCGAGGAGGCATTAAACCTGGCGAAGGTTCTGGAACCTTCGCCAGGTTTTTATTTTAGATTCCCGGTGCCAGGATAACCCCGGCCTCGGCCAGCGCCGCCATCTCCGCCTCGTTGTAGCCGAGGCTACGCAGCACGGCGGCGGTGTGCTCGCCCAGGCGCGGGGCGGGGCTGGTGGCGGCCGCGGGCGTCCCGGCCAGGTGGAACGGCGGCCCCACCAGCCGCAGCGGGCCTGCTGCGGGATGCGCCATCTCCAGCAGCAGCCCCCGTGCCGCCACCTGTGGGTCGGCCAGGGCTTCCGTCGGGGTGTACACCGGCTCGCAGCAGGCCTCAGCGCTGGCCAGCAGGTCCACCCATGCGCTGCGTGCTCGCTGCTGGAAGACAGCCTGCACCTCGGCGATGGCCTGGGGGTCAAACTGGCGAGCCAGCAAATCGTCACGGCCTATGGCGCGGCAGAAGTTGGCCCAGAACTTGGGTTCCAGGGCACCCAGGGCCAGGTATTGGCCATCCTGCGCCTGGTAGACGTGGTAGCAAGGCAGGCCGCCAGAGAGCATCATGCGCCCACGCTCCAGGGTCGCCCCGGCGATCAGGCCCGGCGCGATGATCGGCCCCAGCCAGGAGAGTACCACGTCCCGCATGGCCACGTCAATGTAGACTCCTTGGCCATTATGCTGGCGGCCCAGCAGGGCGGCCAGGATGGCGATGGCTGTGGCCATGCCCCCAGCCAGGTCGGCGATGGGCACGGCAGGGACCACGGGCGGGCCGCCGACCTCGCCGGTGAGCCCCAGCAGGCCACCCAGGGCGATGTAGTCAATGTCGTGGCCGGGGCAGTCGCGGCGCGGCCCATCCTGGCCGTAGCCGGAGAGCGAGCAGCACACCAGGGACGGGTTGACCTTGTGCAGGGCGGTGTAGCCCAGCCCCAGGCGCTCCATCGTCCCCGGCCGAAACCCCTCCAGCAGGGCATCGGCGGTGGCCACCAGACGCAGGAAGGCCCCCCGGCCTGCTGGTGCTTTGAGGTCCAGGGCCACGCTCTTCTTGCCACGATTCACGGCCAGGAAGTAGACACCCTCGCCGCCGACGAGGGGCGGGATGGCGCGCAGGTAATCGCCCTCGCTGGGGCTCTCTACCTTGATGACCTCGGCCCCCAGATCGGCCAGGAGCAGCGTGCCGAAGGGCCCTGGCAGCAGGCGGGAGAGGTCCAGGATGCGGATGCCGTCGAGTGGTGCGGTCACGTTCCTACCCTCCAAGTTCAGACCTGACAGGTCTTCGCGACCTGTCAGGTCTGGCAGAAAAAAGCGACCGGCTGCTGGAAGACCAGCAAACGATCGCTGGGTGTTGGCATGGTACCCTCGGCAGGATTCGAACCTGTGGCCTCAGCGTCCGCAGCGCTGCGCTCTATCCCCTGAGCTACGAGGGCGACTTTGGTCAGGTAGTCTTGTGGTCAGGTGGTCGCGTGGTCAGACTACCAAAGTACGCGGCCCAAAGACCACCGACCAAATGACTACACGACCAAATGACTATGCGACCAAATGACTATGCTGGCGGGGAGAGCGGGATTCGAACCCGCGACAGAGGTTTAAAGCCCCTGTAACCGCTTAGCAGGCGGCCGCACTAGACCAACTATGCGATCTCCCCTTGGTGCAGGTATATTATAGCACAGGTTGGCTTGATTGTCAAAGTTTCGGCGGCGAATTTGCAGGCTTTCGTAGCAGAAGAGTACGCAGATAAAAAGGGGCAGAGATGAGGCCAGGGTGGGGGTTGATAGACATAAAGTAGTCTCCAACGGGGGGTGCAAACGAAGCAGAAGGCAGGCAGACATACAGGATTGATACGCCGCAGGGTTAGGAAGAGGGGAA
>Ga0315268_10001829_pt1 | contig 24443 bp, 20 predicted proteins | sample C1_top_MG_FD_204535 | JGI IMG/M metagenome (GOLD analysis project Ga0315268, IMG submission 204535) | Sediment microbial communities from Yellowstone Lake, YNP, Wyoming, USA - C1_top | ecosystem: Environmental > Aquatic > Freshwater > Lake > Sediment | place: USA: Wyoming | collected 2017-08-01
CCATCAGCCGTATCGCTTCCTGTGCTTTTCGATCAAGTTTGTGCCCATCTTTTTTCATGCAAACTCTGACCACAATCTCAATCCTGAAGTTCCTCGTGTGTCGCCTTATTTACTGACTCATGAGTAAGTCGCGCTCGTCTGCCAGAATAATCTGGCACAGATTTAGGTCTCAGCGTCGGTTGCATGATCGTTTCGAAATTGCCCAGTAAGCAGCCGCAACCAGCAGGGTCAGCGCCAGCGCGCCCGCCAGCCACAACCCTGCCGTATGTACCCGCAGCAGCCATACTTCAATCTGCTGGCCGAAATAGTAGACGCCCGCACTCCATGCACCAACCCACAGGAGCGCGCCCAGCGCGTTGTAAACTGCGAAGCGTTTCCAGCCCATTCCAACACTGCCCGCAGTGAGGCCGTTGAGTTGCCGCAGCACCGGGAAGAAACGCGCGACGATGACGACTTCCGGGCCGTAATGCGCGAAGAAGCGCTCCGTCTTGTCCAGCCGCGCGGCGCTGATGCCCACGCGTGCGCCATGGCGAACCAGCAGCTTGCGACCGCCGAAGCGGCCAATGGCATAGCCGGCATTGTCGCCAAGCGTCGCGGCTGCCCATGCCGTCACAACCACGAGCCAGATGTTGAGCTGGCCCTGCACGGCGAGGAAGGACGCGGCGACCAGAAACGTCTCGCCCGGCAACGGCAATCCAAACGACTCGGCGAACAGCACGCCAAACAGCGCGCCGTAACCGTACTGGATAATGTAGGGGTGCGCCGTGGCAAGCAGGCTGTTCATCGTCTAACGATCCCGCAACAATCTGTTCATCATCAATCTCAACCCGCATTCAACCCGACGGTTAAATAAGAAAAAATCATGAGGGGTCAAACGTAGCATTGATCGTACGTCCTTTCTGGAGCTGGCATTCGCCCTGCCCGCCGCCCGCAATGCCCGCCGCTGGCGAGAATAACAGGAAGCGGCAACGCATCCGCCCGCCCTCCGGGCTGCCCAGGTTAGCCAGCACCTTGCCCGAATAATAGGTGACAAACTGCGTCGTGTCGTAGCCGCCCGGCAATGCACCCCGTCCCCATACGGCCCGCCCCAATATGGCCAGTCGCCCCAGCCATCGTTCCAGCCCGCCCATAACGGCGTCAGCATTTCCCGCTGCGTCTGGCGGGTAATCTGGAAGAATCGGCCTGATACACCGCATGCTGCAGCGTCGCCGTCATCGTGCCCTGCTGCCCGCCGTCGGTGCTTTTCCAGGTGAAATGCACCGGTGCGCCGGGCTGGTGGTTGCGCGATACATCACAACCCGGTTCGCGGGTTGTGATTGTCCGCTATCTTCGGGCAATCTGAGCTGCAAACCGGGTTGTCTCCTCGATCAAAAATGTTTCTTGATTTTCTGCCAGAAAGAGGCCTTGGGGGTTTTCTGGCATTCCGTAACAAGAATGGGAACCAACTTGTCGGTTGCATCGATATCGACGACCGCGTCAACCGGCTTACCCTTGCGGTTGAAGCCTTCGGCCCAGTAGACCACTTTGGGTTTAACCGCGTCGTCGAGCGTGACAAACTCTTCACACGTCATTTTGGCCGGTTTGTGCGTTGCCGCCAAAGCTGGCGAGACCATCGTTGCAGACAGCAATACACCACTCAGAACAGCCATTGATAAACTTGATTTCATTTTCGTCTCCTAAATCACCGTCAAAAAATGTGCAGACAAGCTGCACGTCATGTTCGTCCATCGCAAAAGCGATGGACAAATTCAGCCGTTCATGAACCCGGCTTCACCGGCGCGGTCTGTTGCTTTGCGCCAATCCTGTTTCCAAGTTCGTTCAGCGCATGCCCCAGCGCATCGAAGCTTCGGCCAACTTCATCGCGCGTCCACGTTGCGCCCGTGGCGAGCTTGTCGCCCAGCGCCTCGGTATCGGCCACCGCCCCGGAGGCGCCTGCCTTCGCTTCCGCGCCGGCCCAGCCCGCAGCACTTTCCAGGTCGTGGGCGGCTGCTTTGAGCTCGTAGCCGGTCTTGTCGTATTCCTTGCGCGCCCACGATTCAGCCGCTTCGGCGCGATGGGCCAAGGCGAGCGCGTGGTTGGCTCTGGCAAAATCCTTGCCCATTGATTTCTCGTCCTTGACCGTGCCTTTCTCGACGGAAGCGGCGAGCTTGTCGAGTTCCGCCACGGAGCGGTCGAGTGCCTGCCTGGCGTCACCCGTGACGCGGCCAGATTCCAGACGCATGTAGCCGGTCGCCTTGCGGATCTCGGTGGCCGCCGCCTTGTAGTCCTTCCTTGCGAAAGCCTCAACGGCGCTGCCGAAATGCCGTTGCGGCTCTTCGGACACGGGGTACCAGGTGGCCACGTCCGCCACCAGCCAACGGCGATCCATGTCGGCGCGGGCCACCTTGTCGATGACCTTGTCCAGTTCCGCCTTGGTATTGATTTTGCCCCTCTCGATGCCAGCGGCAGCGGCGGTGGCCTTGCCGGCCACCGCATCCATGCGCCTGGAGGTATCCTGCGCGAGCTTCAACTCGGATTTGGCGCGGGTCTTGTCGACTTTCGCGGCGCGTGCGGCCTGATCTTTTAGCTCGACGGCCACGGCGCGCATCTCCGTTGCCGCCTTCATATTGTCCTTGGCGTCCAAGGCCTTGCGCGCCGCATCCAGGTGAATGCTGATCGAATCCGCGACCGGAGTGAAGATCGTGTCGTCATAGACGATCCAGTCGGCGGGAGACGTGATCGCAATCGGCGCCTTCGTCACAGCGGGCGCCGCTTGCGCCGCAGGAGCGACGGGCGTCTTCGTGGCTTCGGCGAAGGCAACACCGGAGAATTGCGCGGTAGCGATCAGAACGGCTACGGTCAGGGGCTTGAGGGTGAGTTTCATAGGTGTTCCTTTCCAAGTGAATTCAGGTTGATTGTGTCGATGGAGTTTGTTTCGTTTGTGTCGGAGTTGAACTTCGAGCGGTATGGCTCAGTCGATGGAGTGGTGATCGAATGAGGCAAGACCGGAGGTCGTGAGCAGTTCATGGGCCCGCATGATTTCTTGGCCATCGCCATGCACCACCAGCAGGAACTTGTCGGCTTTCAGCGCCGTCTCGTAGCGCAGCACCGAATCCTTGGGAATGCCAATTGCCATCAAGGCCCCGACCAGGGCGCTGGCGCCACCAACCAACACGGCGCCTTGCAGGCCGCCAAACAGCGTGGCGGCCAGTGGCCCCAGCACGATGACGTGCCCAACCACAGGCACAAACATGAGTGCCGAACCAAACAGCATGCCGGCCAAGCCACCCCAAAAGGCGCCAAGCTTGCCGAAGAATTTGGCGCGGTCACCGGCGTTGAAGTAACCCACGACGTGCTCCTCGGTCTCGTAATCCTTGCCGAGGATAGAGATCTTCTTCATGTCGAAGCCCGCGCGCTGCAGCGCCTTCACGGCGGACTCCGCCTGGGTATGGCTGTCATATACCGCGACGGCTATATCGGTCTTGTTCGAGGTCTGTTCCTTTGTCTTTTGCATGGTTTGGTTCATGGTCTGGTCCTTTTCATGTTGATCTATCGGGTTTGAACGTCGCGCTGTTGTCTTTGTCCGTGCGTCCATGCTTCGAACTTTATGCCTCTCCCTGGCGGATGTAAGCGCCCGAAAGTCATGACTTTGATGTGCTGCAGGTCACGACTTGCGAGTAACCAAGGTCACTTGTATGGGGATACGGACGGGCAGCGGGGAGGTCCCATCGCCGTCAGAGCTGAAAGCCGAGCCACAGCACCAGCCCCTCGCCGAGGTCGCGCTACAGACCGGGCGGCTGCGCCACATACGGGCGGGCGGTGCTACGTTCGAGATCGAACCACGCGGTGTAGCGGGCGATATCACCCGCGTCATGAAATGCCACCATCAGCTCGTAGTTAAGGAACAGGCTGCGGCTGTCGAGGTTGGTGGATCCCACCAGTGCCAGCACATCGTCGATGATGGCGGCTTTGGCGTGCAGCATGTGCGGCGCCAGCCAGACGCGCACCCCCGCACTGGCCAGAACGCGCAGCGAACGATGCCGCGCGATATCGGCGAGCCGATGGTTGGAGCGTTCGGGCAACAGCAACTCCACCCGCACGCCGCGCCGTGCCGCCAGCGTGAGCGCCATCAGCAAGGCATCGTCGAGCACGACATAGGGCGAGACGAGAGTCATGCGCGCGCGGTAGGCCGCGCTGACGAGCAGCGCCTGTACTGTGTCATCAGGCTGGTCAGGGCCCGAGGCGATGACTTGCCCGGCAGGCTCACCCGGTGCTGCGACAGGAGCAGCCTCGGCGTCAGCCTCCGTTGCCGCAGTGCCCGAAGCGGGCGGTTCGGCCCCCACCGCGAACACCCAGTCGCGCTGGAACAGATCGGCTGCCTGCCGGACCAGCGGACCTTGCAGATCGAAGCTCAGGTCGCGCCATGCCGGGCGGCCGGGTCCGCCTTCGAAATACTCGGCGGCCAGATTGCGCCCGCCGCACCACATCCGCTCGGCCGCGCGCCCGGCATCGGCCACCACGAGTTTGCGGTGGTTGCGCAGGTTGGTGCGGCCTTTCAGCGGAGAGTGCCATGGGGGCACGAAGAGCCCGACCCACACCCCCGCGCGCATCAATGCGGACAGGTCGGGCCGCCCGCCCAGCATGCGACCCACCCCGTCGAGCAGCAGCCGCACCCGCAGCCCGGCGCGTGCCTGGGTCGCCAGACGGGCGCTCACCGCCGCACCGACCGTATCCCGCCCGAGAATGAAGGTGCTCAGGTCGAGAGTGTGCCGTGCGCCATCGATCACCTCCAGGAGCACTCGCAGCGACTCTGAGCCATCGGTGTGGACGCATAAGGCCCGGTAGCTTGCGGAGCGCGGCTGCCCCAGCGCGGCGGCCACCTGGGCCGGCCAAGTGCTTTCATCGGCAATAGTCTGAACCTTACGGGCATCCGCCGGTGAATAGTCGGCGCGGGTGAGCTTGCGCGTGCCGAACAGCAGATACAGTGGCAGCGCAACGTAGGGCAACAGGAGCATGAACAGCACCCAGCCGATTGCAGCGGATGGATGCCGGCGTTGCTGCAGCACGTGGGAGGCCACCACGTACACGAGCAGCCCGGCGACCGTGAACAGCCCGTGCAGCGAGAGCCAATGCGAGAGAGTCAGGACGGGCACACGCGCGGCGTAGCGGACGGGGAAGCGGTTCTAGTCGCCGCGCCGCTGGCGCACCGACATCACGGCCAACTCGGTGCGGGTGTTGGCGTGCAGCTTTTCCATGATGCGGCTGACGTAGTTCTTGACCGTACCCTCGGCAAGGAACACCGCATTGGCGATCTGCTTGTTGCTCTTGCCCTCGGCGAGGAGCTGCAGGATCTTTTCTTCCTTGTCGGTGAGCGGCTCGGTCATGACCTTGATCACCTTGGTTTGCGGGGCGATTTGGGCCGGTCGCGGCGCCGCGACCGGCCTCAAGGTGGCATCGGGCGGCTGAGCTTCGGACAGCGGCGCGAGCCGGCGAAATTGATCCATGACCTTGCGCGCGATCTGCGGGGTCAGCCTGGATTCACCGCGATGCACGGCGCGCACCGTCTCCAGCAATTCCTCCTCGCTCGCATCCTTCAGCAGATAGGCGTGGGCGCCGGCGCGGATGGCTTCGAATACCGTTTCATCAGCGTCCAGCGTGGTCAGCACCAGCACATGCGTGTGCGGCAGCGCCAGCGTGATCTCGCGGGTGGCGGCCACGCCGCCCTTGCGGGGCATGTGCAAATCCATCAGCACAACATCCGGATGAAACTGCTGCGCCATCGCGACGGCCTCCACACCGTCGGACGCCTGACCCACCACCTCCATGTCAGGCTCGATCGAGAGCATCAACGTCATCCCCCGGCGAACCAGGGCCTGGTCGTCGGCAACAAGCACCCGGATGCGCGGCGATTCGTCAGGAGATGCCGCATTCACTTGACGTCTCCCTGGATGCCGTCGGGGTGAAGAGGGGGTTGCGCTTCTCCCAATTGCTCGCGGATGCGCCCGACCACCGGCGAGGGCAGACGCGCGGCGAGATAGCTCAACATGGCCGAGATGGCAAGCCCCGCCTGCGCTGGAGAAATGCCCGCCCGTTGCGCCACCAGTTGAATCAACTCATCCACTTTATTTGAATATCCGTGTTGTTGGGGGTTGCGAGAAATGACCTATCATCGTTTTCATGGAAGGAGTCTACCAAATGCTTTGCCTGATCGCGAGGTCTACACGTCATGAATTTGCAGTTACTTTCGTCACTTGCGACAATGCCGGAATGCTTATCTCAATTTCAACACGCTGGATACAGCGCCTTCTGCGCTACCTGGATCCCCGGCGCAGCCTGGCTACCGCCGTCGGCTGGCTGGTCGTCGCACTGTGCCTGGTTTTCGCGATGGCTGCAGCGTTGTGGCTCGGGGGAATGGCGCGCACGAGCATGTTGCAACAACACGACCGGCAACTGGCATTGAGCACCGAGCAACTGGCCGCCGAACTCGACCGGGCGCTTGCTTTGCGGATGCAATCGGTACAGGCAGCCGCAGTCATGCTGCAAACGGATCTGGGTTCCGATACGCCGCGTGCGTTGCGTGCAGTAATCGACAAACTGCAATCGACATATCCGGAGTTTGAATGGATTGGCCTGGCCGATGCAAAAGGTACGGTCGTGGCCGCCAGTGACGGCCTGCTCGAGGGCGGCAGCGTCGCCGGACGCATCTGGTTTGCACAGGGTTTGAAGGAGCCATGGATCGGCGAGGCGCATAGCGCGGCGCCGCCTGACATGACGCTGCCTCCGTTGCCCGGCGGAGAACCTCGCCGATCTGTAGACTTGGCAGCACCAATGCGAAATCTGCAAGAGCATACCGTAGGCGTGGTGGGTATAAACCTGAGTTGGCGCTGGGTACAAAGCTACACACAGATGCTGGTTAAGAGGCTCAATCTGCACAATACCGTCCAGGCATTGGTGCTGGACAGTGCAGGGGGGGTTCTGATCGGCCCGGATGCGCTGCAAGGCAAGCGCTGGCACAGCGTTACGGTCAATGCTTCCGCCTTTGTGGATGCGACACAGGCGATCTCGGGCGGCAGCGCCCGCTCTTCCGCGCCAGCGTTTGAGCGTCTCGATGACGGGCAGGTCGTTCTGGTGACCCGCGCCGAACCGCTGGCGGGCAGCGCGTTGCACACCCTGGGCTGGCGCGTGCAACTCGTTGAGCCGGCGGATCGGGCGGATCGGCGCGCAGATGCCTTGTGGCGGCAGATATTGTGGGTCTCTTTGGGACTGGGGGGCGTCGCCGCGCTGCTCGGTGTGCTGATCGCGCGCCAGTTAACCCGACGCTTGACGGCTTTGACACAGTCCGTCCAGAACGTGGGGATGGGCAAGGCGCAGCGCGTCGAGGTGCCCTCCGGCAGCGACGAGGTCGCGCGGGTCGGGGCCGCTTTTGCGGATGTGCTGGGCGCCTTGCAGCTTGAGCGGGGCGAGTTGCGCACGCTCAGCGCCGAACTCGAACAACGCGTCGCCACCCGCACTAGCGAGGTCAAGCGTCTCTCCGAAGAGGCGCGCTACGCCGCGGTGGTGCGCGAACGCCTGAAGATTGCGCGCGACCTGCACGACACGCTCGCGCATTCGATGATGGCCATGCTCACCGAGGTGCGCCTGCTCAGGAAGCTGCAAATCCACGATCCCGCGGCCTTGCCTGAGGAATTGGACCACGCCGAGCAGGTGGCCCATCAGGGGCTGAAAGAGGCGCGTGCCGCCATCACCCAATTGCGTTTCAACGCCGTGCGTGACATCGGACTGGGCGCCGCGTTGAGCGATGCGCTAAAACTCTTTTCCGAGCGCACCGGTCTGTCCGTCGATTTCAGCAGTGAACCCCGCGCCGCCAGCCTCGTGGACGAACGCGCCGAAACCCTGTTCCGCATCGCCGAGGAGGCGCTGCGCAATGTGGAGCGTCACGCCATGGCCAGCCTGGTGAAGGTGAGTCTGCGCGACGCCGCTGACGGGCGTCTGGAACTGTGCATCGAGGACGATGGCGTGGGGTTCGATTCCGATGCATCGCATCCCGGGCACTACGGCCTGGTGGGCCTGCGCGAGCAGGCGCAGTTGATCGGGGCGGAGTTGAGCATCCACAGCGCGCCGCACGAAGGCACGACCTTGCGGCTTGCATTGGATATGGGGCCTGATATGCGGTCATGACCAAAGTCCCATAGAAAATTGCGCTTGCCTTGTGGCAGCCGTTGATCGTTCCACATTACCCGTTCAAGCAACACGGGGGGGCTGAAAATAATTCAACTCTTCAACAATTCGGCTGCATTTGAACAATTCCTGCTGCATGCGGGTACTTGTTCAGCGTTTCACCGGCTAATTGCCAGCTTGCGCACCACATCAGCAATGCGCTGCGCGGATCGTTCCACCAGTTGCCGGTCCTCCCCTTCAACCATCACGCGCAACAATGGCTCTGTGCCGGACGGACGCAGCAGCACGCGGCCTTTGCCGTCCAGAACTTGTTCGGCATCGGACACCGCTCCCTTTACCTGATCGTGAGCGAGGCAATCAAAGCCCCTGGTTACCCGCACATTGATGAGCGCTTGCGGATACATGTGCAAATCGCTCGCCGCCTCTTCCAGGGTTTGCCTGTTCACTCGCAATGCGTGCAGCACCTGCAGCGCGGAGATAATGCCATCGCCGGTGCTGTGCTTGTCCAGACAAATAATGTGGCCGGAATTTTCGCCGCCGAGTTGCCAGCCCTGTTGCTGCAATAATTCCATCACGTAGCGGTCGCCGACGTTGGCGCGCCTGAACGGGATACTCAGCTTCTGCATGGCGTGTTCGAATGCCAGGTTGGTCATCAGCGTGCCGGCCACGCCGCCGTGCATCCTGCCTTGCGCCTGGCGATGTTTGGCGATCACATAGAGCAACTGGTCGCCGTCATAGAGTTTCCCCGCGCTGTCCACCATCACCAGACGGTCGCCGTCGCCATCCAGCGCGATGCCTATATCCGCCTTGTGTTCAACCACCGCTGCGCATAAATTATCCGGTGCGGTCGCGCCATAGCCGTCGTTGATATTCCTGCCATCCGGTTGCGCGCCGATCGCAACGACATCCGCGCCGAGTTCGTGGAACACGTGGCGCGCGATGTGGTAAGCCGCGCCGTGCGCGCTGTCCACCACGATCTTCAGGCCGCGCAAATCCAGTTCGGCGGGGAAAGTGCTCTTGCAGAATTCGATGTAGCGGCCGCCCGCGTCGTCGATGCGCTTGGCTTTGCCCAGCCCGTCCGAGGAGTTGGTTTTCATCTCCTGATCCAATGCTGCCTCGATGGCGCGCTCGGTCTCGTCCGGCAGCTTGGCGCCATGAGCCGAGAAAAATTTGATGCCGTTGTCATCGAAAGGATTATGCGACGCGGAAATCACGATGCCGGCCTGCAAGCGCAACGCGCGGGTCAAGTAAGCCACCGCCGGAGTTGGCGCCGGCCCGGCCAGATACACATCGATGCCCGCCGCGATCAATCCGGCTTCCAGAGCCGATTCCAGCATGTAGCCGGAAATGCGCGTGTCCTTGCCGATCAAAACACCGGTGCGTTCGCCCAGCGTGTCACCCGCATTCGCCAGCACCTTGCCTGCCGCATAGCCCAGATGCATGACGAATTGCGGGGTGATCGGATGTTCGCCTACCCGCCCGCGTATCCCGTCGGTGCCAAAATATTTTCTGCTCATTTGATTTGCCCCGTTATTATTGACACTTGCATAAATGACGACATACTTCCGGCAACCTTTTCTGGAAACGCCATACTTTTTGTCATGCCATGCTTTTTGTCATGCCATGCTTTTTGTCATGCCATGCTTTTTGTCATTTCGAGCGTAGCGAGAAATCTCAAGATTCCTCACGGAGCCTGCCCTGAGCGAAATCGAAGGGTTCGGAATGACAGCTTTCCTCATCACTCTGCGGATATTGCCTTTGATTCAGGTAATTCTCAGTAATACGTAGGGGGCGAGCTTCATCGCGCCCTGAATCTCGCGCCATCGTTAATGCGGGTGCGATAAATCGCCCCCCTGCGTATTCACCGCATTCCATATCTTTAACGCATCCACCGTCGCGCGCACATCATGCACGCGCACGATGTTTGCCCCGCGCTGCACTGCGATCAATGCTGCGGCCACGCTGGCCGACAGCCGATCCCCGACGTCCTGTCCGGTCAGCGCACCCAGCATGGACTTGCGCGAAAGGCCCGCCAATACCGGCACACCCAGTTCGGTCAGCTTTTTCAACTCGCGCAGCAAGCTGAGATTATGCGCCAAGGTCTTGCCAAAACCAAAGCCCGGATCGATCACGATGCGATTGCGTTGAATGCCGGCGGTTTCGGCAGCCGCGATGCGCTCCCGCAAAAACGCGCTGACTTCGTCCACCACGTTTTGATAATGGGGGTGTTGCTGCATAGTTTGCGGCTTGCCCTGCTTGTGCATCAGGCACACGGCGGCGCTGCTGGCGGCAACCGCATTCATCGCAGCGGCATCTTGCAGCGCGTTGATGTCATTGACCATCTGCGCGCCGGCAGCGATCGCCGCCTGCATCACTTCCGGCTTGCAGGTGTCGATGGAAACCGGCACCGGGAAGATCGGCACGGACGCGCCGCACAAGCCTTCGATGACGGGTATTACACGATCCAGTTCTTCTTGAATGCTGACCGGCTGCGCCCCCGGACGCGTGGACTCGCCGCCGATGTCGAGCATGTCCGCGCCCTCGGCGACCAGTTGTCGCGCATGCGCCAGCGCAGCATCGCGCAGCAGATGCAACCCGCCATCGGAGAACGAATCGGGTGTGACGTTGACGATGCCCATGACCAGAGGCCCCATGTTCAGGGGATCCGACAAATCGAATTGGAAGTGACCGCACTGGAGGAGCATTCTAGCTGGTAGCCAGTAGCTGGTAGCGGGTAGCCGACCCAGGTTTTGCTACAAGCTACCCGCTACAAGCTACAAGCTGCTTGGTTGCGTAGGCGCAGCAGCCGGAGCAGTCGGCGCCTGACCTTGAGGCGGCTGGGGAGCCTGGCTGCTTTGAGTTGGTTTGGGCGGACGCGGCGGATTCCCGGCCATGATGTCGTTGATCTGATCGGAATCAAGGGTTTCCCATTCCAGCAGAGCCTTGGTCATCGCCTCGATCTTGTCGCGATTGGCCTCGATCAAACCGCGCGCCAGCGCATATTGCTGGTCGATGATGCGGCGGATCTCCGCATCCACCTGCTGCATGGTCGCTTCGGAAATATTCTTGTGTGTGGTGACCGAACGCCCCAGAAACACTTCGCCCTCGTTCTCGCCATACACCATGGTCCCGAGGGCATCCGACATGCCCCACTGGGTCACCATGCTCCGCGCCATAGCAGTGGCGCGTTCGAAATCGTTGGAAGCACCGGTGGTCATCTGATGCATGAATATCTCTTCGGCGATGCGCCCGCCGAACAGCACGGCGATGGTATCGAGGATGCGGGTCTTGTCCATGCTGTAGCGGTCTTCCGCAGGCAACTGCATGGTCAAACCCAAAGCACGGCCGCGCGGGATGATGGTCACCTTGTGCACCGGATCGGTCTTCGGCAGCAGCTTGGCGACCACCGCATGGCCCGACTCGTGATAGGCGGTATTGCGGCGCTCCTCTTCCGGCATCACCATGGAGCGGCGTTCCGCGCCCATCATGATCTTGTCCTTGGCGGCCTCGAAATCGTCCATCTCGACGAAACGCTTGCTGCGGCGCGCCGCGAACAACGCGGCTTCGTTGACCAGGTTCGCCAGGTCCGCGCCGGACATGCCCGGCGTGCCGCGCGCCAGAATATCGGCCTTTACATCCGGGGCAACCGGCACCTTGCGCATGTGCACCATCAGTATCTGCTCGCGGCCGCGTATGTCCGGCAACGGCACGACCACCTGGCGATCGAAGCGGCCCGGGCGCAACAGCGCGGAATCCAGCACATCGGGACGGTTGGTCGCGGCGATCACGATCACCCCGCTGGCGCCCTCAAAGCCATCCATTTCCACCAGCAGGGCATTCAGCGTCTGCTCGCGCTCGTCATTGCCGCCGCCGAGCCCCGCGCCGCGCTGCCTGCCCACCGCATCGATTTCGTCGATGAACACGATGCACGGGGCCTGCTTCTTGGCCTGCTCGAACATGTCGCGCACGCGCGCGGCGCCAACGCCGACGAACATTTCCACAAAATCGGAACCGGAGATCGAGAAGAACGGCACCTTGGCTTCACCGGCGATCGCTTTCGCCAGCAGCGTCTTGCCGGTTCCGGGATTGCCCACCAGCAGCACGCCGCGCGGGATACGCCCGCCGAGATTCTGAAATTTTGCCGGATCGCGCAGAAAATCCACCAGCTCGGACACTTCTTCCTTGGCTTCATCGCAGCCCGCCACATCCGCAAACGTGAAGCGTTCCTTGCTCTCGTCCAGCTGGCGCGCACGCGATTTGCCGAACGAGAACGCGCCGCCCTTGCCCCCACCCTGCATCTGGCGCATGAAGAACACCCACACGGCGATCAGCAATATCATCGGGAACCACGACACAAAAATATTCATCAGGAAGGACGGCTCTTCTTCCGGCTTGGCCTCGACATTCACGCCGTTTTTCAACAGGTCGGAAACCATCCACAAATCGCTGGGCGCATAGCTGGTGATACGTTTGCCATCGGCAGTCGTCGCCTTCAGCTTGCGGCCTTCGATGACCACCTTGCTGATATGTCCCTGCTTCACCTCATCGAGAAATTGCGAATAGTCGAGCTGCGACTGGGAAGTCTGCTGCTGGCGGGTATTGAATTGATTGAACACGGTCATCAGCACCAGTGCGACGACCATCCAGATTGCAATGCTCTTAAAATTGTTCAAAATCACTCCTTAAACGGCGCGCCCCAAAATTGATGCAATGGCGGCTGCCGAGGTCGGTCATTAGACTATGTATTGCCCTATTTCTCAAGCTTTCCGCTACCCAGCAGATAAACTTCGCTGCTCCGATCGCGTGATGCCTTGGGTTTGCGCGTGACCACCCTGGTGAAACGGCTGCGCATCAGCTTGAGAAAATCCTCGAACCCCGCGCCCTGAAACACCTTGACCAGAAAACTGCCGTCTGCCGTCAGATGTTCGAGCGCGAATTCCATCGCCAGTTCCGCAAGATGCACGGCACGCGCCTGATCTGCCGAGGCTACACCGGACATATTGGGCGCCATATCGGAAATTACAAGCCCTGCCGGCTTGCCTTGCAACAATTCTTCCAGTTGCCTGAGCACGGCATCCTCGCGGAAATCGCCCTGGATGAAATCCACGCCTGCCAATGGGTCGAGCGGCAACAAATCCAGCGCGATCACTTTTCCGCTGCACCCAACCTTGGCTGCCGCCACCTGCGACCAGCCGCCCGGCGTCGCGCCCATATCCACCACCACCGTGCCGGGCTTGAACAAACGGTCTTTGGCATCGATCTCCAGCAGCTTGTAAGCTGCGCGGGAGCGATAACCCTCCTTCTGCGCAAGCTGCACAAAAGGGTCGTTAACATGCTCACGCATCCATTGTTTGCTGGTCTTGGAAGGCTTCATCGCTTAAAATACTGTGCCAGGTTTCAAGTGTTGCTTATCTAAATATAAAAATTTTTAATTAGCCTGTAGCCTGTAGCTGGTAGCTGGCAGCAGAACCTGACTGGCTACACGCTACGAGCTACCGGCTACAAGCTCAAAATGGAGTCCTTATGCTTTCCCTTACCGTATCCGAACGCCTCGCCCTGAAAGGCCGCGCCCACGCTTTAAGCCCGACCGTGATGATAGGCAATGCGGGTTTGACCGAAGCAGTGCTGAAAGAGATCGCGCTGACTTTGAAAACGCATGAACTCATCAAGATTCGCGTAATGAGCGGTGATCGTGCGCTGCGCGCAACCATGCTGGAAACCATCTGCGCACAACTGGATGCCGCACCGGTGCAACACATCGGCAAAATCCTGGTGGTCTATCAACCCAACCCGGACGCGCACCAGATCGAACTGAAAAAAATGCCGCGCCACAAGGGCAGGAAGCCGCTGTCCAAGAAGCAACTTGGAGCTCGTAGCTAGTAGCCCGTAGCTTGTAGCAAAAGCGCTGTTGGCTACCCGCTACAAGCTACCCGCTACAAGCTACCCGCTACAAGCTACCCGCTACAAGCTACCCGCTACAAGCTACCCGCTAAATATACTGAACCTCCACGACTTCATACTCCCGCACCCCGCCCGGCGTCTGCACCTCGGCGATGTCCCCGCTGCTCTTGCCGATCAGGGCCCGGGCAACCGGTGAACTGATGGAAATCTTGCGGTGCCTGATATCCGCCTCGTCGTCGCCGACGATCTGGTAGGTGACCACATCCCCGTTGTTCACATCTTCCAGTATCACGGTCGAACCGAACACACAGCGTCCGTCTGCATTGAGGGTCTTGGGATCGATGATCTGCGCGCTGCCCAGCTTGCCCTCCAGTTCGACGATACGGCCTTCGACAAACGACTGCCGTTCCTTCGCGGCATCGTATTCGGCGTTTTCCGACAAGTCGCCCTGCGCGCGCGCTTCGGAAATGGCATTGATAACCTTCGGGCGTTCCACTGTCTTGAGGTTATGCAACTCTTCGCGCAATTTTTCTGCGCCCAATACGGTTAATGGGACTTTGCTCATGATGAAGCCTTCACAGTTATCAGTCGTCAGACGTTAGTTGGTGGTCGCTTGACCAGCGACTTGCTGGAGTAGTTTTCCAGCTTAGTCGAATGGCCATGCAAAGCTCGCGTTTTTTGTTTTAACTAGCGACTAACGACTAGCCTTTTGTGCTGACTCTGCAAATCATAAACGCTTAGCGCGGTCAGATGCCGCATCCCGACACAGGCGGCGCGAGCCCCGGCCAGTGTAGTGTAATACGTGACTCTCCTCTGCAACGCAGCATGCCGGATGGAATAGGAATCGCGCATCACGGACGGCTTGCTGTCCACCGTGTTGACGATCAGACTGACCTCGCCGTTCTTGATCATGTCCACGATATGCGGACGGCCTTCCGCGACTTTGTTCACCACTCCCACCGCAACGCCCGCCGCGCTGATCACCGACCCCGTGCCGCGCGTGGCCAGCAAGGTAAACCCCAGCTGCACCAGCGAGCGGGCGATTTCAACCACGCCCGATTTGTCCGCTTCGCGCACGCTGATGAACACTTTACCATCTTTCGGCAGCTTCACGCTGGCGGCCAGTTGCGACTTGACGAAGGCTTCGGCGAACGTATCGCCCACGCCCATCACTTCGCCGGTGGATTTCATTTCCGGCCCGAGGATGGTGTCCACGCCGGGAAACTTGACGAATGGGAACACCGCTTCTTTCACCGAATAATACGGCGGGATCACTTCCCCGGTAACGCCCTGCTGCGCCAGGCTTTGACCGGCCATGCAGCGCGCAGCGATTTTCGCCAGCGGCACACCGGTTGCCTTAGACACGAATGGCACGGTGCGCGACGCGCGCGGATTCACTTCCAATACATACACCGTGTCGCGCTGAATGGCGAACTGCACATTCATCAGTCCCACCACGTTGAGTGCCTTGGCCATAGACACGGTCTGGCGGCGCAGTTCGTCCTGCAATGCCTGCGACAGGCTGAACGGCGGCAGCGAACACGCCGAGTCGCCGGAATGCACACCGGCCTGTTCGACGTGTTCCATGATGCCGCCGATGATCACATCCCTGCCGTCGGATACCGCATCCACGTCCACCTCGATCGCATCGTCCAGAAAGCGATCCAGCAAAATCGGCATGCGCTCCGGATAGATTTTGGACATCACCTCGGCATCGCGCATGTAGCGCTCCAGGTCGGACTGCTCATGGATGATCTCCATCGCCCGCCCGCCCAGCACATTGGAAGGACGCATCACCAATGGATAACCGATTTCCGCAACTCCCGCGATGCCTTCTTCGACGCTGCATGCGGTGCGATTGGGCGGCTGCTTCAAATTCAGCCGGTGCAGCATTTGCTGGAAGCGTGAGCGATCTTCCGCGCAGTCGATCATGTCCGGTATCGTACCGATGATAGGCACACCGTTCTTTTCCAGTCCGTGCGCCAGACTGAGCGGGGTCTGGCCGCCGTACTGCACGATCACGCCGATGGGTTTTTCCACCGCCACCACTTCCAGAACGTCTTCCAGCGTCAGCGGCTCGAAATACAGACGATCCGACGTATCGTAATCCGTGGACACGGTCTCGGGATTGCAGTTGACCATGATGGTCTCATAGCCGTCCTCGCGCATCGCCAGCGCGGCGTGCACGCAGCAATAATCGAACTCGATACCCTGCCCGATGCGGTTCGGCCCTCCGCCCAGCACCATGATCTTCCTGTTGCCGGTCGGCTGCGCTTCGCACTCCTCCTCGTAGGTGGAATACATATAGGCGGTGTTGGTGGCAAACTCTGCAGCACAGGTATCGACGCGCTTGAACACCGGACGCACACCCATGGCATGGCGGTAAGCGCGCATTGCGCCGGCATCGGTGCCCAGCAACCTGGCCAGGCGGGCATCGGCAAAACCGCTGCGCTTCAAGAAACGCAGTTCATCCGCGCCCAGGCTTTCCAGCGTGCGGTCTGCCAGGGACTTTTCCTGGCGAACCAGGTCCGCTATCTGCACCAGGAACCACGGGTCGATCTTGCTCAGTGCGTACACTTCCTCCACGCTCATGCCAAGCCGGAAGGCATCGCCCACCGCCCAGATGCGATCCGGCCCGGGGCTGCCGAGTTCCGAGGCAATTGCTTCGATATTACTGTATTTTTCATCCAGCCCGTGCACGCCGACTTCCAGCCCGCGCAACGCTTTCTGGAACGACTCCTGGAAAGTGCGGCCGATCGCCATCACCTCGCCGACCGATTTCATCTGCGTGGTCAGGCGGCTGTTGGCCTGCGGGAATTTCTCGAATGCGAAACGCGGAATCTTGGTCACCACGTAATCGATGGTCGGCTCGAACGAGGCCGGAGTCGCACCGCCGGTGATATCGTTCTTCAGTTCGTCGAGCGTGTAGCCCACCGCCAACTTGGCCGCGACTTTTGCAATCGGGAAACCGGTCGCCTTGGAAGCCAGTGCCGAGGAACGCGACACACGCGGATTCATCTCGATCACCACCATGCGCCCGTCGTTCGGGTTGATCGCAAACTGCACGTTGGAGCCGCCGGTATCCACGCCGATCTCGCGCAGCACCGCAATCGATGCATCGCGCATGATCTGGTATTCCTTGTCGGTCAGCGTCTGCGCCGGGGCGATCGTGATCGAGTCGCCGGTGTGCACGCCCATCGCATCGAGGTTTTCAATCGAGCAGATGATGATGCAGTTGTCGGCGTGATCGCGCACCACCTCCATCTCGAATTCTTTCCAGCCGAGCAGCGATTCCTCGATCAGCAGCTCGCGCGTCGGCGAGGCTTCCAGACCGCGCTCGCAAATTTCGACGAATTCTTCGCGGTTGTAGGCGATGCCGCCGCCGCTGCCGCCCATCGTGAAGGACGGGCGGATCACAGTCGGGAAGCCCATCACCTGCTGCACCTGCAACGCTTCTTCCATGCTGTGCGCGATCGCGGAGCGTGCCGAGGCCAGACCAATTTTGGTCATCGCCTGCTTGAACTTTTCGCGGTCTTCGGCCTTGTCTATGGCCTCGCGCGATGCGCCTATCATCTCGACGTTATATTTTTCCAGCACACCGTGCCTGGCCAGATCCAGCGCGCAGTTCAGCGCGGTTTGCCCGCCCATCGTCGGCAGGATCGCGTCCGGCTTTTCCCTGGCGATGATCTTCTCCACCATCTGCCAGGTGATCGGCTCGATGTAGGTCGCATCCGCCATGTCCGGGTCGGTCATGATCGTGGCCGGATTCGAGTTCACCAGGATGACGCGATAGCCTTCCTCGCGTAGCGCCTTGCAGGCCTGCGCGCCGGAATAGTCGAACTCGCACGCCTGCCCGATGACGATGGGGCCTGCGCCGATGATGAGAATGCTTTTTATGTCTGTGCGTTTTGCCATAAGTGCAGCTTGTGGCTGGTAGCGGGTAGCTGGTAGCGGTTTTGTCGCGCCCAGTGGGCGCGGGGTTGGCTACAAGCCACAAGCTACGAGCTACCAGTTCCTTCCATCATCTTAATAAATTTATCAAACAACCCGTCCACATCATGCGGCCCCGGACTCGCTTCGGGATGTCCCTGGAAGCAGAACGCGGGTTTGTCGGCCAGTTCGAAACCCTGCAGCGTGCCGTCGAACAGCGACACGTGGGTGACGCGCGCATTTTTCGGCAGCGTCGCCGCATCCACCGCGAAGCCGTGGTTCTGGCTGGTGATCATCACGCGGCGGCTATCCATATCCTGCACCGGATGGTTCGCGCCGCGATGGCCGAACTTCATCTTCATCGTCTTCGCGCCCACAGCCAGACCCATGATCTGATGCCCGAGACAGATGCCAAACAGCGGCACACCCGCCTCGATAAATTTTTTCGTGGCTTTGATCGCGTAATCGCATGGCTCGGGATCGCCGGGGCCGTTGGACAGGAACACCCCGTCCGGCTCCATCGCCAGCACTTCCTTCGCGGTAGTCTGCGCGGGCACCACGGTGATGCGGCAGCCGCGCTCGGCCAGCATGCGCAGGATGTTGCGCTTCACGCCAAAGTCGTAAGCCACCACATGGAATTTCGTTTGCTCCGCCTCCGGATAGCCCACGCCCAGTTCCCACTCGCGCTGCGTCCACGAGTAGGGTTGCGTGCAACTGACTTCCCTGGCCAGATCCATGCCCACCAGGCCGGCAAAGCCGCGCGCCGCTTCAAGCGCCGCCGCTTCATCCGCGCCGGTCGCGATGCAGCCGTTCTGCGCGCCCTTCTCGCGCAGGATGCGCGTCAGCCTGCGCGTATCGATCCCGGCGATCGCTACGACATTGCTGGCTTTAAGGTAATCGGGCAACGACTGCGTGCTGCGGAAGTTGCTCACCGTCATCGAAAGATCGCGGATCACCAGGCCGCTGGCGAACACCTGGCGCGATTCCACGTCCTCGGTATTCACCCCGACGTTGCCGATGTGCGGACAGGTCAGCGTGACGATCTGCTTGCAGTAGGAAGGGTCGGTGAGAATTTCCTGATAGCCGGTCATCGCGGTATTGAACACCACCTCGCCGACGCTGCTGCCGGAAGCCCCGATGGAAATGCCGCGAAACACCGTACCATCGGCTAATACAAGAATGGCAGGGCTCGTTTGCGACACCGGATGACTCCCAAGACTGTGACATAAAGAAACGGGACGAACCGTGTGTTCATCCCGCTTTGGATAGGCACGCATTATAGCGGATTGGAGGGGAAACAAAAAGCCCCTCGCTTGCGCGAGAGGCTCGTGGTTTACCCCTTGGGGTTATCCTGCGAAGATTCTCACTGAGAGTTTCCTCTTATTGTGAAAAGCAAGGCGGGCATCGGTCAGTTACAATACGGGGCGAAGTATAGTTGGCTGCGCTACGAATTACAACAAGTGCGTATCAAGCGCATAACAGCAGCCCTTCCTGCACGAGGAAGATCGAAGAGAACGAAGGTTGGGGAGCGCAAGATCGCACCTTGGATTTTGCTTGCTCTACGGTCACTCACACAGGGGGCATGATGGGGAATTTCACTTTAGGACTGGATTTAGGCACCAACTCAATCGGCTGGGCACTGATTGATTTCGACGATAACCAGCAGCCGCAAAAACTTATTGCCTGCGGCTCGCGCATTTTTCAGGAAGCCGTGGAGGCAAAAACCGGCACACCGAAAAATCACGCCCGCCGTGCCGCACGCGCGGCCCGCAAGCTGGTGGCGCGGCGCAAACAGCGGCGCACCAAGTTATTAAACCTTCTCGTTCGTCATGGCCTGCTGCCGCAGGATGAAGCCGAACGCAACGCATTGCTGCTGGACAATCAAGCCAACAATCCCTACCAACTGCGCAAGCGCGGGCTGGCTGAAAAACTGGAGCCGTTCCCCTTTGGCCGCGCGCTTTACCATCTTGCCCACCGGCGCGGCTTCCAGAGCAACCGCAAAGCCGCATCGGATGAAGACGGCAAAGTCAAAACTGCTATCTCTTCCTTACGCGCCGAAATGCAAGGCCTAACCCTCGGCGCATTTCTGGCCGATCAACCGTCACAACGCAGGCGCTACACCGACCGCGCCATGTACTCGGAAGAGTTCGAGCAACTGTGGAGCAAGCAGGCAACCTTCGCACCAGAGCAACTGACGCAGGCACTCAAGGTCGCCATCCACAACAGCATTTTCTTTCAGCGCCCGCTCAAGTCGCAGAAACATCTGGTCGGCAAATGCACCTTCGAGCCGACTCGCAAGCGCGCCGCCAAAGCCATCTTGCTGGCACAACGCTTCCGCATCCTGCAAGATGTGAACCATCTCGCCGTGAAGAACCCCATCACGCGCGAATTCCGCCCGCTCACGCAGGACGAGCGCAACAAGCTCGCCGAGGCGCTCGACAAACAAAAAAGCATGACTTGGGGCGCGGTGCGCAAAGTGGTGGGCTGGAATAAGAAGGACAGTCTGCACGAAGGCGAAACCTTCAATATGGAGGAAGGAAAAAAAGACAAATTGATCGGCAATCGCACCGCCTGCGATCTGCGCGGCGCGCTGGGTGAACGCTGGGATGCGCTCACCGCACAGCAGCAAGTTAACTTGGTGACTGATCTGCTCACTATTGATAACACCGATGGCTTTCTCAAACGCATGAAAGCCCATTGGGGGTTTGACGGTGCCACGGCAGAAGCCCTCGCCACAATCGAGTTGGAACCGGGCTATGCGCGGCTTTCCTCCAAAGCCATGCGCGCCATCCTGCCTCACCTCGAACAAGGCATGATTTACAGCGATGCCTGCAAAGCGGCTGGTTACGACCATAGCAACCCGAACCAGCGAACCGTTACCGACAAACTCGGCCTGCCATCCAATGTGCGCAACCCGGTGGTGCAAAAAGCGTTGTTTGAAACACGCAAAGTGGTCAATGCCATCGTGCGCAAGTATGGCAAACCCGCCACCATCCGCGTGGAAATGGCGCGCGACATGAAACTGTCCAAACGCCTGAAAGAGGAATTGCAGAAAGAGCAGAACAAACAGAAGAAGGCCAACGAACTTGCCGAAGGAATCTTGCGCAATGAATTTGGCATCCAGCAACCCGCCCGCGCCGACATCCAGAAATACAACCTGTGGCTGGAGTGCAAGGAGGTCTGCCCCTATACCGGCACGGTCATCTCGCGCGAAATGTTGTTCTCGCCGGAAGTGGATGTCGAACACATCCTGCCATACCAGCGTTCGCTGGACGATTCGTATATGAACAAGACGCTATGCATCGCAACCTACAATCGGCAAGTGAAACTCAACAACACGCCTTATGAAATCGGGCAAGGCGACCCGGTGGCCTATGCCGAGATTTTTCAACGCATCAAAACACTCCCTTTCCCAAAGCGCCGCCGCTTTGAACAAAAGGAAATCGAAACGGATAAATTTATCGAGCGGCAATTGAACGACACGCGCTACATCTGCGTGGAGGTACGCGACTTCCTGCAACAGCTCGGCGCACCCGTGGAAGTCAGCAAGGGCGAAGCCACCGCAAAATTGCGTGGCCGCTGGAAGCTGAACACCCTCCTCTCCCCAGACGGCAGCAACGAGAAGAACCGCGCCGACCACCGCCACCACGCGATAGACGCCGTGGTTATCTCGCTGACCAACCGCAGCCTATTCCACAAACTGTCGCGCCTGTCCGCGCAAAGCATCTCGTTCGACAAAAGCCGCTTCGATGTACCGCCGCCGTGGGATGGCTTCTACGATGACGTGTACGAGAAGATAGACCAGATAATCATTTCATACGCCCCCGCGCGCAAGATCAGCGGCGCCTTACACAAGGAAACGGCCTATGGCTATTCTGAATCTGAAAAATGTTTTGTTACTCGCAAATCGCTAGACCAAAAAAAAATAAACAAGCTAACCGAAAGTGAAGTGAAAAAAATTCGAGATGCCAAGGTACGCGAGCTGGTTGAATTCCACCTTGCGCTTCACGGAGGCGACTTCAAGAAGGCGATGGGACAACCTCTATTTCAGGAGAATGGAGTAACTCCTATCAAATCTGTACGTGTCACCAGCAACTTTAACAAGGACACCGCCCACCCGGTTAGGAAAGGCCAAGGCAAAGACTACAAATTCTTTACTTATGGCAACAACCACCACGTCGAAATCCTTGAACACATTGAGACTGGAAACCGGGAAGGCAGGTTTGTCACCGCAATGGAAGCAGCGCGACGCGCGCGTGGTGCCGCCAACACTGAAAAGAGCGGCATCGTGCAACGCGATCATGGCGCGGAATGGAAATTCATTGCCTCGTTCTCGATCAACGACATCGTGCAAATTGCATCCAATGATGCAGAAATTCCCTACCGCATCCAAGCTATCTCAGAAGGCAACCAATTTGAAATCACGTTAAAACGGCTAAACGACGCTCTATCGGATAAAAACGAAAATACGCTTCGCCTTCGCAGTGAAAATTCGCTCAAGCAAATCTTGCGGAAGCTCACTGTTGACCCGCTAGGCAACCTCGCTCCATGCAATGATTAAGCGCATCGTCGAGATCAGCAATCCCACCTACCTGCATCTGCGCAACCGACAGATGGTGATTGAGCATGAGGGCGTGGAAGTAGGCAACGTGCCGGTGGAAGATTTGGGTATTTTGATTCTCGACCATCCTGGCATCACTCACACGCAAGCTTTGCTCACCGCCTGCTTCGAGAACAACGTGGTGGTGCTGGTATGCGACAGCAAGCATCTGCCGAGCGCCATTCTGCTGCCGCTGGACGGGCACACGCTGCACAGCAAGACACTGGGGCAGCAAATCGCGGCTACCGAACCCACCTGCAAGCGGCTATGGCAGCACGTTGTGCAAGCCAAGATACGCGAACAGGCGAAGGTGCTGCATTCCGCGACCGGCAATGACAATCCCTTGCGCGCCTACGCGGCAAAAGTGAAAAGCGGCGACCCGGAGAACATCGAGGCGCAGGCGGCGCGCATTTACTGGCAGCGGCTGTTCGGTCCGGAGTTCCGCCGCAACCCCGATACGCCCGGCATCAACGCCATGCTCAACTACGGCTACGCGGTGATGCGCGGCGCGGTGGCGCGCGCCGTGGTGGGCGCGGGGCTGCATCCGGCGCTGGGCGTACATCACCGTAACCAGTACAACAGCTTCGCACTGGCGGACGACCTGATGGAGCCGTTGCGCCCGCTGGTGGACATCAAGGTGTATGAGGTGTGCGAGCTGTTGCCGGATACACCCGAGCTTACACCGGAGAACAAACGCGCCCTGCTGGAAATTCTCGGATGGGATTGCAGCATAGGCGAACGCAAATTCCCCCTGATGGTTGCGCTGCATCAATACGCGGCCAGTGTACGCAAAGTGCTGGCGGGGGAACAAAAGGAAGTGGAGATTCCGGTGCTATGACGAACACCCCCCTCTCCCGCTCGCGGGAGAGGGCTGGGGAGAGGGAAGACGAAATGAGTTTCGGAGGATTTCGCAGCATGTGGATCATCGCCATGTTTGACCTGCCCACTGACACCAAGGCCGCACGCCGCGCCTATCATGACTTCCGCGAATCCTTGCTCAATAACGGCTTCACCATGATACAGTTTTCCGTGTACGGGCGACACTGCCCCAGCGAAGAAAATGCCGATGTTCACGAAAACCGGATAAAATCATTCCTGCCGAATGACGGCGAAGTGCGCGTGCTCACCGTGACGGACAAACAGTTCGAGCGCATGAAAGTCTTTTACGGCAAGACCCGCAAGGCGACGGAGGCAGCGCCCGAACAAATCAGCTTCTTTTGACGGAATACTTCGTATGAACCAGAAAATTAAAACGCAAAAATGCAAAACCCGAACGAAAAAGCCCGTTCGGGTTTTGCATTTTTGCGTTTCTGCTCAGGCCACTGCGAGAGGCGGATTGTAACTGACCGATGCCCGCCCGCAATTCACAACCTGCAATGGAATGGGCAAAGTCCATCGGTGATTGTAACTGACCGATGCCCGCCCGCAATTCACAACGGGCTTGTCATACATGACCGCAAACAGGAAATTGTAACTGACCGATGCCCGCCCGCAATTCACAACCATAGAGCGTGCCGCGCCCTGGTATGCAGGATTGTAACTGACCGATGCCCGCCCGCAATTCACAACCCTTACGATTGCCGGGTAAAAATGGCAATATTGTAACTGACCGATGCCCGCCCGCAATTCACAACCATATCGAGGACTTCAAGCAAATGCTAATAATTGTAACTGACCGATGCCCGCCCGCAATTCACAACCATATCGAGGACTTCAAGCAAATGCTAATAATTGTGGTTCATCGTCATATTCACTGTGATTTTCTATCAGCCTAAACTCATTTCCAACTTGCCACAATGAAACAGAATTCTTGCCCGATAGTTGTTGAAGTTGCGAAACCCTCGAGCGTTGGCCT
>Ga0315268_10001830_pt1 | contig 24441 bp, 19 predicted proteins | sample C1_top_MG_FD_204535 | JGI IMG/M metagenome (GOLD analysis project Ga0315268, IMG submission 204535) | Sediment microbial communities from Yellowstone Lake, YNP, Wyoming, USA - C1_top | ecosystem: Environmental > Aquatic > Freshwater > Lake > Sediment | place: USA: Wyoming | collected 2017-08-01
GCCTGTGGGAGCCCCTGGCCCCCTCCCTCAATTATCCTATCCCAGTTTCTTCAGCAGCCAGGCCATGTTATTGGCCAGGTCGTGCACCGTCTTGAGGCCTTCCGCGTCCTGGGCCACTTCCCCCGGCTTTAAGCCGTAGGCGATGGGCCAGTAGGTGGCGCCCGGCACGACCATCCCCATGATGCAGAAGAAGAATTGCAGTTGGGCGTAGGTAAAATTGACCCCGGCCCGGCGGGCCACCACGATGGGGGTGCCCACCTTGCGGTGAAAGGGGTTATCCCCCTGGCGGGCCACGTAGCCGGCCCGGTCTAAGAGGGCCATGAGGTTGGGGGTGGCGGAGCCGAAGTAGACCGGGGAGCCGACGATGAGGCCGTCGGCCGCGGCCATGGCCTCATAGATGGGCATGAAGTCGTCTTCCTGGGCGCAGCGGTTCTTTTCTTCGGCGCACTGCAGGCAGGCCCGGCAGGGCAGCACCTGCTTGTCGTGCAGAGACAGATACTCGGTGGCAATCCCCTGGGCTTCCAGGACCTGGAGGGCGGTCTCGAGCAGCAGCCGGGTGTTGCCTTGAGGGCGCGGCGACCCGGAAATGGCCAGCACTTTCATCTTGGCGTTCTCCTCTCTTCCTGACGGTGATGGAGCATATTACCATGTCCCCGGGGCTAATCCCAGACCCTGGGTGATGAGGCCCCCATCCTGGAACAGCCCCTTACTTAAATGAAAAGAAAAATTGAGACCTCTGCAAAAGTATCAAGATAAATATTCTCGCGTCTGTGCGGTATTATAAATCCCCCCTTCCCCCCCTTTAAGAAAGGGGGGGGAATTAAAGGCAACTCCTTTATAAATCATGGAAACCAATCTTAAGTCCCCCTTTTCTAAAGGGGGATTTAGGGGGATTTAGGGGGATTATTAACGCCTTCCTATTCCCACTAAGCCTTTTTCAGAGGTCTCAAGTTTTCATAAAAAAGCTTGACAAGGCCGGCGAAAAACTATTAATAATGAGTGAACAATCACTCAGTATAGATATTGTTATGAGAGACGGCGCCCTAACCAAAGATAAAATCCAGCAGACGGCCCTCAGGCTCTTCGTGGAGAAAGGCATCACCGGGACCACCATCCGGGATCTCGCCGCGGCCGCGGGGATTGCCGAGGGGACCCTGTACCGGCACTTTGACGGCAAGGACCAGCTGGCCTGGGAGCTATTTTTCGAAAATTTCACCGCCTTCGCCCTGGAGTTGGACCGGCTCCAGGAACGGCACCATGGCGCCCGGGCCAAGCTGGAGGCCATGATCCACCAGTTCTGCGCCTTCTTTGACCGGGACCCGGTGCTGTTCAGCTACCTCCTGCTGGCCCAGCATGAACAGTTCAGGAAATTGACCCCCGAGACCCCCAGCCCGGTGCGGGTGCTCCGCCGGGTCATTGAGGGCGGCATGGAACGGCGGGAGATCCCGGTTATGGATGCCAAGGTGGCCACCGCCATGGTCCTGGGCCTGGTGCTCCAGGCGGCGGTTTTCAAAGTCTATGAGGGTATCGACCAGAGCCTCTCCAGCCTGGCGCCAACCCTCTGCGACGCCTCCTGGCGGGTGCTGTCGGGATAAATGCCGGAAAAATTCTTTCGAATGAACATGAGTGAACGCTCATTATCATTGAAGCCAGAAAGGGAGATGTTTAGCAGCCTTCATGGAGAAATAGCGGTACTGCTGGGGAAGATCACCTAAGCCCCTTCCCGCTGTGGCGGTGTTACCGAATTAGGGGAGCAGGCAGGTCGGCCAGGAGCGCCAGGGTTAACGGGGACGATGGTGTCAAGCGCCTTGATTTCTCCCTCTCTTTGAAATATATTTTAAAATGGTTAAAGGGTATCTTAATGAGCACAGATGAAATCAAAGAGCGGATCAAGGCCGCGGCGCCGGAAGGCAGGATCGCCTGCCCCGCGGCCTTTCGCCTGGCGGAAGAAATGGGCCTCTCCCGGAAAGAGCTGGGGGAATTGCTCAACGAATTGAAAATCAAAATCACCCAGTGCCAGTTGGGTTGTTTCTAACCATGTCCCATCTATTCGGCCCGGTTCCTTCCCGTCGCCTGGGGCTCTCCCTGGGGGTGGACCTCATTCCCCGGAAGACCTGCCCTTATAATTGCATTTATTGTGAGGTGGGACCCACCACGCGTCCCACCCTGAAGCGCTTTCATTATCAGGCCCAGGCCATCATCCGGGAGTTGGCCGAATACCTGGGGCGGTCGGAACGCCAGCCGGATTTCATCACTTTGGCCGGGTCCGGGGAGCCCACCCTGAATCTGGACCTGGGCCGTATCATCGGTGCGATCAAGGCCATGACCGCCACCCCGGTGGCGGTGTTGACCAACGGGGCCCTCCTGTATCTGCCCGAGGTGCGCCGGGAGCTGGCCGCCGCCGACGTCGTGCTCCCCTCCCTGGACGCGGCCCGGGAAGAGACCTTTCAGCTGATCAACCGTCCCCTGCCGGGGTTTTCTCTGGCCCAGCTGCTGGCCGGCCTCACGGCCTGCCGCCGGGAATACCGGGGCCAACTCTGGCTGGAAGTTTTGCTCCTCAAGGGGGTCAATGATGCCGAAGCGGAGCTGACCGCCCTGCGCCGGGTCCTGGCGGAGCTGGCCCCCGATAAAGTGCAGCTGAACACCTCCGTGCGCCCGGTGGTGGAGGACTGGGCCCGCGCCCTCACCCGGGAGGAGCTGGAGGCCGCGGCCGCCTTTCTGGGGCCCGGGGTGGAAGTGATCGCGTCCTTTAAGGGGTGCGCCCGGCTCTCTGCTGCCTGGAGCGACGCCGATTTTATGGAGATGCTGGCCCGCCGCCCCATGACCGCCGCCGACCTGGCAAAGGCCTTGGGGCTGCCCCTAACGGTGGTGCAGGAGAAGCTCCGGCACCTGGAGGAAGCGGGCCGGATTTCTTATAACCAGTATCAAAATCAGGGATTTTACCGCCAGTAAAACAGGGCTGGTCCTGCCCGCCCACATTTCGGCGGCCACGGGCCGCCCTTTATAAAACTGTTATATATATTTTACTTGCGTCTTTGCGTGAGATCTATCCATAGCAACACCCAAGCCAAGACCAGCCATCCGCTCATTCGGGGGATACGGATTATGCAAGGCAAATTTGATTTGGGGTTGGATGTCGGCTCCGTCAGCGTCAACCTGGCGATCATGAATCCCCAGGGGGAGGTGGTGCGGGAAGTCTACCGCCGCCACCTGGGGGAGCCATATCGCATCGGGCTCAATCTATTGGAGAACCTGGGCCCGGAATTTCCCCTGGAGCAGTGCCGCTTGGCCGCCTGCACCGGCATGGGGGGCAAGACCATGGCGGAAATCCTGGGGGGCCTTTTTGTCAACGAAGTCATCGCCCTGGGCTGGGGGACCCACCATTTCTGCCCGGAGACCCGCTCCATCATTGACATCGGGGGAGAGAGCGCCAAGCTGATCCTGGTGAGCGAGGAGGACGGCCACCTAATCATCGCCGACTTCGCCATGAACACCATGTGCGCCGCGGGCACCGGTTCCTTCCTGGACCAGCAGGCCCACCGCCTGGGGTACAGCATCGAGGATTTCAGCCAGTTGGCCCTGAAGTCCGCCACCCCGCCCCGGGTGGCGGGGCGCTGCAGCGTGTTCGCCAAAACCGACATGATTCACCTGCAGCAGGGGGCGACGCCGGACTTTGAGATCATCGCCGGTCTGTGCCAGGCCATGGCCCGCAATCTCAAGAGCAACATCGGCAAAGGCAAAACCATCACCCCGCCGGTGGCCTTCCAGGGGGGCGTGGCCCACAACCTGGGGGTGCGCCAGGCTTTCCGCCAGGTCTTCGGCCTGGACGACGCCGGCCTCATCATCCCGCCCCACTTCTGCGCCCTGGGGGCCGTGGGCGCGGTGCTGGTGGCCCGGGAGCAGCCCCCCGCGGGTTTCTCCCTGCATCTGGAACCGTTGCGGCAACATCTGCTCAAGGAAGCGGAGCAGGCCCGGCGCCTGCCGCCCCTGACCCCGCCGCCGCCCCTGGGGCCGGAAGACTACCTGGTGGTCCCTTTGCCCGAGGACGCCGGCATAGTGCAAGGCTATCTGGGCGTCGACGTGGGCTCCATCAGCACCAACGTGGTGGTCATCGACCCGGAGATGCGGGTCCTGGCCCGGGAATACCTCATGACCGCGGGCCGGCCCCTGGAGGCCATCACCGAGGGCCTGCGCCGGGTGGGCGCCAAACTCAAAGACCGGGTGCGCATCCTGGGCGCGGCCACCACCGGTTCGGGGCGCTACCTCACCGGCGATTTCATCGGGGCCGACCTGGTGCGTAACGAAATCACCGCCCAGGCCACCGCCGCCGCGGCCATCGACCCCCAGGTGGACACCATCTTCGAGATCGGCGGCCAGGACTCCAAGTTCATCAGTCTGAGCAGTGGCGCCATCGTGGATTTCATGATGAACAAGGTGTGCGCCGCGGGCACCGGCTCCTACCTGGAGGAACAGGCCGAGAAGCTGGGCATCTCCATCAAGGAGGAGTTCGGCCGCCTGGCCCTGGAGAGCCAAAGCCCGGTGCGCATGGGCGAGCGCTGCACCGTGTTCATGGAATCGGACCTGGTGCACCACCAGCAGCGGGGCGCCGCCAAGGCCGACCTGGTGGCGGGGCTGTCCTACTCCATCGTCCAGAACTACCTGAACAAGGTGGTGGAAGACCGGCCCATCGGCAGCCGCATCTTCTACCAGGGCGCCACCGCGGCCAACCGCGGCATCGTGGCCGCCTTCCAGCAGGTGTGCGGCAAGCCCATTACCGTGCCGCCGCACCACGACGTCACCGGGGCCATCGGTGCCGCCATCCTGGCCATGCGGGAGCGGGACTGGGAGGAGTCCAGATTCAAAGGCTTCGATCTGGCCGACCGGCACTATGACGTCTCCTCCTTCGAATGCAACGGCTGCCCCAACCACTGTGAGATCCGCCAGGTGCAGATCGAAGGGGAAAAGCCCCTGTTTTACGGCAGCCGCTGCGAAAAGTACGAGGTGGCCCGCACCCAGAAGCAATACGACCTGCCCAACCTGTTGGCCGAGCGGGAGGACTGGCTCTACGGGCCGGAGCCTACCCCGGAAGGCCGGCGAGGCTCCATCGGCATGCCCCGCACCATGTTCTTCCAGGAACTCATGCCCTTCTTCCGGGCCTTTTTCGAAGAGCTGGGCTTCACCGTGGTCTATTCGCAGAAAACCAACAAGGCGGTAATCAACCAGGGAATTGAAGCCCTGGCCGCGGAGCCCTGCTACCCGGTGAAGGTGGCCCACGGGCACATCCTGGATTTGCTGAAGGCCGGGGTCAAGCGCATCTTTTTGCCCAGCGTCATCGACATGGCGCACCCGCACCCGGAAATCCGTTTGGGCGTGGTCTGCCCCATGGCCCAGGCCCTGGCCTACACGGTGCCCACGGCCATCGATTTCGGCCAGTACAGCGCCAGGCTGCTCTCCCCGGTCCTCTACTTCGGCCGGGGCCACCGGGTGCTGCGCCAGGGCCTCAAGGACCTGGGCAAGGAACTGGGGGTCTCCATCTTCCAGGTGAACCGGGCCCTGGGCCGGGCCATGGAGGCCCAACTGGCCTATTACGACTGCTTGCAGGGCCGGGGCCGGGAAATTCTGGACTCCCTGCCCCCGGGGCAGCGCCTCATGGTGCTTATCGGCCGGCCTTACAACGCCTTCGACCCGGGCATGAACCTCAATCTGCACCGCAAACTGCGGCAGTTGGGAGTACTGGCCATGCCCATGGATTTCCTGCCGGTGGACGAAGTTAAGGAGCTGGACGAAATCAAGCCCATGTACTGGCGCTTCGGTCAGAAGATCCTGGGGGTGGCCGAGCACATCCGCCAGGATCCCCGGCTCTACGGCATCTTTATCACCAACTTCGGCTGCGGCCCCGATTCTTTCATCGAGCACTTCTTCAAGGACCGGATGCGGGGCAAACCGTATCTCGAGATCGAGATCGACGAGCACTCCTCCGACGTGGGGGCCATCACCCGGTTGGAGGCCTTCCTGGACAGCCTGAAAAACGTCACGGTGGCGCCGGCCCCGGCCCGGGTGTCGCCCTTCCGCTACCGGGTTACCGGCAACCTGAAGCGCAAGATCTTTCTGCCGCCCATGACGGACCAGGCCCTGGCCCTGGTGGCGGCCTTCCAGGCCTGCGGGGGCGAGGCCGAGTCCTTGCCCGAATCCGACGAAGAGACCCTGGAGCTGGGCCGCCGCCTCACCTCCGGCAAAGAGTGCTATCCCCTGATCCTCACCACCGGGGACCTGGCCAAGCTCATCCAGCGCCCGGACTTCGACCCGGAGAAGAGCGCCTTCTTCATGCCCGCGGCCAGCGGCCCCTGCCGCTTCGGCCAGTACCACCGCTTCCACCGCCTGGTGCTGGACGAACTGGGCTACCCCCAGGTGCCGGTCTATTCCCCGGACCAGAGCGAGGCCATGTACGATGAAGTGGGCCTGGTGGGCGGCGACTTCGACCGCATCACCTGGCATGGGGTGGTGGCCATCGATTTACTGGAGAAGAAGCTGCGGGAGACCCGGCCTTATGAGCGTCGCCCCGGCCACGCCGACGAAGTCTACCGCTACTATCTGCAAAAAACCTTTGAGGCCTTGCGGGACCGTCAGGACTTGCTGGCGGTCCTGCATCAGTCCCGGCGGGCCTTTGACGACATCGCCCTGACCCCCAACGGCGGCAAACCGGTGGTGGGCATCGTGGGCGAGATCTACACCCGGGCCAACCAGTTCTCCAATGAAAACGCGGTGCGGGAGATCGAGGCCCTGGGCGGTGAAGTCTGGATGCCGCCCATCGGCGAGTGGCTCCTGTACGTCACCCACTCTTCCAAGAAAAGCGCCCGGGTGACCCGGCGCTACCGGCAGTTATTGCAGGTCTGCCTTAAGGACCGCATCCAGAAAAAGGTGGAACACAAGCTGGAAGAGGTCTTCCACGGCAGCATCAAGAACCTGAAGGAACCGAGCATCCCCGAGACCCTGGACTTGGCCAGGGGCTACCTCCACCCCTCCTTCGAAGGGGAGGCCATTTTGAGCATCGGCAAGTCCCGGGATTTCGTGCGCAAAGGGGCCTGCGGCCTGGTGAACATCATGCCCTTTGCCTGCATGCCGGGCACGGTGGTCAACTCCCTGTTCAAGCGCTTCCGGGAGGAGCACCACAACATCCCCTTCCTGAACCTGGCTTACGACGGCCAGGAACAGACCCACACCCGCACCCGCCTGGAGGCCTTCATGTACCAGGTGCGGCAGTTCCAGGAGCGGCGGCGGTAACCTCTTTGCGCCTTTGCGTCTTTGCGTGAGGCCAAAAACTCGAAACTCGAAACCCGTCACTCCCCCTTAAAAATCGGCTCCCGTTTTTCCAAAAAGGCCCTTTGCCCTTCCTGGTAATCCTGGCTGTGGTAAACCAGGCGGCGCAGCCCCTGGATGCGCTCAAAGGTCTCCGGGTTGAGCGGCAGGGCGTTGGCGAAGATCCGCAATTGCTCCTTCATCACCGAGACGCTGATGGGGGAGTTGCAGGCGATCTGCCGGGCCAGGTCATAGGTGAAGCTCTCCAGTTCCTTAACCGGCACCAGATGGTTCAGGATGCCGGCCTGGTGGGCCCGCTCGCCGCTGATGGGCTGGGCCGTGAAGAACATTTCCCTGGCCAGGGGCATCCCCAGCATGTTAATGATATGCAGGATTCCGGTGGGATTGTAAGGCACTCCCAACCTGGCCGGGGTGATGGCAAAGGAGGTCTTTTCCGTGCCGATGAGGAGGTCGCAGACAAAGGACAACTCGCAGGCGCCCCCCCAGACGCTCCCCTCGATCATGGCGATGACCGGCGCCGGGCAATGTTGAATAGCCCGGATGGCCTGCTCCAGGGGGTCGTAATATGACAGCGGGTCCCGGCCGGGCTCGGGAAACTCCGTGACGTCGTAACCCGCGGACCAGACCCTGGCCCCAGCCTCCGCCCGGAGGACAATTACCCGGGTCTGCTGGTAAGTCAGCTCATTTAAAGCCTGCATCAGTTCCTGGATGAGGGCCCGGCTCAGGGCGTTGCGCCTGGCGTAATTATTAAAAGTGAGGGTGCCGATGGCATCTTTGAAATCTATCATGATGAGCGCCATGCTGACTACCTCCTGGGCCATTGCTGCAATGGGTTAAGGTCACATACAAGTAAGGTGTTGACAACCACAAGATTTCGGCAAATGCTATCATTCAGACGGACCCAGTCAAGATATTTCCATTTATTAACCGGATGCTGCCAGACTTCCGAGTTTAGCCCAAAGTGAGCCACGCCGCGCCGCCAGAATCTCCTCCCCGCCACCGCCAGGCCTTATGGGAAGTGGCGGTGGCCCTGCCGCTGGACCGGACCCTGACCTACCGCCTGCCGCCGGAGATGGCCGCCGCCGCCCGGGTGGGCAGCCTGGTGCAGGTGCCGCTGGGCCGGCGCCAGGTCACCGGCTATCTCCTGGGGCCGGGAGCGGCCCCGCCAGACGTCAAGATCAAGGAGATTCGGGCGGTCCTGGATCCGGTGCCCCGGTTCGGACCGGAGCTGGTGCCCCTGTTTCGCTGGCTGGCGGACTATTACCAATATCCCCTGGGAGAAGCCCTGAGCCAGATCATTCCCGGGGGAGCGCACCTGACCGGGCCCCGGCACGAAACCCTGGCCGTCCTCCAGGAGCTGGATGATTCTTCTCCAGCCCGTCGCCCGGGACCCCGGGCCCGGCTTATCCTGGATTATCTCGGCCAGCACGGCGCCACTCCCGTTCTGGAATTGGAGCGGCTGTTTCCCGGGTGCCGTCCGATCCTGAAGCGGCTGGCGGCCAGGAAACTCGTGGCCTTGGAAAAACGGCCCTATTGGCGGGACCCCCTGGAGAGCCAGGCCCTGCCCCTGGAAGAGGAGGTCCCGCCGGCCCTGGTGCCGGAGCAGCAGGAGGCCCGGGTTGCCATCGTCCGGGGCATCGCCGCCGGCGCCTTCGCCCCCTTTTTGCTGCACGGGGTGACGGCCAGCGGCAAAACCGAAGTCTACCTGGCCGGGGCCCAGGAAACCCTGGCCCGGGGCCGCCAGGTGCTGGTGCTGCTGCCGGAGATCGCCCTGACCCACCCGGTGGCCCAGGCCTTCCGCCGCCGCTTCGGCCACCGGGTCACCCTGCTGCACAGCGCCCTGACCCCGGCCTCCCGCCTGGACCAGTGGCGCCGCATCGTCCTGGGGGAAGTGGACATCGTGGTGGGGGCGCGCTCCGCGGTCTTTGCCCCCCTGCCCCGCCTGGGCCTCATGGTGGTGGACGAGGAGCACGACCCCTCCTACAAGCAGGAGGGCGGCATCCCGTACCAGGCCCGGGACGTGGCCCTCTACCGGGGAAAGCTGGCGGCCGCGGCGGTGGTCCTGGTGTCCGCCACCCCCCAGGTGGCCACCTTTTACCACGCCCTGGAAGGCAAATACCGCTACCTCAATCTGGCCCGCCGGGTCACCCCCCAATCCCTGCCCGACGTGCATCTCGTTAACCTGAAAGAGCAGCCCAGCCGCAAGAATTTCCAGGTCATTTCCCGGCCGTTGCTAACGGCCCTCACCGAGACCCTGTCCCGGCAGGAGCAGGCCCTGCTGTTTTTGAACCGCCGGGGGTTTGCCACCGCCCATTTCTGTCTTTTCTGCGGGGAGGTTTTCCAGTGCCGCCAGTGCAGCGTCACCCTGACTCACCACCGGGCGGCGCAGCGCCTGGTCTGCCATTATTGCGGCTACTCCGCCCCGCTGCCGGAGCGCTGTCCCCAGTGCCAGTCTACGGCCATCAAGCCCTACGGGCTGGGGACGGAAAAGGTGGAGGCCGAGGTGAAAAGGCTGTTGCCGGACGCCCGGGTGGCCCGCCTGGACCGGGACACCGCGCCCCACAGCGGCCGGGCCCTGACGCTGCTGGACCGGTTCGCCGCCGGGGACCTGGACATCCTGGTGGGCACCCAGATGATCACCAAGGGGCACCACTTCCCCCGAGTCACCCTGGTGGGAGCCATCGCCGCGGACCTGAGCCTTTTTTTCCCGGAATATCACGCCGGGGAGCGCACCTTCCAGTTGCTGTGCCAGGTGGCGGGCCGGGCCGGCCGGGGCGAGGCCCGGGGCCAGGTGCTCATCCAGACTTACCACCCGGAGCACTATGTCTTCCACGCGGTCCAGTCCCAGGATTACCAGGGATTCTTTGCGCGGGAACTGGCCAGCCGCCGGGAGCTGGCCTACCCGCCTTTCACCCGCTTGGCCCTGGTGCGCCTGAGCGGCGCCCCGGAAGAGACCGTGGCCCGGGAGGCCCGGCGCCTAACCGCAGACCTGAAAGCCTGGCTCGCCGGGCAAAAGGACGCCTGGCCCCGGCAAATCCAGGTTCTGGGCCCGGCCCCGGCGGGCTTGCGGAAACTGCAGGGCCGCTTCCGCTGGCAAATCCTGCTCAAGAGCTACGGCCGCGGCCCCCTGGAACGCCTGTTGCAGCACCTGCGCCAGGCCTGGTCGCCCTCCCGCGCCAATCTGAGCCTCACCCTGGACGTGGACCCCGCCAACCTGCTTTAGGTGGGGAGATTTTTTGCGGCCGTCCAACTTCCGTTTCTTGCCTGGGGCGCAAAAATAAGATAAATTTATCCCAGTGCGCCCGTAGCTCAGCTGGATAGAGCAACGGACTACGAATCCGTGTGTCGGAGGTTCGAATCCTCTCGGGCGCGCCAGTTATATCAAGAGGTTAGCGGCTAGACGTTAAGCCCTGTTTTTATGCCTGTGCACCTCCTGTGCACCTTTTCTGCTTTTTACGCTCCGAAAAACCCAAATTAATTAGCCCTATATCCGCAGCTCGCCTTCGCCCCAGAGTGACGCTGAAGATACGGAGCATACCGTAGCGCCCCTATGATCGGCCCAAGCTTCATTATGGGGCTGAGAGCATAGCCCGTGGGAGGGTAGCCCCTTGTTGCTGCGGCCCGGCCAGGGATGGGACCGCTAAACGAAGTCTATCCTCTTACTCCCCTAGTCAGCACCGCCTGTTAGTGGCTCTCCTGGATTAAGATCCCTTGGGCTCCCTCTAAATGGTACAGTCGATCAACGGCGAGTGCCGGATGGCGCTCATGGGTTAGAATCAAAATGGTTGCGCTACTTTTGCAAGCGTTGATGACCTCGGCCAGGAGTTGGCGGGCCCTGTCGTCGAGGTTTGACCATGGTTCATCGAGGATCATGATGGGCGACTCTCTCAAAAGCAGCCTGGCAATGCAAATCCGCTGCCGCTCACCGGTGCTGGCCCCGATGCCGCGCGGATCCATTACGGTTTCAATACCTTGAGGCAAACGCGCCAAAAAGTCCTTTAACTGGGCGCGTTCAAGGGCCTGCAAGATCTGTTGGTCACTGGCGTCCGGCTGCGCGATGAGGAGGTTGCCTCTCAGCGTCTCCTGGAAAATAAAGTGATTCTGGGTGACCACCCCAACTTTCCTCCGCAGCTCCGTGCGTGAAATCCGCCGGATGTCAATCCCGCCGATGGAGATGACTCCTTCCTGGGGTGCATAAAGGCGCAGGAGCAAATTGATGAGAGTGGATTTGCCGCTCCCGCTTTCGCCCCCAATGATGGTGACGGAATTGGCGGGAATAAGCAGGTTCGCCCGGTTGTAGAGCCGCCGCCCTCCCGGGTAACCGAAGGTCAGATTGGATAACTCGATGGCGACGGATTGGCTTGGCAGGGTTACTGTGGGGTGGCTATCTTCCGCCTCAGGGACTTCAGCTAGAAATCCGGCCAGATGTCGAATCCCGGTGAATTCGGTCTGCACGGTGGCCACCAACCTGGCGAGTTGGGTGACTGACATCTGCAATAGGGTGGCATAAAAGAAAAAAAGCAAAAAAGGCTCGAGACCCATCTTACCGCGGGCGATTAGGTAATAGGCCAGGGCCACCAACCCTAAGCCGCCCAGTTGGGTGAGAAGCTCAATACCGGGGGAAAACACCGAGAGCACCGCCCCGGCTCGTACCGAAAGCTTCTTCAGCCCGGTGGTATGCCTCTGGAAATGTTCTGCTTGCTGCCCCTCGGCAGCCAGTACCTTGACGGTGTCGATCCCCTGAATGGTTTCGTCGAAGACCCGCTGGATTTCGCTCCACGTAGCCCGCTGAGCCCGCGCATAAAAATCCATAATTCGGTAGAGGACGGTCACCAGCATCGCGGTGAGGCCCACGATGCCAAGGGCCGCAAGGGTAAGGGAGGCTGGGCAGAAATAGAAGAGGACGACCGTCACCGCCATCGCGGTGATGAGTTCGCGGCCGACCCCTGGAAGAAAATCCGCGAAGAACCGCTGGGCTTGCGCAATATCGCTGGTGAACTTGGTGAAAAATTCGCCGGCAGATTGCTGCTGGAAATAGGACAGGGGCAGGTGGCTGGCCTTATCGAAAAAATCGGTTTGAAGCTGCTTGAGCAGGTTGAACGAAAAGACGGTGCCAGTATACCCGCTAATCCCTTGCAGCACTGCGATGGCGAGGAAGATCAGGGCTAGTTGCTCGAGCAAGGGCAGCCCCGAGGTCCAAAGATTGGCGTATTGGCCATTTATTGCCAGGCTTACCAGCTGTTGATAGTAGCGCGGCTGCAGCGCGATGAGCACCCCGCAGCCGAGCTGCACCATAACTAATAGCGTCAGAGAGAAGCGATAGCGTGAGATGATGCCAATAATCCAGGATCTCATGGCTCTGGGCAGGAGGGGGACTTTCTTTGCAGGTCTGCCAGGGCTCGATGGATTCTAGCAAATATGAGCTGATAATCTTTGCAGAAAGGGTCCTTTGCCATGTGGTCATGACAAAAAACCAAGGCGTTGAGGGGGCAGCCGCCGTGGCAGATTGGCCAGTGCATACAGGTGTGGCAGTCTGAAAGCGTCTCGGCTCGCCGCCGAATATCTTCACAAAAAGGTAAAGCTACCAATTCCTGGATTTCACTGTCGCGGATATTACCAAAGCGGTGGGTCTCGAACCGGCTGCACAGCACGGCATCCCCAGAGGGTTTCACTCCAAGGTGCGACCCGGCACAGGTTCCTTGCTGCTAACATTCGTAAGGCACACAACCAACAATTGCCTCCAGGTACAGGTCCAGAGGCGACACTATGACCCGGTGGTGATCCGTACTGGCCCATGCGTCGAATAAACGGCAAAGAAATGAGCCATATTCCCCTGGCTGCAGCAAGTATGGTGCAGAGGTCTCTGGGTGGCGCCCCGGAATCATCGGGTTAACCCGGAAACCGTACCCCAGGCCCTGAAAGTACCGGTAGATTGCCTTCTCCTGACCAAGGCTCCGCCGGGTAACGGTGGCGTTGAACCCCGCTGACACGCCCTGTTCTTTCAAAAGGCGAACTTTTCCCAAAACCGCCGCGTGGCTTCCTTGCCCATCTGTACCGATTCGCATCGAGTCGTGCAAGACTTGGGGGCCGTCGAGGCTAATACCAATCTGGAACTCGTGGTCCTGGAAAAAGGCACAAAAGTCATAATCGAGCAGCAGACCGTTGGTCTGGAGATAATGGTGAAATCTCAGGTCCGAGGCAAGCCCGTCAAGAATTTTCATCGCGGCCCTGAAGAACCCGAGGCCCGCCAGGAGGGGTTCTCCCCCCTGCCAGAGGATATGGATTTCCCTGAACCCCTGTCGCTCGGCATAGCGGGCCGTTTTTTCCAAGGCCGTCTGCAGCGTCTGCCGGCTCATGACGCCGGCCCCGGTACCGTTCGAATAGCAATAGAGGCACCTTAGATTGCAGCGCTTCACCGGCTCCAGGATAAGGGTGAAGGCGTCGTTGGCCTCAACCGGCATTGGCGAGCTCCCTCCGGACGGCTTCCCGCAGGTGGTGGCGGAAAGCTCTCAGCCCCTCACAGAAGTATGTCTCCCCGCGGACCTCATCCCAAGCGGGGGGGAGGACGGCGTCGGCCCAGCGGTGGTCAGGCAGTCCCTCTGACCGGGCGCGGAGCAGCATCGCGTTGTATTTCATGCAGGTGAAACACCCGCCGCCACACTGCCGGCCCCATTCACAGCCTCCACAGGCGATATGTTTCCCGGACCGCCGAATCCTCAGCTTAATCTCGTCCCACAAAGCGGACTTGTTCGTCAAAATGGTCGCCAGGGAATCCTGGTGGATATCCCCCAGGGCCGTCTTCTCATCATTCACCCACTGGTCACAGCTGAACACTTTGCCATTGGGGGCGAAAATCAGGCGCCGGAAGTCGCAGCGTTTCTTGTGGAATGGGTCCCCCAGATCGATTTCCGGCTGCAGGGCCATCTTGACTTCTTGCCGCAACTCTTTGAAATCCACCTTTCTCTCCTGGTCCCAGAACCAGAGATCAAACAATTCGACCAGAAACCGTCCCACTTCTGCCGGCAGCGGGGCAAAGTCTGACAACCCTGAAACCTCGCTGGCCTCCGGGATCAGGTCCAGCCAACGCACATCATAGATATCCAGCTGGACTTCTGCTCTCAATTCTTTGAAGAATTCAAACAGGTCGACAGCGTGGTCGATGCCCGCCCGGGTAACCACGGCAATCACTGCCACGCGGTCTGGCATGGCGCAATTACGGTAACATTCAATGCCGCGCCGGGCGGCATCAAAAGATCCGGACCGCGACCCGCGAAAACACCGGTACCGATCGTGAATCTCCTTGGGTCCATCGAGGCTGAAGCCCACCTGAAATTGATATTCGGTGAGCAATCGAGCCATATCATCGCTCATAAGGGTCCCGTTGGTCTGAATCCGGTTCTCAAAAGAAAGGTCGGGATACTGAGCCTCGAGGCGGATGATGGCGCGAAAAAAATCGATGCCCGCCAGGAGGGGCTCACCGCCGTGCCAGTAGATCTGAATTACCTTGGTGAGGGGATCAACGGTCAGATTATGGGCGATGACGCGGCGTAGAATCGTCTCAACCGTGGAGAGGCCGATAATACCCCCGGAATGCTCCTGGAAGCAATACCCACACGACAGGTTGCAGTTCCGAGTTACCTGGATTTGGGGGACCACCGGCAGATGTTTTTCCCCATCGGTACCGTATGGTTGTATGGGAAAGAGATTTTCCACCATGGGAATGAAAAGGAATGTGAGGCACTGGACGTATGCTACAGTTGGGAAAGTCTAATGCCAGGTGATGTGCGTGATCAAAATACTGAACGACTAAAAGTCATTTCGAAACCGAATTACGACCTCAACGTGAATAATCCCCGGGGTTCAAGTTGGCAAAGAATAACCCCCTTTTTTAAGGGGGTTATGGGGGGATTGGATCATAGCTTGACCATCCCCCTAAATCTCCCTTTAGGAAAGGGCGCTTCAAATCTCCGGATCCCAACCATTAGTTGGGTGAGAAAACGGATTTACAGCCAAAGACAAGTTTTGAAATTATTACGTCCACCAGTTGAACCAGTTGCCCCAGTTGTACCAGTTGCGCCAGTTGCGCCAGTGGTGGTGGTTGTGCCAGTTGCCCCAGAACGGGAATGCTACCCGCCTCTTCTTTTCCTGGCGGATTTCCTCCAGGAGTTCACGGAGGACCTTGTTCTTGACTTTTGCATCTTGCCTGTTCCCAGCCATGACGTCCTCCTCAGTGTACCGGCAGACACATATCTTGGCGCCAGCGCTCCATGGCCATCAGAAACTTGCCTTGCTGTACCGGGGTCATGTGGGCCATTTCCTCGTTCAGCTCATTCCTAAAAGAATTAAACAAATCAAGCTGTGCGGCAGTGAAGGCGTTTACCAGACCCTTGACCTTCGCCTCGTCAGGGTTGGCTACTGCTAACGCGGCCTGCAAATCCTCCTTAGATTTCTTCAAGTCGGCGATGATTTTTTCCCGCGCTACCACACACTTTTCTTCCAACGCTGCAAGCGTCTTTTCTTTATCCGGGGCAATCTTCAATTCTTTGAGCGTCTGCGCTTTAAATGCACAGAGCTTTTTCCCCAAATCCTCATTTAGCTGACCCAGGGCGGGAATCACCAGCAGAAAGCTCAAGATGGTGGAGAGCGCCCCCAGCTTGAAAATGAGCTTACCTTTCATGTTATCCTCCTTTTGAAAAGATGCTGGGCATATAACTGCTGCACTGAGTGTGCTTGACAGATTGCTGGCGGCAGCGGCACCTGCTTTATCCCGACGCCCCGCCGTGCCTTTACCCCGCCGCAAATCCTTGTGGTCCGTCCGTTCCCTTTCAGGTTAGGATATCATTATAAAGCACACGCATGGTAAAGCCGTCAAGTAAATTATTCTTGGCTAAATCGTCCCTGGTTTCGTGGAAATTCAGGATTTTTAGTTTGCAGAATTCATGATTTCTGAACCCGTGGTCTTGGGGTTGCATGGTTTTGATTTTGTTGTTGGTTCCTTCCAGGGGACCGGTGAATATGGGGTAATCATAATAAGCCAGGAGTCCTCGGTGATGGAGGGTTTGGATTGCGCCTTGACCCGGTCCGCTGATGCCCTATTGAGAAGAAAGTAAGAAGGTCCATCGCCTGGCTGATCGAGCGGTCTATCAGCTAAGCTGGAGTGGATGTTTGCTATCTGCTATGACTAGAAACTTAAACGGTCTATATAAAGTTTCGCCTTCTTTAGTTCTCTGATAGCTTCTCTGATTGCGGCATCTTTTGCATCTATGGCACGTATATAGGTAGGAGTGAGGCTACCCGGCTCCGATGTGACCTTTATGTCTGCATAGATTTTTTGAAGCTGCGGCTGTTCATCTAAGGTCCCGGATGATGGCGCCCAGGGCGCCGGCCTGGAATTCGATGCTTTCGGTCAGCTTGAATTGCACCAGGGCCCGGGCCAGATTGTGTTCCCGGTGCCTGGCCTTGAAGTAAACATTTCCCGCCAGATAATCGGTAAAAAATCGCAGCCCCAGCTCGAAGGCCAGGAGGCGGATGGCGTCGTACAGATAGTCGTAATCGCTCCCGGTGAGGAAGTCTCTGGCCAGGGAGAGGTAGCCTTTCAGGATGGCCCGGCCCAGGTCGGGTTCGAAGCGCACCGCCTCCCAATGCTCGGTTTCTTCGCCCAGGGGATTGCAGCCCGAGCGCAGGCAGTCGCCGATATCATAATGCACCAGGCCGGGTTTGACGGTGTCCAGGTCCACCATGGCCACGGCCTGGCCGGTGGCGGGGTCCAGCATGACGTTGTTGACCTTGGGATCGCCGTGGATGGGGCGCAACCGCAGCCGCCCTTGCGCCTTGGCGGCTTCCAGGACGGGGGCCCAGGTCCGGCGCTGACTGATAAACTGTAAGGCATAATTCACTTCGGCGGATGGCGGCGCTCCGTGGGTCGTCAGGACTTCGTCATAGTGCGCCAGGTATTGCGGCGTCAGGTGAAAACCCGGCAGGGTGTCGGCCAGTCTCTCCGGGTCCAGGTCGCTCAGCAGCTGGTGGAACCTGCCCAGGGCATAGCCCACTTCTGCCGCGTGGGCCAGATCCTTAATGGTGTCAAAGGACTGGGCCGCCTCAATAAAGCTCAGGGCCCGCCAGAACGACCCCCCGGAGTCCAGAAAGTGGTCCCGGCCGTCCCGGCTCAACCGCACCCGGGGCACCTCCCAGCGGCGGCCGGGGCTCAAGGGGGCGTGCTCCAGACGCCGGCGCACGTGCTCGGTGAAGGTGCCGAGGTTCCGCATCACCAGTTCGGGCCGGCGAAACACCTCCGGGTTGAGGCGCTGCAGGATAAAACGCGGTTCTCCGGGGGAATTCCGGGGTAATGCGGGGTGGGACCCGCCCACCGTCACCAGGAAGGTGTCGTTGACATTACCGTTGCCATATTCCCGGACGTCCAGGACCCGGCCCCGGGGGGCGAACTGCGAGGCCACGGCCACCAGATTATCGTCCAAGTTTTGGCCTCTGCCCTGAGGGGTTATGATAAATTGGTGGCACCGGCGCCCCGCCGGTGCTTGGTGTCGGGTGCGCCTGGCGCCCCATATATGGCGGGCAATGCCCGCCCTACACTGCTGATGGCTGATCGCTTACAATCCTTCCCGGCTTACTCCAGGCGGCGAATCCGCACCTCGATCTCGGGGGTGCCTTGGAGCAGTTGCACCAGCTTGCCGGTATCCGTCTTGCCGTAATGGTAGGGGTAGAGAATTTTGGGCTTGAAGGCTCGGGCCGCGTCCGCCACCATCTCCGGGGTCATGGTGTAGGGGAGATTCATGGGCAGGAAGGCGATATCGATGTTCGGGAGGGCCTTCATCTCCGGGGTGTTCTCGGTATCCCCGGCCACATAAACCCTTTTGTCCCCGAAAGTGATGACGTAGCCGTTGCCCCGGCCGCGGGGGTGGAAGGGTTCGCCGCTCCGCCCGTGCACCAGATTGTAGGCCGGCACCGCTTCGATGACCAGGCCGGCCACGGTCTTGACCTCGCCATTTCGCATGACCAGGCCGCCGGTCACCTGGCCGGCCCCGGCCTGGTTCACCACAATCCGGGTGTCGGGCTTCCGCAGCAGCTCCACCGCCTTGGGGTCCAGGTGGTCCCCGTGCTCGTGGGTGATGAGGATCAGGTCCGCCTGGGGCAGCTTCCGGTAATCGGCATACTGCGTAACCGGGTCCACCTGGATGACCCGGCCCCCAAAGGTGAACATCAAAGTGCCGTGGCCGATGAAGGTGATCTCCAGATCCCCGGCCCCGGTCTTGATGACATCTGCCTCAAATTTCTCTGCCGCCTGCACCGCGCCGGCCCCCACCATCAGCAAGATACCAATCATCAGGCATAACCGCGTCATAGAGGCCCCCCTTGCATCATCTGCAGCCAATCTGAGCCATTGATGAGACTCTGCTGTCCCCTGGTTTCCAAGCTCCTGCTGCGCAAAAAGTATGTAAAAATTCCCCCGCCGTCATCCCTGGTCCTGCTTCTGGGCCTGGAGGCGCCGGGCCACCTGTTCTTCCAGATCACGGGTCAGGCTTTGCAGGTTGCGGCTTTCCTGGATGGGGCCGGAATCGCCCCAGCCCCGGCGCAAGGCCTCCTGCTTCTGGCGGCGGAATTCCTCCACACTGGCGGCAAAATCCTTCCAGATAAACAATTTCTGCAGGAGGTGGCGCTCCGCCGAAGTAAAATCCCTCTCCGTGTCGAAGGATTCGCCTTTTTTGGTGGTATAGATCATCTGCTGCCGCTCTCGCCGACCGCACCGGGATGGGCCAATTATATGGCAAGCCGGGGGGAAAATCAAAGACCGCGATTATCATTCAATATCCGGCCCAGATGCCTAACCAGGCAATTAAGCGGCTTAAGAAAAGCTTGGTTCGCATCATGAGTGCCATGCATATGGATTCTTTATTTAGGGGCGGACCCAGGTGTCCGGCCCAGGCGGGCGCACCTGCAGATGCGCCCCCCATAAACGACGGGACCTCTGCAAAAGTTCAATATATATGCTCTCGCAGGTGGGAGCGCTTATAATCCCCCCTGCCCCTCTTTAAGAAAGGGGGGTAATTAAAGACTAACACCCTGATAAATCAGGCAGTTTCTTTTAAATCTCCCTTTTCTAAAGGGGGATTTAGGGGGATTATTAAGACCTTCCCATCTCGATTTATCCTCTTTCAGAGGGTCATAGCTTTTTGGCGGCGAATAGGTATCAGCTCTTGGGAGTCCGGCTTGGGTAAGAGAGGAGCAAGATTTCCATTCTCATGATTACCCAACCCTTAGAGCGGATCAACTTACCAGGATTTTTTGCTTATCTGGGGGGGTAAGGGACCGGTTTAATACTGACCTGAGGTTTCGCCTCGGGTATTTAGACGGTAATTTTAAAATCTCTCCCGGGGTCCTCTAACCTTACCTGGCGGCTCGCCGACCCGGGCAAGGTTTAAATCTGAGCCGCCCGGGGGCGGCTCAGATTCTCCCTACAGGCGGGACGCTCTTATTTCCCGGTGACGAACTTGCCGCCCTTCACCTCCACGATGACCATGGAGTCCACGCCCAGGCCGTTGTGGTCCTCGGGGGTAAGGTTATAGATCCCGGAGACCCCCACATACCCTTTGGTCTGCTCGATGGCGCTACGCAGGGCCTTGGGGTCCGTGCCCGCCTGCTTCAGGCCGTTGGTGACGATGTAGATGGCGTCCCAGGCGTACCCCGAGTGGGTGTTGATGGGGAACTCCTGGTCGTAGTGGTAGACGTCCTGATAAAGCTTGATGAAATCCTGGATCACCTTTTTCTGAGGGTCGTTGTCCGCCAATTCTTTGGCCACCATCAGTTTGGTGGCCGGCATGCGGTCGCCCTCCGAAGCCTTGCCCGCCAGTTTGATATATTCCGGTCCCGGCTGGCCGTGGCACTGGAACAGGGGAATCTTGATGCCCAGCTGGGCCTTGTTCTTAGCGACAATGGCGCCGGCAGGCCCGATGGTCCAGCAGATAATGGCCTGAGGGGCGGCGTTCTTGATCTTGGTGAGCTGCGGGGTCATGTCGGTGTCCTTGGGGCCAAAGGACTCCTTGGCCACAAACGTGATGCCGTAGTCCGGGGCCAGCTTCTCCAGCCACACCGCCCCGTCCTTGCCGAAGGGGTCCGAGGCGGTGAGCAAGGCCGCCTTGGTCAGGTTTTTCTTTTTCAGGTAGGCGTAGAGTGCCTTAACCGCGGTGGAAGAGCGCTGGGGCGACTTGAAGATGTAGGTAAAGGGCCCGGTCTCCTTCATGATGGGCGGATCGCCCCCCACGGTCATGAAGGTGGGTACGCCCGCTTCCTCCACGATCTTCTTGACGTTCATCCCCTCGCCGGTGGAGGTGGGCCCGATAATGGCCGCCACCTTGTCCGAGAAAATGAATTTCTTGGCGATGGTGGCCGCCTTGGCCGGATCGCTCTCGGTGTCGCCGATGACCAGTTCAAGGGGCCGACCGTTGATACCCCCGCCTTTGTTGATCTGGTCCACCACCATCTGGGCCACCAGCTTGGTGGGGGTGCCGATGGGGGCGTTGGGTCCGGACAGGGCGAAGAAGGCCCCCAGTTTGATGGGCTCCGCGGCCTGGGCCGACAGCACCATGGCCCCCAAACAAAAAAGCGAAACCGCCATTAGAATCCTTACAAGGTTACTCTTCACGAATTTAATCCTCCTCCGTAATGGTATGGTTATTATTCTTTTCACCAGGGATAAGGAGTGAAAATAACGGGCAGAAGTTAGTGGCCTTTGTAGTCAACTTCGACTTTGGAAAGTTTGTAAATATTTCTCATCGCCAAGCCGAATTCTTTTTCAAGTTCTTTCAAAGTCATGGTGCTTTTCTTTTATTTTACAACTTTTGTTTCCCAATAAAAATTCCTTTATCTACCTTAGCAAAGAATTCTTGGTAGAATTTTGGATCTTCAATCGTCTTAACTTCCACGACACCTCCTTTGTTGTCCATGGTTTTTATTTGAAAATTGACACGTACTTTGCATACTTTGCCCATCTCAGTAATATTACCTGAGCATTCAATAGTAGAATTCTTTCTCCAACGCGCATTTTGCCCTGCCAAAAGAACCAAAAGAACTGCCTGACCTTTACTTTCTACATCAATTTCCTTGGTGGCTGAAAGCAGTCCGAGTTCAACGTTTGCATTTTTCACAATATAGTTATCATCCTGTAGGACGTTAAGCAAAGCTTTCATCACCATTTTAACATCACTTGTTTCATAGTCGCGGGTCTGGAACTCCCTGATTTCAAGTTGTGTTTTAGGCGGAGTCGCAGGTGTCGTAACGCAACCAAGTATTATGAGGCTGGCTATGAACATAGGAATAGCTTTTATGTTCATTATACTAAACCTCCTTAGTCTTAAAATTTACTTGCATGGTAAGAAAAAGATTCTACTTTTTTCCTATCATCAAATTTTATGACCACAGTCAAGGTTTTTTGAGTTGTACTTGAAGCTCCGGCTGATTTGGAATATCCCCCCCCAACCCCGCCGAGAATTAACGCGCTACCTGCAAGACCTCCAGCACCCACGCCTCCTGAAACTCCTCCACTGCTTGTAGAATAAGAAGCTTCGGTGGCTATCTTGTCATAAATCCATGTTTCTTTTCCTAACCCATCATTTGTTACTATATTTGGCGAGCCCAAAGCGACAGCCACGTCAGCCTGCGACATACCCTTACGAATTTCTTTTTGCACAATCCCGACAGTCATTTCCCGTTCCTTGGTAGAGCCTAATTCCTGTTGGTGTTGTGCGGCCGTCATGCAACCAAAAATAAATCCGGTGGCGATAATGCAAATACAAATAGCAATTTTTCTCGGCATTTCCTAAATCCTCCTCGATTTCAATGTTTGGGATCAGTAGTGTCCGGCACGTCATTTGCGTACCAGGGTCACGGCTGGAAACCGTAAACCAGACTCCCGTAGGGTGCGTTCTACGCACCAATAATGGCGCGTGAAACGCGCCCTACATGAATATCTTCCCCGGGCGGGCACTGCCCGCCAATAAATATTCGAACATAAAATAACTTCTGGCGTCCGGGGTTTGCTCTTCCACCCGGAAACAATCGAGGGGATTGGCTGAAAGTTTGGGACGGCGCAGGCTAAAGCCTGCGGCTACATTTTCAATTTTTCAATTTGACCCGGTAACGCAAAATATCTGCCGGACACTACTGGTTTGGGATGAATTTTTTGATAATTTTTTCAAATTATCCCAAAGTATATGAAATCACAGTTAAAACACATTGATTTAACTAGGATTCCAAGTAAGCACACTTTTGTACAAATGTCAATTCAATAGTTTTCCTAAAAGAATTTAAATATATAATGAAAAAAGATTGCGCCCCTGGGGCGCAATCTTTTTTTCTCTGTGCTCTCTGTGTCTCTTTGGTCAATAATTCTTTGCGTCTTGGCGTCTTTGCGTGAAATCCTATACCACAGAATCCTGAATCCTGGTATCGAAAACCCGTTTGCTCTTGCGTTCGGTGCGGGGCAGCGCCCCGTAGCCCACCACCTCCACCTCCGGGGTCACCAGGAGCTTGTGCTTGACCACGTAGCGCACTTCCCGGCCCAGTTCGTCGGCCCGGCCCGGTTCCACCCCTTCGCCCCGCTCCACCTTGAGGACCATGTGATCCCGGCCGGCGTCATCCCGGGTCAGGTGGATCTGGTACTCCGAGCCCAGGCCGGGAATCTCCGAGAGAATCCGGTCGATGCTGCTGGGATAGATGTTCACCGCCCGGAACTTGAACATGTCGTCGGTGCGGCCCCGGATGCGGGAGTGGCGCGGCAAAATGGCGCCGCAGGTGCACGGCCCCGGAATGATGCGGGTGATGTCCCGGGTGCGGTAGCGGAGCAGCGGCGCCGCCTCCTTGGCGAGGGTGGTGACCACCATCTCCCCCCACTCGTAATCGGGGAGCGGCTCCATAGTCTCCGGGTCCAGGATCTCCAGCAGGTAGTAGTCGCTCCAGTAATGGATGCAGTCGTGGTCCGGGCACTCGATGCCGGTGCCGGGGCCGTAGAGTTCCGTCAGGCCCACGATGTCGAAGAGTTCCACCCCGCCGAAGAGTTCCGAGATCTTGCGCCGCATGGAGACGGACGACCGCTCGGAGCCGTAGATGACCTTCTGCAGGTTGATCTTCTCGGCGATGCCCCGCTTGTGCACCTCCTCGGCCATGAGGAGGCCCATGGAGGCGGTGCAGCACAGCACCGTGCTCTGCAAATCCACCAGGAACTCGCAGTGCATGTCCACGTTGCCGGGCCCCACCGGCACGGCCATGGCCCCCAGCTTTTCCACCCCCAGTTGGAAACCCACCCCCGCGGTCCAGACCCCGTAGCCCACCGCGATCTGCACCCGGTCCAGGGGCGTGACCCCCGCCATCTCGTAGCAGCGGGCGAAGAAATGGATCCAGTCGTCCAGGTCCTTCTGGGTGTAGCCCAGGATCTTGCGGCTGCCGGTGGTGCCGCTGGAGGCGTGGATGCGCACGATCTGCTCAAAGGGCACGGCCCGGAAGGGGAAGGGGTAGCCCTCCCGCAGATCCTCCGTGGTGGTGAGGGGCAGGCGGCGCAGGTCGTCCAGGGTGCGGAGGTCGCCGGGGCTGACCCCGGCTTGCTCCAGCTTCTGGCGGTAAAAAGCAGAGCCCTCGTAGGCGTGGCGCACCGTCCATTGGAGCCCTTTTAGCTGGTGGGCCCTTAGTTCCTCCGCCGATGTGAAGGGGGGCATGAAGGTCTGTTTGCTCAAGTTCGGTTTCTCCAATCTGATGTTGGTGAGGCCGGCGGCCCCCAGGCGGGAGGCGGCCGGGTTGTCGCCCGAGCCCGCGCCCAGGAAAGCCCGGCGCAGTTCCGGGTCCACCAGGAGTTTGTGGCTGGAATCCGCTCCCACGATGCGGCCGTTGGCCAGCAGATAGGCGGATTTGGAGGCGGTGAGGGCCCGGGCCGCGTTCTGCTCCACCAACAGGATGGTGACCCCGCCCCGGCTCAGCTGCTTGATGATGTCAAAGACCTCGTCGGCCACCAGGGGCGCCAGGCCCAGGGAAGGCTCGTCCAGGAGCAGGAGCCTGGGCCTGGCCATGAGGGCCCGGCCCATGGCCACCATCTGCTGCTCCCCCCCGGAGAGGGTGCTGGTG
>Ga0315268_10001831_pt1 | contig 24430 bp, 20 predicted proteins | sample C1_top_MG_FD_204535 | JGI IMG/M metagenome (GOLD analysis project Ga0315268, IMG submission 204535) | Sediment microbial communities from Yellowstone Lake, YNP, Wyoming, USA - C1_top | ecosystem: Environmental > Aquatic > Freshwater > Lake > Sediment | place: USA: Wyoming | collected 2017-08-01
GAACACGGGCATCTCCAACGGCTGGCAATTCCGAACCTGCACCGATTCCAACGCCTGCGGAACCTACAAAACTCAGCCGAGTACCAGCCAAGTGTGCAATACCTGCCAGACTAATTGGTCCTGCACCAATTGGACGATCTGCAAAAGCGGCCAGCAGAATCGCAGCTGCATCGACCTGAATGCCTGCAATTCGACTTCAGGCAAACCGATTACCAACCAATCCTGCTACTGATGCATACCGAGACTTATGCACAGTTGACTTAAAAATCGCAAAGCATTAAGATATGCCTAACAGCCAAGCTCCTTCAGCCAAAATGGTGAAATAAGATTCATTGTTAGAATCAATCAACCCGATGCATTGTCGTGCCTTCGCCAGTCCTTGTAAAAAAGGACTGGCTTTTTTCTGCCATAAAAGTTAAGATATCAATATATGAAATACATCTTTATATTAGGCAATAATCCCGAGCTGTCCAAAGCGGAAATACTGGCTGTCTTGCCGGCGTCAAAAATCTTAAACGCAGCTGACAAATACTTGGTGACCGAAAGCGATAAGTTCGATTATTTCAAGATTATGAGGCGTTTGGGCGGCACGATCAAGATTGGCATCGTCTTGGGTGAAAACCCCGATTACGGCCCGATTCTCGGAGCAGCATCTTCGTCTGCGGTCAAAGGAAAATTCAAGTTCGGCGTCAGCTTTTATGGCGTCAAAAAATCCAACTTCGGCATGAAAGCCAAGGCCATCCTTAAAGAACGCGGCATCTCGGCTAGATTAGTGGAAAGCCGCGAAGATGCCTTGTCTTCCGTCATCGTGACTAAGGAAAAGGTGCAGGATTTTTTGGTCCTGCCGGGATATTTCGGCCTGACAGTCGCGATTCAGGATTGGCAGGATTACTCGCATCGCGATTATGACCGTCCGGCCAGCGACGCCCTTTCCGGCATGCTGCCGCCCAAGGCCGCCAAAATGATGATCAATCTCGCCGGCCTGACTGATTATGATGCCGTCATACTCGACCCTTTCTGCGGTTCGGGCACGATTCTGTCTGAAGCCCTAGACATGGGATTTGCTAATCTGATCGGCACTGACTTTTCCGACAAAGCCGTCAGCGATACTAAAAAAAATCTTGCCTGGCTGGCCAGAGAATTACGACCTGCCCGCAACGCTTCGCGTAGCGATGCGGGCGGGATTACGAATTACGAATTACGAATTGAAAAGTTGGATGTCAAAAATTTATCGGAAAAGATTCCAGCCGACTCAATTGATGCGATTATAACGGAACCATTCTTAGGCAAGCCGATGCGCGGCAACGAGAAGCCGGAAACAGTCGCTGACATTGTCGCTGATCTCAAGGAATTATATCTGCAAGCCTTCTCGCAATTCAAGAAGGTCTTAAAGAAATCCGGCAAACTGGTTATCGTTATCCCTGAATGGCATATCGCCGGACAGGTTTATAAATTGGATATAGAAAATGATGTTGTGAAATTGGGATTCAAGCGGCTCGATGAAGGCAACCTGATTTACCGCCGCGAGGATCAGAAAGTTTGGAGAAATATAGAAGTCTGGCAGAACTAATTGTCATCCCCGCGAAGGCGGGGATCCAGATTAATCAGTATTTAGATTTAACCTGGATCCCAGACATCTCAATGATTACATTTCGATTCTGGGATGACAACTGCATTTAAATTTATTATGTTCAGAATAATCATTAAGGCAGCCAGACGCAGTTACAAAAATGCCAATTATACTCGAAGCAACTCGATTACCAGTGTTAAATTAAAACCGAGCGATTCGGCAATCCGGCTTAGCAATGACATATTAATAAGTTCCGATGCTAAGATGCGCCAACAGCTGAGCGAAGCTCTGCTTGATGAATTGTGCGATGCCGCTGGCATTGATATTGTAGAAGTCGCAGTGGCCGACCAAAATCAGATCCATCGCCGACGCGGCACAAGGATAATCATGAAAAAATACGGTTCTTACCGCCCCAGCTCTAAAGTGATAAATATCAGCAACAGAACGGCCGCCAGAGGGCAGATTTTGGCCCCTAAGAGCTTCCTGGACACGCTTTTGCATGAATGGGTCCATCATTATGACACCTACAAATTAAGGATAAATTCGATCCATAGCAAGGGCTTTTACGACAGATTGAATGACCTCAAAATTAAACTACAGATACCGAAAAAGAGTTAGCCGCGGCTAACTCTTTTTTGTCTAAAATTATTTTCTAACTTTTATAAATTGCCTTTTACCTCTCTGTAACAGCAAGCCATCTGAGGGAATTTCCACTTGCAGATCAGCCAATTCGATTAAGACATCATCTATCCTCAGCGCCTTCTCCGCAATCAAGCGCCTGGCCTCGCTGTTGCTCTGAACTAATCCGGCTCGGGCGAATAGTTCCAAGACGCCGATTTTGCCTTCAGCTGCGATCCTCACCTCATTAACCTCCTGCGGTTTTTCCTTATCCTGCACGACGCGCCTGAAATGCTCTCGTCCTTTTTCAGCCGCCTTCTCGCCCAAATAAATCTTAACGACTTCGTAAGCCAAATCAAGCTTGGCATCGCGTGGATTAAGCGTTCCGTCCTTCAACTTGGCTGCCACATCTTTAACTATTTCCATTGGCACATCAGTCACGATTTCCAAGGCCGGTACGATCATCTCGTCAGTCCAGCTCATGACCTTGCCGAACATATCCTCGGGACTGTCATCGAGCGCGATCATATTGCCTTCGGTCTTGCCCATTTTCTTACCCTCAGGATCAGCTAATAATTTAGTGGTCAAGACGAACTTTTCCTTGTTCTTCAACTTCCTCATCAGCGTCCGGCCGGCCAACATATTGAACGTCTGGTCATTGCCGCCGATTTCCAAGTCAACATCCATGGCCACGCTATCGAACGCCTGCATCAATGGATACATGAATTCATTGGCAAAGATCGGCTTTTCTTTCTTGACTCTCTCTTGGAACATGTCGCGCTCCATCATTTGCTGCACGGAAAATTCAGAGGATAATTTTATGATGTCGGCGAAATTAAGTTTGCTTAGCCATTTGGAATTGAATTTGAATTCAACTTTATTAACGTCAATAATATTTTTTATTTGCCCCTTCCATCCCTTCAAATTATTCTTGACTTGGGCCGGCGTGAGCGGCTGCCTGGCAGATAACTTGTCCGTTGGATCGCCGATCATGGCAGTAAAGTCTCCGAATAAGAAAATCACCTCATGGCCCAAGCGGCGGAATTCCTCCAGCTTCTTGATCTGGATGCCATGGCCGATATGAAGCGAGGCAGCAGTCGGATCAAAGCCGCAATAAAGCTTGATCTTTTCGCCGGACATCAATTTTTTCTTCAGCGCCGCTTTGTCGGGATAGATATTTTCGACGCCCCGCGACAGAAGCTCATCGACTTTTTTCTCATCCGTAATGACTGATGATTTTTTCATAAATTTATCTCAAGTAAATTAAGCGTATGATTGCTCCACGATAATTCATGGAGCTAAGGAACAAAACTGCCGGTCTTAATAGTGAGGCCGCATGAATTGCTTTTTCTTCTTGATCTCTGCCTTCTTCGGTTTCTCTTTCTTCTTTTTCGGAGCATTAAGCCAGATTACGAAAGCCCTATTGCCATAGACGAGGAATTGGAACAAAAAAACGGCAACAGCCAAACAGATCCACCAATAACTCAAGCCCCAAATGAAATACCGCCAGATCGCTGCAATTATGCCTAACTCGGCACTATACAAGACGCCATATTGAGTCTTAATCTTATCAAATGGCCAAAAATCCCAAAAACGTCTCATCGCACAATCTCCTTCTTTCGGCTTATAAAGAACTAAGCTGCCCGTTCAGTTTATTTGATCTATTCTTAGCTTCAGCTAATTTTTCTTTCTCCTTAGCCACGACGGCCGCGGGAGCATTGCTGACGAATTCGCTATTCGACAATTTCATTTCCAAGCTCTTGGCGTATTGATCGGCTTCTGCGATCTCTTTCGTCAGACGAGCTCTTTCCGCTTCAATATCAATCAATCCGGCCAAATCCAGATAGACTTCCATGCCGCCGATTACTTGCGCCGCGCTGCCCTTGGGTTTTTCGCCGCCTTCAGCCAGATCTAATTTTTCCAATCTCGCCAGTTTCATGATTATTTCCTTCTGCGATTCAACAAATGACAGATGTTTGCCGGCGAAAATCATCGCCTTGGCGAAATGCCCGGCTTCCACCTTGTTTTCTGCTCGCAAATTGCGCAAAGACGCGATTATGTCTTTGATTATCGTGAAGCCATCGGTCTTTTCGTCAGCCAAATGCAGCAAGCCTTTGATGTTGCCCACTATGCCGGCTTTTTTTTCCTCGGCAATCGGCCATTCTTCAACCATAATCAGATTGCCTTCATTTATCTTGGACCAAATTTCTTCAGTCACATATGGAATATACGGATGCCATAATTTCAGCAGCTGTTGTAAAATATAGAGCAGGATTTGATCCTTATTCTTTTCAATCTTGGCGATCTCCAGGTACCAATCGGCAAAATCATTCCACGTAAAGTCGTGCAGGACCAATTGAGCGGCTGAAAAATCTGATTTATCCAAGGCCTCGGTGGCAGCCATGATCGCGTAATCCAAGCGGCCATAAATCCATTTATCAGCCTCGGTTTTCGCTTCCGGCCTCTCGCTGATGACCGCGGGATTATCAATGTCGGAAAATATGAAGCGGGAAATATTCCAGAGTTTGTTTACGAAATTCCTCGAGCCCTCGACTTTCTCCTCGTAAAATCTGGAATCATTGCCGGCTGACACTCCTTTGATCAAGCTTAGTCGCAAAGCATCGGTGCCGTATTTCTCGATAATCTCCAAAGGATCCAAGCCATTGCCCAAAGATTTGGAGAATTTCTTGCCCTTCTTGTCGCGCAAGATGCCATGGATATAGACATTTTTGAAGGGAATATCATCCAATGCGTAAGTCGTCATCAGGATCATTCTGGCCATCCAGAAAAACAAAATCTCATAGCCCATCTGCATCCAAGTGGTCGGATGAAATCTGGCTAAATCACTTGTCTGATCGGGTTTACCCTGTGGAGACATTCCACAGGGCCAGCCCAGAGTCGAGAAAGTCCAAGCGCCCGAAGAAAACCAAGTATCGAGAGTGTCTTCGTCCTGATGCAAATTAGACTTGCCGCACTTGGGGCAAGCGGTCGGCACGTCAGCGCTGAAGAATATCTCTTTGCAATCGTCGCAATACCAGACGGGGATGCGGTGTCCCCACCATATCTGGCGCGAAATGCACCAGTCGCGCAGATTATCGATCCACGACAAATAAGTCTCATGGAATCGTTCTGGAGTAATTTTGATTATTTTATGTTTGTCATTATTATGGCCGACAGTCACGGCATCGCGCATCAGGTCCTTGAGGCTTTTCTTGCGGCCAAGAATTTCCTTATTCACATCAACAAACCATTGTTCCATCGGCAAAGCCTCGACCACATCCTTAAAGCGATCGGACGTGCCGACATTATGTTCTATTTCTTCTTCGCTGATATACAAATTATTCTCCTTGAGCCAATTGATGAATTTTTCTCGCGCTTCCAGCGTGGTCAAACCTTCATAATCCTTGCCAGCCGAGGGCAACATCTTGCCATCTTTGCCGATGACCGGAATGATGCCGATTTCCTTATTCTTCTGATACATCTCGAAGTCGATCTGGCTGTGCGCTGGCGTGACGCCGACAGCGCCGGTGCCGTAATTGATATCGACATTCTTGTCGCCGATGATTGTGATGGTCAATGGCATTTGCGCGCCGACATCAATCGTAAATTTCTGGCCGATGAAATGATTATAGCGTTCGTCATCAGGATTGACAGCGACAGCCGTGTCGCCGAGCTTGGTTTCCGGACGCGTCGTGGCGATCGGAATCGGAAAATTCTTGCCGTACTTAAAAGTATAAACGATAGTTTTTTTGGTTTCGTATTCCAGCTCATCGTCGGACGCGGTGCTCTGGCCTTTAACCGACCAATTAACCACGCGATAGCCGCGATAAATCAATCCGTCTGCAAACATCATCCTGAATAATTCATTGACCGCCTTGGATCTCGGTTCGTCGAAAGTATAAGCCAAGCGCGACCAATCGCAAGATGTGCCGATCTTTTTGATCTGGCTGATGATTATTTTCTTGTGGTCCTCGGCAAAAGCGCGGATACGCTTCAGCAATTCTTCGCGGCCCAGTTCCTGGCGCGGATGTTTGATGCCTTCTTTCTTCAAGTTGTCTTCCACCCTGGCTTGCGTCGCCACAGCGGCGTGATCGGTGCCGGGTACGATTAAAGCTTTTTTGCCCTTCATTCGCTGGTAGCGGATCTGGATGTCCATCAAAGCATTCTCATAGGCATGGCCCAGATGTAAAATACCCGTCACATTCGGCGGGGGCATAGCAATAACAAAGACTTCCGGCCGCTCGCCGGGCAATTTATCGGGATTAAAAAAGCCGGAATCTTCCCATTTCTGGTAAATTCCTTCTTCAGCCGACTTGGCATCGTAAGCCTTGCTTAGCTCAATTTTAGGCATAATTCAGACAGTATGGTTGATATAAATATACAAGAAATGGCTCATTTTTGCAAGACTGGCGCATTAAATTCAGCTAAAAGATGTTTGCAAACATCTTTTAGCCTGAAATAGACCGATTTCATTGACAAACAAGAATATCCATGATATTATGACAGCCTAGCTCATTAAAGCAACCTAACCATTGAATATATAGTCTGAACAGGAGATGACGGATGAACAGCACAGAACTTCATGAATTCATTAAGAAATTCCGCAATTTGCCCAAAATCAATAAACTCGTCCTAGTAATCCGTCCAAACGGTCAAACGATTACCGGAAAAATAAAGGTAATACAATCGACTGCGGACAGCTCGCTTATGCTATTCAAACTCGGCGAGGGCATCGAACTGATATTTTCCGACAACAAATGGCTTCTTAGTTTAGGCGGTGTCTCCAGCGGATCAGTCGAAGTCAAGTGGGGCACAGAGATCATGGGGCTCTAATCGGCCCAACAGCACAAAACGCAAACGCCTGACGGGAAACCGCCAGGCGTCTTTTTTTGTCAAAAATTAGTTTATTTCTGATGACTACTCCAATCAGGTTTGGCCACTCCGCCTTTCTTGGCGGCAATATACTTGTAAGCCGAGAGCGCGGCCTTGGCGCCTTCGCCGGCGGCGATGATCATCTGCTTATAGCCGACGTCAGTGCAATCGCCCGCGGCGAAAATTCCTTCCTGCGAAGTCAACGTCGCCTTATCAGTGACTATCTCTCCCTTCTCATTCAAATCAACTGTGCCCTTGAGCCAGTCGGTCTTCGGCGTGTGGCCGATTTCGACGAAAATGCCATCGAGCTTGATTGATTTTTCGCTTCCGTCTGTCTTATCCAGTACTGTCAAGCTTTCAACTTTATCCTCGCCGATGATTTCTTTGGCTTGCGAGCTGACATCAATCTCAATATTCTTCAATTCTTTGACTTGATTCACCAAAGTTTCCTCGCCTGAAAATTTAGCGGCATTACTGATCAAATAAACCTTTGCCGTTAGCTTAGATAAATATTCGGCAGCTTCCAAAGCAGAATTGCCGGCGCCGACTACGGCCACTGTCTTGTTCTTGAACAATGGCCCGTCGCAGGTGGCGCAATACGACACGCCGCGACCCTTGAATTTCTCCTCGCCGGGAACGCCGAGATCGCGCGGCGTCAGACCGAAGGCCAGAATGATTGCCGCAGTTTCGTGATCATCCCCGTTGGTTTTAACTTTAAAACCAACGGCTGTTTTTTCAATCGCCGAAACTTCATTGGAAACAAATTCGGCTGACAAGGCTTTCGCTTGCTCAAACATTTTCTGTGTCAGCTCAAAGCCGCCGATCGATTTCTCGCCCGGCCAATTCTGCACTTCCGAGGCTAGCCCCGCTTGCCCGCCGATTGCCTTGGCGATATTGAGCGTCTTGAGCTCGCGTCTGAGGCAATAGATGGCCGCAGTCAGGCCAGCCGGACCGCCGCCGATTATGATTACGTCGTATTTCATATTCACAATTTTTAATTATTGAATTTTTAATTTTTAAATAATATTCTAATTTCTAATGTTTAAAAATTAAGACATTAAAAATTATTTACAAAATTATAAAATTAAAAATTACAAAATTTTTATGCTAATTTCTCCAGTTCTGCCTTAAGTCCATCCTTGCCCTGCAAGCCGACGAGAGTCTTCTTGGCTGCGCCGCCCTTAAAGATGATGATCGTCGGAATCGACATGACGCCGTATTTCTCAGCTGTAGCGGTATTCATATCGATATTGAGCTTGCCGACTTTGGCTTTGCCTTCCACCTCTTGAGCCAATTCCTCGATGATCGGCCCCTGCATTTTGCATGGTCCGCACCAGTCCGCGTAAAAGTCGACCAAGACCGGCAATTCGCTTTTCAGCACTTCCGACTCGAAGTTTGCGTCGGATAAGATTACTTCTGCCATATGTTTATATTTAATTTATTAGTGTTGCAAATTATAGCATTTTAGAATGGAGAAAACAACTTTTAGCCGTAAATACCTTCATTTGTTTTTTTAGGCTTTGCTAACGGCTCTACCGGCTCTGTTTCCGGCTCAGAAACAACCTCAGTAGGTTCCTTATCGCTACCCTCCATCTGTTCGCGGATCTCATCAAGAGAACCTAAGTCTAATGCGCCTGCCGAAGCAGGAATACTTAGAATCGGCTCTGCCTTAACTGGTTCAGCGGCCTTGTCCGCGGGCGGCGCTTCGGCAATAGGCGACTTCTCCGGTGTTGAAGCAGTTTCGGCTACCGGTTCCGGAGGAGAGGGCGGTTCTTCTTGGTCTTCCTTATGGCCTGTTTTCACTTTGTTCGGCAAAACCAGATCTTGAGCGATGACTAATTCCTCCGGTTTCTTGCCGCTTAGATCAAGAATCGGCGTCTTGGCCGTGCCAAAGCCAGGCTTATCAGCCGTGACATAATACTTGTTATTGCCGACTAAGAAATCATAGCGGCCTTGGTCGTCAGTGACATAAAACTCCAACATGCGGCCGTATTCGGAAGAGAAAATTCTGGTAATCGCGCGTTTGACCGGATTCTTGCCGTCCGGAGCGTAGACCACGCCCCAATGCTTCTTCTTATGCTTGCGGCCGGCCAAGCGGCGGAACAAAAATAACATCAAGACATGGACGACAATCAAACCCAAGGAGAATATCGAGGGAAAGAATAGGAAATAGACGGCGGCAAGGGCCGGACCAAGCCAGCTTAAAGCCTGAGACAAGCGGGCGCGGGAAAATTTCTTCAATATTTCAGCGTCAGTAATCTGCACGTCTTCCTGATCAATCGGGATATTGGCAATGATCGCCGATCGTTCCTCGCCGCTAATGACGATCTTCTCGCCGTAATACAGATCCAAGAAGCTGCCGTCGTCATGCGCGCGTTTCAGCAAGGCGCTGGGGAAATCAAAACCGGGTTTCTCGATCTTGATATAATACTCGCCCGGATTGACCAAGAAAATATAACGGCCGTTTCTATCAGTCACGCGCGAGGCAAGCAAACGATCTGACTTGGCATCATAAAGCCTGACTAAAGCCAGATCGATAGGCTTCTTAGTAATTGCGTTGTAGACTGTTCCCCAGCCCTTGCGGAAGCCGAGCAGCTTGAGCGGCTGAGTGAAGAGGAACTGCAGCAGGAACCACCAATTCAGCATGGGGATGCTGATGGCGGTCGTGGCGAAAGACACAGCCACTGAGGCCGCGGCCGCGCCCTGTCCGGCCGGAGTAGCGGCCGCTTGAGCGATGGCTTGAATTGTCGGATTCTCTCTGATCGCATTAGTGATATTGGTAACAATGGCGACGGTCGTGCTGACAGTATTATTTACGGTTTCTGGAAGGGACGGCAGAATCTCGATGACTGGCGCTTTGATCTCAATCGATCCGGAAACTATCTTCAATGATTGATTCTGGGCATTCAATGCGATAATCGACACATAATATACGCCCGCATCCGCGATCGCCGGCACCACAGTGGTATAAGCCTTTTGACCGGCGTCGTAAGTAAATAGATAAGTCTGCAACTTTCCGCCGATGCTCAGATTCAAAACCATTTTATCCGTATTGGCTAACACTTTGGACTCAGGCAAAGAAATATCCAACGCGATGCCAGGCTGAGCCGTTACCCGGTTATCCGCTCCGACAGTTAGCGGCTGGCCTCGCTGGGAAAAATTGAAATCAGTGAAAAATAAATCATTGCTTTGCCCGGGAGGAGGGCAGAGCGCCGGATTAGTCGCACAGGTTTCTGCAGGAGGCGGCGGAGGCGGGCACAACGAGGGATTGGTGGCGCAAGTTTCCGGCGGCTGGACTCCGGCTAGCGGCGTGCCGATGACGCCGGCGCCTGAAGCGTAATTGCGGGCCAGATCATACGCGAAAACAGTGTAATAATATATCACGCCGTTGGTCAGGCCGGTATCGGCAAAACTGAATTCGCTGCCGATAAGATCACCCTGGCCGTCGTAAACTGCCGTGCCTTGCGTGAAGCTGGGATAGTACGTCGTAGAACGCCTGATGATGACGCCGCCATAATCCGGATCAGCCGGGTTACGCCAGAATAAGGTAGTAGTGGCATTGCCGCTTTGCGAGCGCAGACCGAGCACATTGCCCGGCGGAGTCAGATCCGGGCCGGCTAAAGTCCGGAAATTATTATCGCCGCTTGAAGCGGAAATATTGGAACTGTCATGGCAATCAATGATGTAGTGGTAAGTCGTATTCGCCGCCAAACCGCTAAGCGGCGAACTGTGGCTGGTTGAATAAGCGACTTCGGTGCTAGCTCCGCCCGTGTAATCCGTATTAATTCCCCAATGCATGCTGCAAAGAGCCGGCCGGTCGGTATTCCAAATAATGTCGGCGCTGGTATTGGTAATGCTGGCAGCATCAACGCCTGAGATAACCAGCGGCTGGGGCGGCGGAGGCGTTGCCAGAGTCGTAAAATTATTGTCGCCCGTCGTCGCCGGCAAATTCGTGGAATCAGTGCAATTTACAATATAATGATACGTCGTGCTGGTGCTTAAGCCGGTTATATCAACCGAATAAGCAGTCGCATAGCCAGAACCGGAAATCGTGCTGCTGGCGTATAGAACGTCCATGCCGTACTTCAGATCGCATAATGCGGCCCGATCTATATTCCAAGTTATATTAGCTCCGTTGACAGTAATGTTGGCTACATTCAGATTAGAGATAACAGGCGGAGTCGGCCCTGTGCCGCAGCCATTAGTCTGGCAGCCGGTTGAGCAGCTGGCCGGGCACGCGCCGTTGCTGGATCCGTTATCGCATTGCTCTCCTGTTTCAACAATGCTATTGCCGCAAACCGGCGAACCGCCGGTGACCGTCAGATTCAAATCCATGGAACTGGCGCGGACAGACGCAGTTAAAAAAATCCCTCCGACGATGGCGAGCGGAAAGAAAACAGCTAACAGGCTTGATATTTTTTTCCTGCCGGACAGATTCATAACTTCTTGATTGAAAAAAATTAACTAATTTACGAACGCGGTAAAGATGACCGTCGCCGTGTAAGTGCCGGCGGCCTGATTGGCTGCCGAGCCGGCTTGCGCCTGGAATTTTACGGTTGTTGTCGCGCCCGAGGGCAGATTGCCGGCCGCCGATTGCGCGATAGTATTATAAGCCGTGCTTAACGGATCCCAGCAATGATCGGCGGCATCTGTGCCCGCCGCCTGGTTGCAAGAGACTCCATTATCCTTGTAGCGAGTCGCGATATCTGCTCCTTCCGGAGTAAAACCGAAGGCAGAAGCGCTGGCAGAGATGGCCCAAGTATAATCAGGATCTGCCCCCGCGCGAACATAATCGGCAAAGCTATTGCTGCCGGATTTAAGAGCCGGCGAGGTGCTGGCTTTGATCTGGAGAGTATAGCCGCCACCGTTATTAGTCGAGACATTCAGAGCCGCTGAAGCATCAGCGGTGCCGCCAGTGCCGCCATTTATGCTTGGCGTCATCGAAGTCGTTCCGGGCACGGTCAGGCTGATCGTTGCGGCATCCATTTGCTGATAGCCGCCCGCTAATTTATAAGTAGTAGAAGTGCTGGGACCGGCTCCGGTACCGCCGATTGTCAACTGAGAAATATATGAAGTCGAAGTAGATAATCCGCCGCCCATATCAATAGAATCCCTTTCAATGCGGTAAGAGGTGGATGACATAACATAGGCCAAAGCGGGAGTCGCCGCCAAGACTGTAAATATTATTAGCGCGAATTTTAAGGAAGAGAAAAAGCGCATTATGTGATTTTAGGTTTCTTGAATGAAAGCCTGATACGCCACATCAGCCAGCCCAGCAAAATGACCACGATGATTGCGCTGATGGCATAGGGAACGGGCAAGACGAAAAAATATAGCGATTTCTGGTCTATCTGATTGCCATAGCCGCGATTAAGCTTGATCGTCGCCTGGTACAGACCCCAAAGCGAGCGGCGGTCAAGGGTTTCCTTCTGCTGACGGATGGCGCCGGGCAGGACGAAATAAGGGGAAATTAATTTAGCGTATGTTTCCCGGCCGAAAATGTCCGTGATCTTCAATTCGCCATAGGGATTAAGATAGACGCTGCCGGAATTCTTGTAGTTGAATTCGAAGGTCACCGGCCCGGCGAGATAAAACGATTTATCCGCGCTGAAATCCTGCAATTGGCCGCTTTCTGTCACATCGCCGTTCACACGGACAAAAAATAACGAGGCTAAGCGGGAAATCACTTGAATATTGGCAGAACCGCCGGTCTTGACGCCAGTCGATTTGGCGGAAAAAATCACAGCGCCGTATAAGCCTCCGGGCTGGGCGTTTTGCGGGATATTAATGGCGACCGGCAGAGTGATCATTTCTCCGTGATGCAAAGTGAAACTGGCGATTTCGGGCTTCAAATAATCCTTCAAAGAGTATAGCCCGGCCTTGGCGCCTAATAAATCGATATTCTGATCGGCTTTGACGGAAGCTGAAAAATCTTCCACGCTGACGGCAAAACTCAAATCAACGCCGGAACGGTTGGTGAGAGAAAGCGAGCGCGTGATATTCTCTCCGGCATTCAGCTTGACCTCGGTCTTTGTCTGATTCAAGACAAAATCTCCCGAAACCGGAACGTTAGGGAGTTTTTCTATCTGGTATGCCTGCGTCTGGAGCGGGCAAAAAATAAAAAAAGCCAACGCGAATAAAAATAAGATTGCGCTATTTATCTTGCTCATAAGTTAAGTGTTTAACTATATTATTATAACACATTTCACCTCCTAGACTCAAGATTATCTTGAGCCCGCCGTTTGCTCTTCCGAGAGAAAAATATTATTGCAGCCAAGCCGCCGACTATCATGGCGTCGGCCAGATTGAATACGCTGAAATGAGTCAGGCTGAAATAATCGATAACCCCATGAAAAATCAGCCGATCCAATAAATTGGAATAAGCGCCGGCAATGACGAAGCTAAGGCTGGCGAAAATCGGCCAGCGCCGATCCACGCAGCTCCGCCATGCGATATAAACCAGCATCAAAAGCGCCAAGCAAGTCAAAATTATTATCAGATCAAAATTGAACGGCAAGCTGAAGGCGATGCCCTGATTAACCGACAATCGCAACCTGAACCAGTCGCCGATAATCTTGAAATCCGCCCGGCTCCAATCATTGATAAAGAGCCATTTGAATGCCCGATCGACAATAAAAAAAACAGCGGCGAGTGAGATTATGCCAGCTGTTTTTAAATTATCGGACATAGAAGATTTATGCCGCTCCCTTGAGCGTATTTTTGCAAGAAACGCAGGAATTGGATTCCGGCCTGATCCTCAATCTTTCGATTTCAATTTCTTTCTTGCAATATTTGCATTTGCCGTACGTGCCGTCGCTGATCGATTTGAGAGCTTTCTCCACGTCGCGCAAATCGCCTTCCAATTCCCTTTCCAGAGATAGGTTAGTAGTATAATCAGAGACTTCAGACGCTGAGTCCTCGATGGAGGCGCTATCGCCGTAGTCCGGATACTTGGCATCAAAATTGACTTCAGCGCCCTCGGCGCGCGAGCCGATTTTAGCCAGCTGCTTAATATTGTCGGCTTTCTTGGCTTCCAATTTTTCTTTGAATTCGTGAATGAATTTTTCTTCCATATGCTTGGATTAATCTTTCGATGCTTAAAGTATATATTCCAGCCCGGTTATTGTCAATCATAGCAGTTTGGCCAGAGCGGCGATAGCGGCGGTTTCCGCGCGCAAAATCCTCTTGCCTAAGGTGACTGGAACGATCTGGCGGTTCTTGGCTGCCTCAATTTCTTCTGTCGCATAGCCTCCTTCGGGGCCGATGAACAGCTGGATGAATTCTGTCGAAGCATCGGCCAAATCATATTCCGTCTCTTTTTCCCAGGCAATCAATTTGGCGCCGGCTTGCTTGCCGGCCTCCTCGATGGCAGCATCGAAATTCATGATTGACGAAAATTGCGCCAAGCGGACGCCGCCGCATTGCTCAGTCGCCTCTTTTATTATATCTTCGTAGCGTTTCCTTTTGCTCGATGAAATGTCTTTGACGATCGAATAGCGCGAGACGACCGGCACAATCTTCGATACGCCGAGTTCCACGGCCTTCTGGATCAGCCAATCGAATTTATCTGACTTTAAGATTGATTGGTAAAGCGTGACATGGCGCGCCGGTTCGCGGCTGCCAGGCTGCTGATCAATCACCAAAAATTTGACTTCCTTCTTGCCTAATTCCACCAACTGGCTGGTAAATTCAAATTGCGAATCATTAAAAATTGCAAACTTGTCGCCATGGCGGGCGCGCAAGACTTTGGCCAGCTGGTTGATCAATTCCGCGTCATCGGAAATGACGTAATTTCCGCGGAAATTTTCGGCGGGCTGATAGAAGCGGTGCATATTTTTACTGAAATGTTAAATTTCCAATTTCAAATTTCAAAAAATCATTAAATGCTTAAATTTGTAATTTATATCATTAGCACTTATAATTATAGCATAAATTAAAGGAATTATGTCGTTACAGAAAATCAAACAATTAATAGCAAAAGAAGTCCAGCGGCAACGCCAGGGCTTGGTTATGATCGCTTCGGAGAATTATTGCTCTAAGGAAATACTGGCTGCCGTCGGCTCGCCCTTGTCCAATAAATACAGCGAGGGCTATCCGGGCAAGCGTTATTACACCGGCAACGAGTACATCGATCAAATCGAGCTTTTGGCTCAAACGTCTTGCTTGAAGATGTTCGGCCTGGACGGAGATATGTGGCATGCCAATGTTCAGCCGCATTCCGGTTCTTCAGCTAATTTGGCTGTCTATCTGGGGTTGCTCCAGCCGGGCGATAAGATCTTGGCCATGGATCTCTCCCATGGCGGACATCTGACTCACGGCTCGCCGGTAAATTTTTCCGGCAAACTATTCAAGTTCGTCCATTATGGCGTTGATGAGAAAACTCATCGCATCGACTATAAGAAAGTCGAAGAAATCGCCATGCGCGAAAAGCCGAAAACGATCGTCTGCGGCGCCACCGCCTATCCGCGGCAGATCGACTTCAAGAAATTCGGCGCGATTGCGAAAAAATGCGGCGCGTTACTCATGGCTGATGTTTCGCATATTGCCGGATTAATCGTTGCCGGAGAGCATCCGTCGCCCTTCCCCTACGCCGATATCGTCACCTCCACCACGCATAAGACCTTGGCCGGACCGCGCAGCGCCTTCATCATCTGCCGCGCTGACTTGGCGAAAGAAATCGACAAGGCGATATTTCCCGGACTGCAAGGCGGGCCGATGGATAATGTCATCGCCGGCAAAACGATCTGTTTCGAGGATGCGCTAAGCGCGAAGTTCAAAAATATCCAGAAACAAACAATCAAAAATGCAATTGCTTTAGTAGAGGTTTTAACGAAGAATAAAATTATATTAGTTTCAGGCGGTTCAGACACGCATTTATTATTATTAGATCTTAGGAATTTGAATGTCACCGGCAAAGTTGCCGCCGATCTTCTGGCTGAAGCCGACATCTACTCCAATGCCAACATGATTCCTTACGATCCGGCTAAACCACTCAATCCTTCCGGCATAAGACTGGGCACGGCGGCATTATCGACGCGCGGCATGAAGGAAAAAGAAATGAAACTGATCGGACTCTGGATCGCTGAAATATTAAAAAATCCAAGTGATAAAAAATTGAGAACACGAATTAAGAATGAAGTGCACCAGCTGACCAAAAAATTCCCAATGTACTAAAAATCGCAATTAAAATAGCCGCCAAGTCATCTGACCTGGCGGCTATTGTCAATAAATGTACTTACTTAGTGGATACCTCCTTCATTATGAAGGTTATTGTTTAACAAGGTCCTAATGTTCGCAAGCTCCTCCAAAATAGAGGTCGGGATGAGCATATCAGACGGACGACGCATATCGCCGCGCGGATCAACGCTGACCGAACCCGTTTTAACGCCATTGGCTACGGCATCACGCTTGAACTGATTGCCATAAAACCGCTTGTAGCTGCTTTCCAGCCACTTCAGGATTTCCATCGGCTCGATGACTCCGTCGTATGCCCGGCAGGCCAGAAAGAAGATCTTGGTCGGCGGAAACATGTTACGCAAATCATCGGACATAATGTAATCCAGAAGATTGTACGGCCCGATTTCCTGCTCGGTAATCTGAGCGACGGAGCCGTCAGCATTAAGCCTGATAAGCTCGGCGGAAATCACGAGTTCCAGCGCCCCGTAAAGGATGTTGGAAACAACTTCGCCGAAAATCTTGCTATCAGCAATCGTCTTGATCAGGAAGTTAACAAGTGTTTTGGGGTCGCCAGCATTCGCGTTATACATGCTAAGCTGGTCAGCGCCGTAAGTCGAGTAACCGTGATAGGCTTCGGACATATTGCCCGTGCCGACATCAAAACCCTCAGTCATCAGGATATTTGTGCGCAAACGCGCCTGGATATTCTGGCACTTAAGGCACTTCGGATTCTGGCATGGACGCTCATGTCCGACACCATCCAAAATGTCATCGGCATACTTGACGATTGAAACTTCCTTAAGAGTAACGCCAAGAGCTTCGGGCAAGTCGCGAGACACCTTCAAGGTAGCAACGCTTGTGCCGAATCCGGGCATCGTAAAGACAGTTATTCCTTTCAAATCCCATTCCAACTCTCTGAAGGCCATGACGATCTTCAGAAGCGCCAGTATGGAATCGCGTCCGCCGGACAAGCCGTGCGTGACTTCGCGCTTGCCCGTAATCGCCTCGACAGACTGCAGCCGCTTTACCAAGCCGGCCACGCTGATATCGAGAATTTCGAGGCAACGCTGAGTCAGCAAAGCCGGATCCTGCGGCACGAACGGCATCGGATTGATCTGGCGCCGCAAGTCATTGAATTTCCCAGCGTCGCCAATGGAAGCTGTAATCGTACGATAGGTCTTGATTGATCTGACGTATAACGTTGACTGGCCGTATGAACCGTCGCGGACACGGTCATTATCGATCCTCATCAGATCGATATCTGTCACGAGCAATTCAAAATTCGCCTGGCCCTTTTTTGTAAAAGGCTTGCGTTCAGCGATCAGATTGCCGCACTGCGAAACAAGGCAATGCCCGCCGAAAGCCACGCTGCTGCTAGACTCTGTCTGTCCGCACGAGACGTAAACGTAACCGCAGTAGCAATCGCCCATCTTGCTTGTTACCAAACCGCGCCGCCAGTCAGCCTTAGTCGCCGTATCGTTGGAAGCGGAAAGATTGAAGATTATCTGCGCGCCGGAAGCCGTGGCCAATTGTCCAGGCGTAACATTCACCCACAAGTCTTGGCAGATTTCCGCGCTGAAAATCAAATTCGACTCCGGACAATCGATGAGGATGTCATTGCCGAGCGGCACATCCTTGCCGTTGAATTTCACGGTAGCGCCAAGCGGCAGATTGAACGCGCTCTTATACCATCGGCACTCCTGGAATTCGCCGTTATTGGGCAGATATGTCTTGGCAATAAATGCAATGACTTCGCCATTGCAGATGACCGCCGCGACATTATACAGATCCGGACCGAACCGCAAAGGCAATCCGACTAAGGCGATGATCGACAGATCCAGCTCCTTCAACCGTCGGCAAAATTCATTCAAACCGATAATCGCATCACGCTGCATCCTCGGCTTGAGAACATCGTCCATGATCGTATAACCCGTCAAGCTTTTTTCGGGAAAGCAAATGACTTTCACTCCTTGTCTGGCTGCTTCGACTGTCAGCAGTTCATGTTCGTAGACATTTTTCTTTACGTCTCCGACATGGACTGTCGGTACGGCCGCAGCGACGCGAACATAACCCAAATCGCCGATCGGCGGATAAAGTTCTTGCGGCAATCTTTTCATGATTCTTCTCTCCTTCTTGTTGGCTTGAATCAAAATAAGCACTTATCTTCCTGATTTTTTTAATTTTAACTCTCCAACCCTCCCTATTCGGTAAGTTGTTTTAAGTTAAATTCGATTGTAATGACCGGCTCTCTCAGAAAAACCGAATCTTCAGTTTTTCATTTAAGAGGGTGAGACTGTCGAACTTTTCGACAGTCTCACCGATAATGTAACTAGTGGCGTCTAACGCAACAGACCATGCTTTGGGCAAATAATTTCATAACCATGCCCATATTCACCCAATCCAGCGGTATCGCGCAGTCATTAGAGATAGCTTCTCCGACTGTCACGATTTGGCATATGGTGCTTTCCGCATTATCTTTGATCTGCCCGGAACTTTCTTTAGCAGCCAAGGATCTCAGCTTTTTTATTTCCCATTGATCCAATTCGTAAAAGAACAAATGGTTATCGCAAGCTACCAGCGTCGCCATGGTCTGACGGGCGTCTGAAGCGATCATTCTAGAAGCATCAAGCTTCAACCCAACCTCTTCCTCCACTTCGCGCATGGCAGAAAGCAATATTGTCTTCTCGTCATGCGTACCATCGAGCGGCTCAATCGAACCGCCGGGCAGCTCGTATATTGTGCCGCGATGGTTCATGACCGCTGATCGAAATTCCTTGACTAAGACAATCCGCCAATCCGTAACATAATCTCCGTGCGGAAAGTACATCAATACGGAGACGACTGCCGGCCGGCCGATAACCAACTCGTTATCTTTGATCCGCCCTTCTCCGGCAACCCGCACCTTCGGCCGGATCGCCCAGACGCGGCGCTTGGGACGCCCATCATCATCGCTCTTGCGGTAATAGACATACTCGACGCGGAAATCCTCCAGCCTATGGCCGCCCAATTGCTGGCTGCAATACCATGACTGGAAAGTCTTGTCTTGCCAAATCTCCAAGGGTCCGGCCGTCTCGCTGCCGTGCCGCAAAGCGCCGGCGCCTAAACGCGCCAAGGCCGCCTGCAACATCGCAACCAAGCTGTGATATACAGGAACTTCCCACCTATATGCCTCAGCCAGCCACTCGGTGCCGCGAAATGTTATGTAGCCCATCCGCTCAGTGCCTTGCGGATAACCCAAGAGCATCTTGCCAGATTTGAACCATTCGCCCATCTCGATGTTGGAGGTGAGCGCCGGCATGTCCGGAAATTGGCGCGGGATCCAAGCGACAATGAGATCAGCGCGATACAGCGCTTCGACTTCCCATTTGATTTGCGCCGCTCCGTTATAATCAACCTCGCGCTGATCAGGAGCTGACTTATGCTCAGGATCGTAAACGATGCCGTCATAACCGAGCTCTTCCAAAATCCGGTACACTTCAGCCTTCCAAGACAAATACATGGTCGTTGCGAGGCGCGGAATCGGACCGAGCAAAAAGATTGATTTTATCACTTCCTTGGGAAACGGCTCTTGCGCTCTCACAATCTTGAAATGCATGTTGGATCTCCTTTTCGGTTAGCAAACAAGCCATCTCCGCTTGAATGCGAAAATGGTTTAATCTCATTATTATTTGAATGAACATCTCTCTCGAAGAAACCGAAATATCTTCAGTCTCTTAGTTGAGAGGGCGAAGTTGTTTTTGAGACAACCTCGCCCGGTTGAGTGAATGTGCTTAGTAAACGATTTGCTGCGATTGGGTATTTGTATACCCGAAGATGCGCTTGGCGCGTTCGACCTCTGCGACTGGTCCCATGGCCTTGCCGAGATTGTCGGACAATTTGACCGTCGGATTACCGTTGGACTCCAGCAATTTGACGACCAATGATAATGGTTGCAAGCCCAAGTCATTGGTCAAATTCGTACCCCAGCCGAATGTCACTTGAATGCGTCCGGCGAAATGCAGGTAGATTTTGATGATCGTATCAACGTCTAAGCCATCGGAGAATACAATCAGCTTAGTTTTAGGATCGATGCCGAAAGCCTGGTAAAAGCGAATAGCGGCCTCGCCGAACTCGATTGGATCGCCGCTATCATGACGCAAACCCTTCCATTTTCTCGCCTGCTCCTCGAGCATGTCGCGGAAAAAGAAGCTTGTGCCGTAAGTGTCAGTCAATGCGATCGACAAACCGAATCCGTACTGTTCCCACCAGTCCCGCAGCATCTTATTGTGTGAGGAGCGGATCTGTTCGTCCGAGTCGTGCATGATGCCATAAAGGCCCATATACATCTCGTGAGCCGACGTTCCCATGGGAGTCAGTCCCAAGCGCATAGCCAGAAGCGTATTAGAAGTGCCGACCATCTGATTGGGCAATTCAGCTTTCATCGTCTGGACAACATAATTCTGCCAGAGGAAAGAGAAACGGCGGCGCGTACCGAAGTCGGTAAACTTAATTTCCGGGTACTTCCGCAGCTTGGCAATCTTCTGATCCAACCGCATCACGCCTTCGGCGAACAGCCGATCGCGCTCAAAACGAGTCATCTCCCGCAATTGAGCGCGAAAGTGCAACTCGTTGACGATTGACATGGCCATTGTTTCCCAATATGTCGTTTTCGACCAGGCGCCAGGAAAGTCCAAGCTGATCGAACCGTCATCCCTGTACTGAAGTTCGTATTCGGGAAGCGCCAGGGAATTGAAGAACTCAAGATATGGTTCGCTAAACATCCGTTCCTGATACTCGTTTGTGCCTCGCAGGTAATGCATTTCCGTAATGTTGCAACGCAATTTTCTGCAGGCGTCAAGCTGATCGCGCAATTCTTCAAACGCGACCGTATCGGTCAACCTGATTCCCTTGGTCCGATTATGGAAAACGAATCTCACTGGGACGTCACGGTATTTATTGAAGATCAGCTGGCCCATGGTGAATTTGTAAAAATCGATATCAAGAGGAGACCTGATGATCTGCCCATCGCGCAATGCTGGCTTAAACACGTCACTCTCCTTTCAGAAACATCAGAGTTGGGAATTTAACTCGTAGGAACCATTGCACCAGGCAATAGGTTTTCATGTCGAAGAAAGTCCGGCGCGGCAGATCCTTGAGCGCGACCCATTTGCGTTCCGTCTTTTCACCTTCGCTGACCAAACCGAAATTATTTTCCGATCTCACGAATTGGCCTTCGCCGATTTCCAGATATCCCAGCCACATCCTCTCCGTCGACGTGCCCGGAGCCAGATAAAGCGGAATGCCGTGATTGAGCAATTCGATGTCCTCTTTCGAAATCCCGCTGACACCGAGCTCTTCCATCGCCTCGCGGGCGATTGCCTTCAGCGCGCCATCCACGCTATTGGGATACATAGACGATTCGAATTCAGTATCGATATGGCCTGCCAAAATTTCGACCAAGTGGCCTCCGGAATCCATATTGCTATTTAGCGTCGGCACCCGGACTTGCTCCACAAACAGCACCTCGCGACTGTCACGATTAAAAATAAAACAGCCGACGGTATCCTTGATCTCAACAATCTCGTGATTAGTACCTCGGACCTTCCACAATTTGAGGCAACCGTCATACATGAGGCTCGCGACGAGAGGGCCGAAATACTTTATCGATTTCATGGTGTTTTCTCCTTATAGCCGTAAAGGCCGTGGCGCTTGATGTAATCAGCGACCGCTTTGGGCAGCAGATGCTCGAATTTTTTGCTTTCGGCAATCAGCTTCCTGATTTGCGAGCTGGCGATCTCCGGCAACGCACCGGATAGAACCGTGATGTTGCTGGGCAATTTGACGCCGGCCAAAGGATATCGGCCGCGCTCGATGACGACGAAAGGAAAATGCCGATACAGCCTTCTGCCGGCAATCCATTTCGCCTCGATCTCGCACTTGCCTTTGAACTCTTCCTTGGGCATGACCGAGTCAGACCCGGTATACCAGAAGAAATCATCGTTCGGAAAACGCTTAGGCAGGATATCCTCCAATAAGGTGATTGTCGGCGTATTGATCTGATAGATGTCATCGTAAAGCACGACCAAATCAGGGCTGCTGGCCGTGCGCATGGCGCGCGGTATCATCAGCTCCGTCATGGCGATGCGGTCATTGGTGCAGACGTTGAAATGCTTGTCCTGACGGTCGCCGGAAATGATCCAGATGATCCGATCGAACAAACCCGAAGTGAATAGCTTTCTTAACACTGCCAAATGCCCCTTGTGAGGCGGATCAGCGGCTGAACCGCCGGCTGCCGTAATTACTCTTGCCATCTTGCTTCTCCTTCTGACTTTGACAAAATTATTTTTCAAAATGTAAGGTGCGAATATCAACTTCATTTTGAAAAGCCGACGAGTGTCAGCTTCTCGAAAGAAGCGGCAAATGCAAACATTCGCATTTGCCGAAAACGAAAGTACTATTTGGACAGGCCCATGACTTCGAACAAGCCCTTGCCCAGGTGGTAGGCCTCGCGATATTCCGTCGGACGGAATGTGCGCCAGTCCTGCGGAATTTCCATCACGCCGAGATTGGCTCCGACCATGGCGCCGACCATTGAGGCATTCGAATCCGTGTCGCCGCCGCAATTGATCGTTTCGAGCACCGCCGCCTTGAAATTGGTGGGATGGCGCAGGAACATGGCGATGGAAAATGGAATCGATTCGGCGCAGTAGCAGCTCTTGCCAAAAGTTTTTGCAACATTATTGGCATCGGCCAACTGATTGCCTTTGACCATCCGCCCCAGTTCCAGCATCGCCTTGTGCAAGTCGCTGCGTCGATCACCCCAAAGGTTATGCTCGCGCACGACGATTTCGGCAATCAAGTCAGAGGCCAGGCCGGCGATCTGCGGCTTCATCTCATCCTTGCTGCAGAAACCGATCGATTGTTTGAAGACGAGGCTGACCGCTTTGGCAATCAACTGGCCGGCCAGATACGCCTGCGGATCTTTATGCGTCGCCGAACCGATCTTCCTCACGGCTTCGAACATCGCTTCGGGATCTTCGCAAAAAAATAGGCCCAGCGGAGCGACCTTCATGCCGATGCCGTTGCCCGCTCCCGGTCCGAGCAGATCCGACGTCTGCGGCAGATCCGATATTTTGTCGGTGACCGCGAATAGATCTTTCAGTACCAGAAGATTCTCTTTGGTGCTTTTGCCGAAACCCGTGTCGCTGTGATTCAGCTCATCCAGATGCGCCTTGAGGCAATCGATCAGGTCGAAGCGATGACAGCGAATCAATGACCTGGTGATGGCCCGCGTCAGCTGATAATCGTCCGTGAATTCTCCCGGCTGCAGAAACATGGTGTCATGGATCTTCGTCTGGATCGGCTTAGAGAACGTCAGAACGCCCTTGCCACGCGTCGCCAGCATAATTTCTTTGGCTGACATCATTTCCCAAGGCATACCCAGAGCATCACCCAGTAGAACGCCAAGCAAACAGCCGATGATCTTTTCCAGCTGCGTCGGCGGTCTTAAAATCTCTTCTCGAGTCATAAAGATTCCTCCTTCAGCTGGTTTTTTTACTAAATTGAGGCAAATAATCGTTCACGACCAATCAATCAAAAAATGTTTGCAAATATTGTTTCAAAGAACAAGTTGGAACTGGTCAATTTAGCATTTTTTTCTATAAAAGTCAAGTAGAGATTTAAGGCCTAATTATCGCCTGACTAAACTCAGTTTCTTGTGCATAAATCTAACACGAATTCCTATTGACTTTTTGCCATATTTATGATAAGTTTTGCGGTTAGCTTGCATTCTTAGCTTTTCGACTCGATTGCGGGCCCAAAAGCCAAGGCTGTAAGCCTTTTGTCTTTCATGCCAATAGAAAGGAGAGGGACAGTGCACCTTACAACCAGATTATGGAAAATAATAAGTTATTTACTAAATTTAGGGAAAAAACCTGTTATTTATGAGCCAGATATCGTTGATTTGGAAAGACTCAAGGAATTTTGCGAACACGGATTAGATGGAATAGAGAGAACTCAAAAGGAAGGAGAACAGCGAGTTATGAGGATTCCGGCCATACATGAGGGCTCGGTGATCGGTCGGGAACATATCCGTCTATGGAAAAACAACCAGGACGGAGAAAAAACCGGATCAGTCACTGTCGGAGAAAAGACCTATTACTTCGGTTTCGTAAGCGACGGCTGCTCAGGCGGCGCCAACAATGAGGTCGGCTC
>Ga0315268_10001832_pt1 | contig 24403 bp, 22 predicted proteins | sample C1_top_MG_FD_204535 | JGI IMG/M metagenome (GOLD analysis project Ga0315268, IMG submission 204535) | Sediment microbial communities from Yellowstone Lake, YNP, Wyoming, USA - C1_top | ecosystem: Environmental > Aquatic > Freshwater > Lake > Sediment | place: USA: Wyoming | collected 2017-08-01
AAGATAGTCTCAAAGAATCTAAAAGAGAGGGTTGATTTTGATATAGCTTCAAACCCTGAATTCCTCAGAGAGGGGTCTGCAATAGAGGATTTTATGCGACCAAATAGAGTTGTGATTGGTGCAAATAATCAACAAGCTGTTGCTATAATGAAAGACCTTTATAAACCACTTTACCTTATAGAAACGCCCTTTGTAATCACAAATATTGAGACTGCTGAGCTTATTAAGTATGCCTCTAACTCTTTCCTCGCAGCAAAGATCTCTTTTATTAATGAGATTGCAAACCTCTGTGAGAAGGTTGGCGCTGATGTTCATATGGTTGCAAAAGGCATGGGTCTCGACCAGAGAATTGGCCCAAAATTTCTTCACCCAGGTCCTGGTTATGGTGGCTCCTGCCTTCCAAAAGACACCAAGGCACTTTTAAAGATTGCTGAAGAGCATGGTGTTGAGCTTGGCATTGTAAATGCTGCTGTAACGGCCAATGAGAGGCAGGTGGAATCAGTGATCAGAAAGATAAGTGAAGCGATAGGTTCGGTTAAAGGTAAGACAATTGCAATCCTCGGCCTTTCTTTCAAGCCGAATACAGACGATATTCGGGAGGCACCTTCTCTCAATATAATGAAAAAACTTATTCAGGAGAAGGCATTGATTAAGGCTTACGATCCTGTTTCAATGAAGAATGCAAATAGCATCTTGCCTGAAGTAACATACTGTAAAGATCCTTATGAAGCTGTAAAAGATGCTAATGCACTCGTTATTGTTACTGAATGGAATCAGTTCAGAAATCTCGAGCTCGACAGACTAAAGAGGCTCCTTAAAGAACCCTATTTCTTTGATTTAAGAAATATATATGAACCCCAGAAACTCAGAGAAAAAGGCTTCAAATATATCTGTGTGGGCAGATCTTAGAAAATGTTACAATAATAAATGAATGAAAGTAGTCTGCCAGAACAAAAAAGCATACCATGACTACCATATTGAAGAGACCTTAGAGGCTGGCATTTCTCTTTTAGGGACGGAAATAAAATCTCTTAGAGAGGGAAAGGCAAATATAAAGGATAGTTATGTAATTGTCAAAAATAATGAGGTTTTTCTTCTCAACTGTCATATCAGCCCGTATAGCCATGGAAACATTATGAATCATGACCCTTTAAGGACGAGGAAACTGCTTTTGCACAGAAAAGAGATAAATAGATTGAAGGGGAAGATAGCTATGAAAGGATTTACCCTCATCCCCCTAAAAATATATTTTAAGAATTCTTTCGCAAAGATCGAGATAGCCCTTGCGAAGGGCAAAAAGCTCTTTGAAAAAAGGGAAACTATAAAGGAGAGAGAGGCAAGGAGAGAAATAGAGAGGGGGCGAAAGGGCTCGACGGGGGCCATGAGGTTCAGGCAGCATGCCGTGGTTCCGTCACCACGTAAAAAGGCGGAAACAAACACAAACGCCAACAACGAACTGGCACTCGCTGCTTAATTAATGCAGCAACACTACCTCGAAATTGCCTGTGTTTCGGGGATAGTGTCAGATAGCAGGCTGGCCTTAAGGTTTTTCTCCTGACCTTGAGGTAAGACAAAAGGGGATGGGATAATGAAAAGCCCGCCTGCTGGCGTTTCATTATCTGAGATTAAAAAGCAGAATAAGCATGTAGAAACCTGAGTTAGCATGCTTTCGGACGCGGGTTCAATTCCCGCCGCCTCCACCATATATTTTCTTTATTTATCAATAACTTATACCTATTTGCCCTCCTTTTTTGTTTTGAGTTAGTTTTGCGTTCCTACTATTGCCACTTGGTGTACAAAAAAGAGTCGTTCTTTATTGGAAGCACACCAAATTTAAGATATATATCAATCAGAAAATTCCTGATGGTCTACTAAACAACCCTTTAAATACCATGATGATTTAGGCAAAATAGGGGGAATCATGAAAAGGGGAGCATCATGAACAGTGAAAGACAAAGAATTGCCATGAGAAGCTTAGTTTTGGCTGTATTGTATTTACTTGCACTTATAGCTACTGGGATAGCGTCTGATACTGAATCCAACCGTGCATCACTTAAAGGTATTAAAGGGGTCCGTGTGAGTATTGAAAAATTGGGGCATGAGGTCAAAGAAGTTGGGCTAACAGAAGATATGATACTTATAGACGTTGAATTACAACTCCGTAAGGCAGGCATAAGGGTATTTACAAAAGAAGAGAGTGATAAAATACCTGGAACACCATTCCTTCATGTTAGTATCAATACCATGGAAAATAAGGTACTAAATGCTCATTTAACTTGCATCAATGTTAAGCTATATCAGGAAGTTTATTTAGTTCGCGATGTTTCTATAAAAACAACCGCAAGGACTTGGTCAGCTGAAGCTTGTGGAATAGTTCCGAATGTAGTAAGTAAAAAAGATGCTCGAGAAAAGATAGGAGACTTGGTGGATATATTCATCAACACCTACCTTGCCGTAAATCCGAGGTAACCTCTTCAGAATATGAAAACTATGAAGGGTATATATTTTAAGGCAAAAAGGGGATTTTTTTTATTTTCGGTCTTATTGGTCACTGCTATCCCCCTGTTTGCACAAAATAAGACAGATGTATTGCTAAAGTACAGCAAACAGAATGGAACAATGCGGATCGTGTTTGAGTCTAATGAGCCATTTATTGTTAAAACAAAAACCACTATTTCTCCTTCCCAGATAAAAATAGAGTTCCCGGAGCCATTCAATTTAATAGCTCAGGGGGGGCCCCCATTTGAAGTAGTGCCAAAGGACAAATTATTAGTAATAAATCTGAAAGAGAAGGGTGAGATAAAACTCCTGAAGCTTTCCTCCCCTGCAAGACTTGTATTTGATATACAGAAAGGAGAAAAACAAACAGTCCAAATACTTTCAAAGATCTTTGTCCTTGACACAGGACATGGTGGCTATGATTTTGGCATCACTTCTGGAGATACAAAAGAGAAAGATATAAACCTTAGCATAGCTAAAGATTTAGATATAATACTTTCAAAGAAGGGGAAGAAGGTTTTTCTTACGCGGAATGTAGATCAGTACTTATCGCTTACAGATAGAATAAAATTTACTAATCAAAAAAATCCTGACATCTTTATAAGTTTCCATTCGTCTATGTCAGAAAATTTTGTTCTCTATATTGCTAAGTTCAAAGAGGAAGGTTTGGGTGAAATAGCTGACCTTTATAGTCTTTCAGCAAGGCAGAAAAAATATGTGGGGAGAAGCAGGATTCTCTCTGAGGGTATTGGAAAGGCAATAAAAGATGAGTTCAAGAGGAATGTTATTTACAGGGAAATGTCTTTACCTATACTTAATTCCATAGGTGCCCCTTCTGTTATGCTCGAGTTTCCTTCACCGAGATCTGTCGTTTATGACCAGTCTATGAAGACCAGGTTAATAAATGCAATTATTAATGGGATCACAACATATAACCAAAAAGTTTATTCTATAGGAACGGAGTAGATTACGAATAGTAAAAGGTTTTTGATCATAATACTGCTTGGATTCCTTTTCATAGGCGGGTTGGCAGGAGGATATTTTTATTTTTCAAGGGTTTCATCAAAAGAAAGCCAACTTTCTGAAGAGAAGGCTGAACCATTACCTAAAACAGAAGACATATTTTCCCTTCGAATTTACTATCCAATGGGTAACCGGCTTCAAATGGAAGAAAGGAAGCTTCAGAGGAGGACTACTCAGATAGCAATTGCTGAGGCTGCGGTAGGAGAATTCCTTAAAGGGCCCTTGGGTATAAAGATGTCAGATATGCCAAAAGATGCAAGGCTACTCGGCATTTATAGAGATGAAAATAGAATTCTCTATATTGACCTATCAGAGGAGTTCAGGAGGAACTTCCAGGGCGATGCCCTTGCGGAATTTCTCCTTCTTAAGGGTCTATATGAGAGTCTTATATCGAACTTAGATGACATAGAAGATATAAAGGTTATTATAGAAGGCAAGGAAATAGAGACACTCGGGGGGCATCTTTATCTTGCCCATTCTTTAAAAGACATAGTTTCTTATGAATATGAGTATGAACATGAATAAGAAAAAAAGACCCATTGGTGTTTTTGACTCCGGAATAGGAGGGCTTACTGTCTTAAAGGAGATAATAAAAGAAACGCCCGAGGAAGATACTATTTATCTTGGCGACACTGCACGAGTTCCTTACGGGATAAGGTCGCCAGAGACAGTTATAAAGTATTCATTCGAAAACACAAGGTTCCTATTTTCAAAGGATATTAAACTCCTTGTAGTAGCCTGCAATACTGCATCTTCTGTAAGTCTCGAGGAGATTAAAAAACATATTCCTATTCCTGTCATCGGGGTTATTGAGCCAGGTGCAAAAGCTGCTGCCAGAGAAACAAGAAATAAAAGGATTGGAATTATAGGCACAGAAGCAACGATAAGGAGCGATTCTTATACAAGATCGATTAAGGCCACCAATGGAAATATAGAGGTATATGGTCTTCCCTGCCCTTTATTTGTACCGCTTGTTGAGGAAGGATGGACAGAGGGAGATGTTGCAACACTGGTCGCCGAAAGATACCTTAAGGGGATGAGGGATAAGGGTATAGATACACTTGTACTTGGATGCACTCATTATCCTTTGCTGAAAAAGGTCATATCAAAGGTGATAGGTAAAGATGTTCGACTCATAGACTCTGCAATAGAGGTAGCAAAGGAGGTAAAGGCAACTCTTGATACACATGGCTTAAGACAGAAACAGAAAGAAAAACCTTTAAGAAAGTTTTATGTGACTGACTCGCCGGAGAGGTTCGTAAAAGTCGGCGAAAGTTTCCTCGAAAACAGGATAGACCACATAGAGAAAATAACACTCAGCTAAGAACCGAAGAATAGGAGAAATAAATGAGACCTGATGGAAGAGAAAATGATGAACTACGTGAAGTAAAGATCCGCAGGAATTTCATAAGTATCGCAGAGGGTTCGGTATTGATTGAAATGGGCAATACAAGAGTGATTTGTACAGCCACGATTGAGGACAAAGTTCCCCCTTTTTTAAAGGATCAGAAAAGAGGATGGATTTCGGCCGAGTATGCGATGCTTCCAAGAGCAACTCCAACAAGGATAATAAGGGAATCTAGTGCAGGAAGAATTAGAGGAAGAACTCATGAGATACAAAGACTCATAGGTAGAGCACTTAGGTCTGTTGTTGATCTATCTTATCTCGGTGAAAGAACGATATTGATAGATTGCGACGTAATACAGGCAGACGGCGGCACAAGAACAGCTGCAATAACAGGAGCTTTTATATGCCTTTCCGATACAATGAGATATGCCCTTAGAAATGGACTCATAGAAAAAATTCCGATTAGGGACTACCTCGCTGCTATAAGCGTAGGCATTGTAAACGGAGAACACAGGCTTGACCTCTGCTATTTAGAAGATTCTATTGCTGAAGTTGACATGAATATTGTGATGACAGGAAGCGGCAAATTTGTCGAGATACAGGGAACTGCTGAAGGAATGACTTTTTCAAAGGCCACATTAGACAGTCTTTTAACCCTCGCAGAAAATGGTATAACTACTCTGATAGGGATTCAGAAAAGATTAATAGAAGGTGAAGGGAAAAAGTCATCGAAAAACCTTTAATCTTCAATATGGTAAAATAGTTTTTAGAGGTAAAATATTGAACATTTATAGAAGCTTATTCGTCTGGCTTTTTATCGGAGTAATAATTATACTCCTCTTCAATCTTTTTAGTACCCCTAAGAAGACAGGAGAAGAGCTAATATTCTCTGATTTTATGTCAAAACTTGAAGCCGGCGAAGTTGAAGAGGTTGTAATAAAGGATAACAATATAACGGGTCAACTAAAGGATGGAAAAAAGTTCAAGACCTATGCCCCTGCATATCCTGATCTTGTTAAGGTTTTAAGGGCTCAGAACGTAAAAATTGCTGTAAAGCCATCAGAACAAAACCCCTGGTATTGGAACCTATTGTTCTCCTGGGGACCCATAATCCTACTTGCTGCTATATGGATCTTCTTTATGCGACAGATGCAAACAGGTGGTAACAGAGCTTTATCCTTTGGTAAGGCGAAGGCGAGGTTGGCTTCTGAAAAGTCAGTTAAAGTAACATTTTCAGATGTAGCAGGGATAGAGGAGGCTAAGGCAGAGGTACAGGAGATAATAGATTTCCTGAAGGCCCCCCAGAAGTTCCAGAAACTCGGAGGCAAGATTCCCAAAGGCGTACTTTTGGTTGGAGCACCGGGTACAGGCAAAACCCTTCTTGCAAGGGCTATTGCTGGGGAGGCTGGGGTTCCTTTCTTTTCGATATCGGGGTCTGACTTTGTGGAACTATTTGTAGGAGTAGGTGCATCAAGAGTAAGAGACCTCTTTGACCAGGCAAAAAAGAATGCACCCTGTATTATTTTTATCGATGAGTTAGATGCTGTTGGCCGTCACAGGGGAGCTGGCCTTGGTGGAGGTCATGATGAGCGCGAGCAGACCTTGAACCAGCTCCTTGTAGAAATGGATGGTTTTGAAACCAATCAGGGCATCATTATTCTTTCAGCTACAAATAGGCCTGATGTCCTCGACCCAGCTCTTCTGAGACCAGGCAGGTTTGACAGACAGGTAGTCGTGCCACAACCCGATGTGAAGGGAAGACTTGAAATACTTAAAGTTCACACAAGAAACATCCCTCTCGATGAGAAGGTAAATCTCGATCAGATTGCTCGTGGAACACCTGGTTTTTCAGGTGCTGACCTCGCAAATCTCGTCAATGAGGCTGCTCTGCTTGCAGCAAGGACATCGAAAAGCAAGGTTGAGATGTCTGATTTTGAGGCAGCAAAGGATAAAGTACTGATGGGTGTGGAAAGAAAGAGCATGATCATAAGCGAAACAGAGAAGAAAAATACTGCCTACCATGAAGCAGGACACACACTTGTCGCTAAGCTGACTCCAGGTACTGACCCAATACATAAGGTAAGCATTATCCCCAGGGGTATGGCACTTGGCGTAACACAGCAGTTGCCTATAGATGACAGGTACACCTATTCTAAGGAGTATCTTATAAAGGCTCTTTCTGTCTTGCTCGGCGGCAGGGCTGCAGAGGAGATCGCCTTAAAACACATGACAACTGGGGCTGGTAATGACCTTGAAAGGGCAACAGAGCTTGCAAGAAAGATGGTGACAGAATGGGGAATGTCTGAAAAGCTTGGTCCCCTCACCTTCGGGAAAAAAGACGAACATATATTCCTTGGAAAAGAGATTGCAAGACACAAGGATTACAGCGAAAGGACTGCAATCGACATAGACGAAGAGATTAAGAAAATAGTGCTTGATGCCTATAACACGTCTAAAAAACTTGTTGCAGAAAACCTTGATCTTCTTGAGGCATTAGCAAAAAGTCTTCTCGAAAAGGAGACTATGGATGGGGCCGAGATAGAATCACTCATCCGTGAAGCAGAGTCAAAAAGAACAATTCAGGTCTGAGTCCTTCCTGTTTGATACGATTCCCTGATTGAAATCACAGAAAATAATAAAGATAGACGGTAGTATTTGTATTATTGGTCTTAATGTAAGGCTTTGGGAGGTACATGATGGAAGAATTTAAAGAACTCAGCACTGAAGTATTTGAAACACAAAAAATTAATGATCAAATAGAAACTCTTCAGCAACAAAAGAAAGACGCCTCAGAAGAACTTGGAAGTGTTGTCTATGAAAATTCATCACAAGGGATCTTTGACGAGGAGAATATAAAGAAGAAGTGCGAAGCAATTAGAGAAATAGATAGAGAAATAGATAACGGGTTAAGGGAGAGAGAAGAGCAACTGCTGCAAATTTTTGAGAAGGTAAAAGACTCTATCCTCAAACTCAAAACTCTTGCTCCCTGTGAGTGCGGTGCTGAACTCTATGAGGGTGTTGAGTTTTGCTACCAATGCGGCAAGCAAGTGGAAAAGATTGAGAAGATAGAAAAGAAAACAAAAAGAAAAGAAGAAAAGCCCATGCCTAACAGTGTATGCCCTCAGTGTGGTGCTCAGCTTTCATCCGAAGCGAAGTTTTGCAGTGAATATGGGTTAGATGCGAAAAGCTTAATCTAATTCATTTTCTACCTATTACCCTCTTCATAATCCAGTCTAAACGTCAATAAACAAGGATCCTATAACTTATTCCCCTTGCTTTTGCTTCTTTTTTGTGGGTTGAGAAGCCTGCTATTACGGATGCAGATGTTATCAGATAATTCATTCTTCTCCTTAATGCTTAGGATCGTTATAAGCGTATCAGTCATCATCTTTCCGCTTTTCATGTCCATCCAGGGGTTCTGAATAGTAATATCAACATCACCTTTTTTGAACATTGCGCTTTCCTTGCCTCCACCCATAAATTCGAGACCGGGCTGTTTCTTGTAAAATTCAACCACTTTTGCGACATTGTCATTCGTACGGTAACAAGCCGCATATTAACCGGAACCGTCAGACCTTGCTAACCTCCAAGGTCCTTTGTGTCTAAACAATGGGGTTCACTCCATACTCATCATATCAAACTTATATTATCTATTAAAGATTGCGATTTTGTTCAAAAATACTCTATATGAGAGGATGTTGTTCTTACTTGGAATTCAATATTAGCGGCTCTTAGAATAATGAGTTTTCGTATAAAAACATCAAGAAATATGCCGATATGGAAAAGGTATTATAGATCGACGGAAAAAGCAAGGTCTAAAAAGCACAAGTAGAGGAAAAATCAAAAATGGGGGGGAATAGGTATGTTAAAATTTTATTATGCCAGCCAATCTTCCCCCAGAGTATTTTGATGCTGAAAAGAGATTTAGACAGGCTTCTACGCCTGCTGAGAAAGTATTAGCCCTTGAAGAGTTGATTGCCACGATTCCAAAACACAAAGGGACAGATAAGTTAAGGGGAGATTTAAGGAGGAAGCTCTCACAGCTCAGAAAGGATGCTGTAAAAAAGGCAAAGAAGGGAGGCAGAGGTGATCTTTATGTAATTCAGAGAGAAGGGGCTGCTCAGATCGCCCTGGTAGGATTTCCAAATTCCGGGAAGTCTTCTCTTATTACAAGTCTGACAAATGCTACACCTGTCATAGCTGAATATGCTATCTCAACGGTTACTCCACTGCCAGGTATGATGCCTTTTGAGGATATCCAGATTCAACTTGTAGATCTACCACCTGTTGGGAACGAATCAACAGATGGATGGGTGTCAGGCATTCTCAGAATAGCTGATGCCCTTCTTCTTGTTTTGGATAGCACCGAAGATCTTGTAACCCAGACAGAGCTTTTTATTGAACAACTGGGACAATGGAGGATATATATTATTAAGTCTCAATTTTTAGAATCAGGGTCTTCTATCGGAATATTCAAGAAAGCCCTTCTTGTTTCAAATAAGAAAGATTACCCTAACACAGAGGAAAACTTTTTCAAACTCAAGGAACAATACGGGAATCATTGTCCCTGTATCTCCGTATCTGCTCTCAAAAAAGAAAATCTCGAGGAACTGAAAAGAGCGATATTTGATGTTTCAGGAATCATCAGGGTTTACTCAAAACCCCCAGGAAAAGATCCAGACCTTTCTACGCCGTTTACGATACCGTCAGGCTCTACAGTCCTCGACCTTGCTGAATCTATACACAAAGATTTTATACCTAACCTGAAATATGCAAGGATCTGGGGTTCTGCAAAATTTGATGGCCAAAGGGTAGAAAAAAACTACGTTTTAAAAGATAGAGACATCGTTGAAATTCATATCGGAAAGGTTATCTGAGATCAAGGCTTAATCTCTTTCAACGACTTTCGCAATGCTAACAATCTTATCTTCTTCTTCAACATCCATCAGCCTTACGCCCTGTGTGTTTCTTCCATGAAGAGATATGTCTCTCGCGAGGGTCCTTATGAGCTTCCCTGAGCTGGTAATCATCACGAGCTCATCTTCATCTCTCACCTGCATCAGGCCAACTGCTTTACCACCTTTTTCTGTGGTTTTGATTGAGATCACACCCTTACCGCCACGTCCTTGGACAGGATAATCTTCTATGGCGGAGCGTTTTCCCTGTCCCTTCTCTGTCACCGTAAGGATGGCTGTCTTTTCCTCTGCCATTTCTGCTGAGACAACCTCATCTCCCTTCAAGAGTCTGATGCCTTTAACACCCTTTGCAGTACGTCCCATATTTCGCACATCTTCTTCATTGAATCTTATTGCAAGGCCGTTTCTCGTTCCTATGATGAGATCGTTTTTACCATCCGTCTTTCTGACAGCAATGAGTTCATCACCTTCATCAAGGGCTATAGTAATAATCCCCTTTCCGCGAGGGTTACTATATTTCTCGAGCGCTGTCTTTTTTACTATCCCTTTCTTTGTAAACATTACGAGAAAACCTTCTTTAAAATCACGGACAGGAAGGGCTGTTGTAATCCTTTCTCCTTCTGAAAGGGTAAGCAGATTCACGAGGGCCTTTCCCCTTGTTGCCCTGCCTGCCTCTGGTAGTTGGAAGGCCTTCAGCCAGTAGAGGCGACCGAGATTGGAGAAAAAAAGCATATAGTCATGGGTTGCTCCTATAAAAAGCTGTTCGACAAAGTCCTCTTCTTTTGTCTCCATGCCGATAAGCCCCTTTCCTCCACGCCTCTGACTTCTGTATGCACTTAAAGGGTTTCTTTTTATGTAACCTTGATGAGAAAGGGTAATGACCGTCTCTTCATCAGTTATAAGGTCCTCTATGGTGATCTCCTTTGTCTCTGAAGTGATTTCAGTCCTTCTTTCATCAGCGTATTTATTCTTGATCTCAAGGAGCTCCTCTCTAATGATGTTTGAAACAAGGGCATCGCTTCCAAGTATCGCTTTCAATCTTTCTATATCTTTCAATGTATCTCCGAACTCTCTTATTATCTTTTCCCTCTCAAGGCCAGTAAGTCTCTGGAGTTTCATATCAAGGATGGCTTGAGCCTGTATCTCAGAGAGTGGATAATTTTTAGTTAAAGCAGTCTTTGCTTCTTCTGGTGTCTTTGACCTCCTTATGAGGACTATTATCTCGTCGAGGTGGTCGAGAGCTATCTTTAAACCCTCTAAAATATGTACCCTCTCTTCAGCCTTCCTAAGTTCAAAACGGGTTCTTCTAAGGACTACATCCCTTCTGTGTTGCAAGAAATGATTGAGTAGTCTCTGTAGGCCTAATATTCGGGGCTGGCCATTAACAAGGGTAAGCATAATGATACCGAAGGTACTCTCCATCTGCGTATGCTTATAGAGATTATTCAGGATAACCTCTGCCACTTCACCTCTTTTCAGTTCGAGTACAACCCTAATACCATCCCTGTCAGACTCATCTCTTATTTCAGATATTCCGCTAATCCTTTTTTCTCTGACAAGTTCAGCAATCTTTTCGATCAATCTTGCCTTATTAACCTGATAAGGTATTTCTGTAATGATAATGTTTTCTCCGCCCCTGTACTCCCGCTCAATTCTCGCTCGTGCTCGTATTTTTATAAGCCCTTTCCCCTCGTTGTAAGCCTGAAGGATCCCTTCAGTTCCGTGAATTATTCCGCCTGTTGGAAAATCGGGGCCCTTTATGATGCCCATCAGGTCTTTTATATTTGTCTCTGGATCTTCGAGCAACATAACAAGTCCATCTATGACTTCTCCAAGGTTGTGGGGGGGGATGTTTGTAGCCATGCCAACGGCAATGCCTGAGGAGCCATTTATGATTAAGTTTGGAGTCCTTGATGGCAATACGACAGGCTCTACCGTTGTCTCATCAAAATTTGAAATAAAGTCAACCGTCTCTTTGTCTATGTCTGTAAGGAGTTCTTCTGCAAGGGCAGCAAGCCTTGCCTCTGTATATCTGTAGGCAGCTGGTGGATCTCCATCGACAGAGCCGAAGTTCCCCTGTCCATCGATGAGAGGATACCGCATGTTGAAGTCTTGTGCAAGTCTAACAAGGGCATCGTAAACAGCTGTGTCTCCATGCGGATGGTATTTTTTTAAGACCTCACCTACAACACCTGCAGATTTTGAGTATTTCTTTCCGGGCAGGAGACCCTCTCTAAACATAGCATAGAGTATCCTTCTCTGTACGGGTTTCAACCCATCTCTAACTTCAGGAAGTGCCCTACCTATGATTACGCTCATGGCGTAATCAAGATAGGAACCCTTCATCTGCTCTTCTATGCTTACCTGTACTTGTGCCATTTAATAACCCCAGAAATGAAATAATTTTGTTATTTTAACATACGTATTGAATTTCTTACACGTCTGAAAATATAATCTATCCTGATGCTATCCAAGGTCCTGAGTGCAAGTATTATTGGCATAGATGCCCATGCTGTTGAGGTTGAGGTAGATATCACATCAAGGGGTCTTCCTCATTTCTCTATGGTTGGGTTGCCAGACGCTGCTGTCAAGGAATCAAAGGACAGGGTAAGGGCCGCACTTAAGAACATAGGGTTTAATTTTCCCCTCAAGCAGATAACAGTCAATCTTGCACCTGCCGATTTAAAAAAGGAAGGCTCGTCTTTTGACCTGCCGATTGCGATAGGGATTATTGCTGCAGAGGGCATAATTGGACTGGATTCAGTTGATGGTTATCTCCTGACAGGTGAACTTTCCCTCGATGGAAGGATCAAACCTGTAAAGGGTGCTTTATCAATGGCCCTGAGGGCAAAAGAAATGGGTTTAAGAGGAGTGATTCTTCCTGAGGAGAATGCTCCAGAGGCAGCTGTTGTCAAAGGCGTTCCCGTATTTGGAATAAAGAGTCTTCCTGAAGTAGTTGATTTTCTGAGGAATAGTGACCCTAAGAGACCTTACGTTGTAGATGTCGAAAAGGCTATTGAAGAGAACTCAATCTACGAGGATGACTTTTTGGAGGTTAAAGGCCAGGAGCATGCAAAAAGGGCACTCGAGGTTGCTGCATCTGGTGGACATAATGTGCTGATGATTGGACCTCCTGGTTCGGGTAAAACAATGCTTTCAAAGAGACTTCCGACAATACTTCCTGGTATGACCTTTGATGAGGCATTGGAAACAACGAGGATACACAGTGTTATAGGCCTTCTCAGAGATGGTCAGTCCCTTCTTGCAACAAGGCCTTTCCGCTATCCCCATCACACGATATCGGATGTTGCATTAGTAGGAGGAGGGCAGATTCCAAAACCAGGTGAGGTTAGCCTCGCGCACAACGGGGTTCTATTCTTAGATGAGCTACCAGAGTTCAAAAGGAACGTGCTTGAAGTACTCAGGCAACCCCTTGAAAATGAGGAGGTGACCGTATCAAGAGCAGTAGCATCAATAACTTATCCAGCATCATTTATGCTTGTTGCTGCCATGAACCCCTGTCCCTGCGGATATCTGGGAGACAGCAGACATCAATGTACATGTACTCCTTCACAGATACATCGATACAGACATAGGGTTTCAGGTCCTCTTCTCGATCGAATTGATATACATATTGAGGTACCAGCAGTACCTTATAAGGAACTTTCAACCGAATACACAGGAGAGAAGTCAGAAGGAATAAGGAAAAGAGTAGTTGGTGCGAGGAACGTTCAGCTCGATAGGTTTAAAGATGATAAGAAAATTTATTCAAATGGTCAGATGAAGACGAGGCATATAAAAAAGTATTGCAGGCTCAAGCCAGAGGCACAGACCCTTCTCGAGTTGGCTATGAATAAACTTGCTCTCAGCGCAAGGGCATATACGAGGATATTGAAATTATCCCGCACCATTGCTGACCTTGAAGCCTCAGAAGAAATTCAATCACACCACATCTCAGAAGCCATTCAATACAGGACGCTGGATAGAGGGATGTATTAGAGCTTTTTTATTGCTGATGGCCAGCAAGTTTACTATTCAAATTTTATAATTACTATTTCAGGTATGTTGCCCACGCGCATGGGTGGACCCCAGGTACCAATTCCGCTTGAACTATAAATTTGCAAACCTCCGAATTTTTTAAACCCATAATCATAACCATGATATACGAGCGCTGTAATTAAATTGATTGGAAAGATTTGCCCTTTGTGAGTATGGCCGGAAAGTTGCAACGCAATCCCTTTTTTGTTAGCTATGTCCAAACTGTCTGGAGAATGTTTCAACAAAATGGTGGGTACGTTTGGATTAATTTTAATACCATTAAGAATCATTTCATATTTTTGCCTGTTTTCTGAATCCCTATAATCAACTCCAATTATCTGAAGTCCTTTTAAATTCAGCATTTCGTTATTTAATACCTTAATACCGGCCAGCCTCACTGCCTCTAAGTATTGAGCAGGATCAAAAAATTCTTCATGGTTCCCGGTAATAAAATAAATACCGTCTGGAGCAGAGATTTTCGAGAATGGTTCGGTAAAACCATTCAAGTCAAACGTTCCGCCATCAAATAAATCTCCGCCAATAAAGACTAAATCAGGCTGCAGTTGTTGAATTTTATTAGAGATATCTTTTGCAAAACCATATCTTCTCACTGGGCCCAGATGGATATCGCTTATCCACACTGCAATTTTGCCATGCCAATATTCAGGCAAATTTGGTAGCTTGATAGAAATATTGGTGACGCGTGTGTTTCTGGCATTAACTATCCCGTATATGCCAACTGCGATTGCCAAGCCAAACAGTATGCCAGCTAATAATTTTTGGTTTAGAGAAAACGAAAATTTTTGAGCAACTATATAAAGTATCCAAGAAGAAAGTGACGCTAAAATAAAGAAATTCAAAAATCCTAACCAGGAAGCAGCGAATACGTAAATTACTCGAACCAAAACATTGGAATAACGAAAAACCAAGAAAGAAGTTAAAACAAGGCTAATAGAGAATAGAAATAAAATAATTTTTAAAGGCAAGATGACCGTTGGTCTGGAAAGATTAAAGAAAAAAAATAGACTCTTGTACAAAAACCAATGCCCTAAAAAAAGTATTGACTGGACAATAACTATAAAAATAATGATCCGATGAACCATGGGAATTTATAAATTATACTATTTAACTTTTTAAACTCAAACTAAATTTTAATTAATGAAATTTACAAAAGGGAAAAGTCACTTTTGGGATCAATTCAAAATCAGTTATCCTATAAAAGTGCTGTTAAACTTGAATAAGGCTTTTGCTTTTTAATATACTTAAAATAAACGCGAAGTATATTTTTTCCAGAAAGTACTAATGAGCCAGAAAAAGATCAAGCAAATGGTGATCAAGAGATACTCTGAGATTCTCACTGGTGGGTCTTCCTGTTGTCCGACGAATGCTTGTTGTTCACCAGGCACCCCTACCCAAAGTCTTCTCGAAACAGGCAGGAGGCTTGGTTACTCTGAAGAGGAATTAAAAATAGGGCTTGGAGAGGCAAACTTAGGACTCGGATGCGGGAATCCAAATGCGATTGCTGACCTCAAAGAGGGCGAAACAGTCCTCGACCTCGGATGTGGGGCAGGGTTTGATGCATTCCTTTCATCAATGAAAGTCGGGGGAAAAGGGTTGGTAATAGGAGTCGACATGACACCCGAGATGGTGGAGAAGGCGAAGGAAAATGCAGGGAAACTGGGGGTTAAGAATGTTGAGTTTAGGCTCAGTGAAATAGAAAAGCTTCCTCTTGAAGACTCTTCAGTCGATGTCATTATATCGAACTGCGTTATCAACCTTTCACCTGATAAAAAGGCAGTTTTCGATGAAGCCTTCCGTGTGCTCAGACCAGGAGGCAGACTTGCGGTCTCAGATATTCTGAAAAAAGGCGAATTCCCCGAAGCCATTAAGCAGAACGAAGATGCATACAGCGGCTGAATAACCGGGTCTGTTCCCGTAGCGGAACTGAAAAGGATTCTTGAGAAATCTGGCTTTACTGATATCACCATAGAGGAGAAAGAAAAGAGTGATGAGATAATCAAAAGCTGGAATTTTGGGGAAGGCGTTGAAAAAATGGTATTCTCAGCATATATCAGGGCGAGAAAGCCTCTGTAAAAGTTCATTCATAGAAGTTCCCGTGTAAGGATGTGTCGGTGTCGGTCGGAATCTAGTCATAAAGAAAAAGAAGTAAGGCAGAACCAAGGAGTTTATGTAGTGGAACGATCCTCTGATGCTTTTTTAAGATCTCTAAGGAAAGTTTTTATAAGAGCCAGCATTTTTCTTTTAGGGAGTAGAAAACTGAGAGACTTGACGAGGGGGCCGCTGAAAGTTTCCCTGCTTGTAACTGTTACTCCTTTTTCATTGCTCTGAAAAGAGAATTTATTTCGTGCGGAAAGCCCCTTTTTCTTAGCAGACCATACAATGCGCTCATGGGTTTTTACCTCCTCTACCTTGATCGTAGCTTTAATAGGCAATAAGAATGGACGGAAAGAACACGAAATCTTGCCTCCATGAGAAAGGGATTTTTCTACTGAACAAACATCCCTCATGACGGTATTCCAGTCCTTCCAGCAGGTGAGGTCAGTAAAAGTTTCCCATACCTTATCCATCTGTGTATGAATAAGTATAGATTCTTCGATTACCATGCTTTTGTGTACTGATGCGTTAGTCTTTTCACTCATGCACAATTATAAGCAATTATTATATATTTTTGATTCTGAATGGCAAGGAAGAACAGCGGATATAGCATTTTCGCTCATTCTCGGTCGTAGCGACCTCTCTACGAGTCATAGACCGAGGCTTTTGTCTCTCACCCCCCTCATATCCCCCCTTGGTAAGGGGGGATATGAGGGGGGTGGATTGGACTATCGGCAAAAGAATCCGCTCAGATACTATATCCGCCGTTGATTTTACAAAAATTTATGAATATGAACAATAAAAGAATGTAATAAAAGAATGTGATACGATAAGAGGAAAAATAAAAATGGAAAAGATTAAAATTGGAATAAGTTCCTGTCTTCTCGGTGAAAATGTGCGCTATGATGCTGGGCATAAGCTTGATCGATATATAACAGATACACTGGGGCAGTATTTCGAGTGGGTGTCTGTTTGTCCAGAAGTAGAATATGGCCTTCCTGTTCCAAGGGAGGCGATGCGTTTGGCAGGAGACCCAGATTCCCCACGCCTCGTTACTGTTCGTACTGGAATTGATCACACTGAAGGTATGCTGAAATGGGCAGAGGAAAAAATAAAAGAGCTTGTAAAAGAAGAATTATGTGGCTTCATCTTCAAGAGCAAATCTCCCAGTTCGGGTATCGGGGGAGTAAAAGTCTATACCAAATCTGGATTACCGAGTAAAAGGGGGGTTGGCATATTCGGGGGAGCATTCATGAAATATTTCCCTCTTATACCTGTCATAGATGATGGTAGGCTCCACGATCCAAGCTTAAGAGAAAACTTTATAGAAAGGGTCTTTGTGTATCAGAGATGGCAGGAGTTCATAAAGAAAAGAGGTCTCATTAAAGATTTGATAATCTTCCATACAGAACACAAGCTTCTGATTCTTTCTCATAGCCCCAAACATTTCAGTCTTCTCGGACAACTAACTGCAAGTGCAAAAAGATATAAATCTGAAGACCTTCGCTCTGAATACATAAAGTCATTAATGGAGGGGTTGCGTCTGATTGCAACGGTCAAAAAGAATACAAATGTCTTACTCCACATAGCAAGTTATTTTAAGAAGCAGCTCTCAGTGGATGAAAAAAAGGAGTTACTTGGGGTTATTGAAAATTATCATGGGGGATACATTCCTCTTATTGTTCCAATAGTCCTAATAAAACATTATGTCCGGAAGTTCGATGAAGCATATCTGAAGAGACAGTATTATTTAAATCCTCATCCCCTGGAAGTAATGCTCAGAAACCATGCATAAAGGTATGGGGTTATCTTACATACTACTCTGAAACGCTCTGGAACCTTGTGACATGACTGATTCAGCACCCATATAAATTATTAGATTATAATAATGTAAATGATCAGAAAAACACATGAACAGGTGGAAGTATCCATGTATATAAAATCTTTAGTTCTAAGAAAGATCATGAAGGCTATAAGAAAAAAGGAATCCTGAAAAATAACCGTCAAAGGTTGTTTGAAAAGTATTTAAAGGAGCGATATGGAAATTCACTTTACGAGAACTAACGGTCCCATAGACGAGACGGTCGATCAATTGATGGGACTCGTTGATAATATCCATTACACGGAAATTATACGCGAGATGATTTTGACTGCCCTAAAGGTTGGCCAAGAAGAGAGTGAAAAGGCAGACCTCAAATTGATAAATAGTACACTGAAGGAAATGCGGTTTACTTCTAAAATATTTAGCCCTTATCGCAATGTCCGAAAGGTTAGTGTTTTCGGCTCGGCCAGGACACAACCCGACGAACCGGTTTACAAGATGGCACGGTTTTTCGGTAAAAAGCTCGCTGAAGCAGGTTATATGGTAATTACAGGGGGGGGCTCTGGCATTATGCAGGCGATCAATGAGGGTGCCGGGCCAACATGCTCTTTTGGTATTAACATCAGACTTCCCTTCGAACAAAAAGTAAATCCTGTTATAGAGGGAAACCCACGACAAATTGTATATAAGTATTTTTTTAACAGGAAAGTGGCTTTTCTTAAAGAAGCCAATGCCATTGCGCTTTTTCCAGGAGGGTTTGGTACTCTTGACGAGGCAATGGAAACCCTTACCCTGTTACAAACTGGTAAACGTGATCCCATGCCCCTGGTCCTCGTGGACGAGCCTGGCGGAACCTACTGGTCTCGATGGGCCCAGTTTTTAGAAGAAGAACTTCTATTACAGGGTTATATTACTGCCTCTGATTTTTATTTGTTTGAACGCGTCGATTCTGTAGATGCCGCAGTGAAGAAGATTAATCATTTCTACCATCGCTACCACAGCCTGCGATATGTTGAAAAACAATTAGTAATTCGGCTTACATCAGAGATTAGTACCCAATCAATTTTCGACCTCAAAAACCAATTTTCTGATATTTTGGTCCCCCAGGGAAACATATACCTTTCTAAGCCTCTACCTGCAGAGGCTGATGAGCCAGAAATTTCCAACCTACCACGTCTTATAGTAGATTTCAATCGTAAAGACTTTGGGAGACTGCGTAAGCTTATAGACGCAATTAACAGTTACTAACTTCTACAAATAGAGCTAACCCGAATTATTCATAAAAATGTTTTAATACTGGAGGATATAGTATTTTCGCTTATTCTCGGGCTTACGCCTTCTCTACGAGTCGTAGACCGAGGTAAATTCTTTCTGCAAAAGGATTTAATTCACCTCAGGCGGATTAAATCCGCTCTAATACCATATTCTTCAGTAACGCTCAGAAAATTTATGAATAATCTTGGCTAATTTGTGCGTACTGCTTTTTTGAACTCCTCTGTGCCGATACGTTCAATGAATCGCGGGAGCCTCTCTCTTTTATTTGCATTTTTCGCATAGGAATCAAGAATCTTTTTTATCAGTTCAAGTGTTTCTTCTTCTGATAAATTTTCTGCTATTACATTGCCAATGCGTGGTCTTCCACCTGAATTTCCACCTGCAACCACAGTCCATCCATCAGGTGTAGCAAAAACACCGATGTCTCTTAGAAAGCTCTCCGCACAGTTAAGTCTACAGCCAGAAATACCGAATTTTGTTTTAGCTTGGATAAAATCTTTTTTTCCGACATACATCTTTTCGATCTTTGCTGCAAGACCGAGGGAATCACCCTGGCCAAATTTACACGTTTCTGTACCAGGACATGCCTGTACATAATGAACGCACAAACCTTCTGCTGGGCCGACTTGCATTTCAAGATCATTCCATGCATTTTCAATATCCTGAGGCTTTATCCCTACCAGTGCTATACGCTGACCAGATGTTATTTTAATTATTCTTACATTATATTTACGCGCAACCATTGCAAGCTTTTCGAGCTTTTCAGGGGTTAACACACCCATTGGAATCCTTGGCACAATTGCATATGTTTTCTTATCCCTCTGCAGGATGGCACCTTTAAGTTCTTCGCTCATAATGATTTCCCTCCAAAGATATCTCTCCAAAAAGTTTTCAGTTTTTCTTCAATCTCTTATAATTTTTCTTCGATCATCTTATGTCCTTCATATTTTAACCCAAATTGTATTTGCCCTTTTCTCATGAAATGCTTTGACAATAAACAAAATAGGTTGTAGATTATTAATTTAAGAAATTAATATGGAAGATGAAAAGATAAGGATAGGCGTTTATATATGTGAGTGTGGTCCTAATATAAAAGAAGCAATAAATATCGAGGAGGTAGTAAAATTTGCCCGGGGTCTTGAGAATGTAGTCTTGACCAAGTCATTTAATCTCTTATGTTCAGAAGAAGGCAAAAAACTAATTGAAGATGATATTAAGCAACACAACTTAACGAATATAGTGCTTGCCACTTGTTCGCCCAAAGAACATGAGATTACTTTCCGAAAAGTTTTAAATAATGCAGGTCTAAATCCATTTTTTCTGCAGATTGCCAATATTAGAGAACAATGTGCGTGGGTAATTAAGGATAAGGCCTCTGCAACCCAGAAGGCCAAGGCAATGATTGCTGCAGCAGTCAAAAGAGTTGCGTTTCATGAGCCTTTAGAAATCAAGGAAATACCATATCAGTCAGATATTCTTGTGGTAGGTGCGGGAGTGGCCGGAATAAGTGCAGCCCTGACCCTTGCACAGAAGAACAGGAAGGTTTATCTTGTTGAGAAACTACCTTTTATAGGGGGTAAAGTAGCCAGATATGAAAAAATCTTCCCGACCTTAGAATGTGCTTCTTGTGTACTTGATCCAATATTAGATGAGGTTTTACATAATGAACAGATAGAACTTCTAACGCTCAGTGAAGTAATAGATGTGCTTGGGTTTTATGGTAATTTTATCGTTAAGGTTAAAAAGAAAGCCCGATTTGTTGACAGTAAAACCTGTATTGGCTGTGGTGCATGTTTTGAGGTTTGCCCAATTAAAGTAAAAAATGAATACAATGAGGGCCTTGATGATCGAAAGGCCATTTATATTCCTTATGCCGGTGCCCTTCCCAATGTAGCGGTCATAGATAGGAAAAATTGTTTACAGTTCCATGGGAAAAAGTGTAACGCCTGCCAGAATGCCTGTCCCTTTAGTTCTATTCATTATGAAGAAGATCAGATCCAGGAATTGAATGTTGGTGCAATAATTTTAGCTACAGGATTTGATGTATTTGATCCTAAAAAGGTATTCCAATATGGACATGGTGAGATCAAAAATGTATTTACCAGCCTTGAATTCGAGAGGTTATTGAGCTCAACTGGTCCTACAGGAGGAAAGATTCTACTGAAAAGCGGTCAACCCCCAAAAAGGCTTGCCCTCATTCACTGTGTAGGTTCCAGAACTAAGGAATATAATGAATACTGTTCTGGGGTATGCTGTATGTATTCGTTAAAGTTCGCCCATATGGTCAAAGAACAATTAACCGATACTTTAATCACTGAGTTTCACTCTGATCTTTGCCTTCCTGGTAGAACAGCTCAGGGTTTCTTTAATACCCTTTCAGATAAAAAAGAGGTATATTTTGTTCAAGTGAAGAATATTGATTCCATAGACCTGACTCAAAAGGGAGGTAAGGTTTTAGTTAAATATGAAGATAGTAATGGGACGATTAAGAGTTCCACCTTCGATTTAGTTGTTTTATCAGTTGCTATTGAGGCAATAAAGGATGCCCGAGAAGTTGCAATAACATTTGGTATATCACAGGATAAAGATGGATTTTTCCTTGAGGAACATACAAGTATTTCTCCTGTCTCAACTTCCGTTGGGGGGATATTTATTGCGGGATGTGCACATGGACCAAAAGATATTCAGAGTGCGGTGGCAGAAGGTCAGGCAGCAGCAGGCAAAATACTCTCTAAACTTATACCAGGAGAGAAGTTCTTACTTGAGCCGATAACCACCGAGGTTGATGAGGATCTATGCTCTGGGTGCAAGACGTGTATAAGCCTGTGTCCTTACAAGGCTATAACCTATGATCAGGAGAAAAAAGTTGTTTCCATTAATGAGATTTTATGTAGAGGGTGTGGTATTTGTGTAGCTACCTGCCCGAGTGCGACAATTAAGGCAAGAAATTTCACTGATAAGCAAATAGTAGCGGAATTAATTGGGTTGTTAGAAGTATGATCGCATTTGAACCAAAAATCATAGCCTTTCTCTGTAACTGGTGTTCTTATGAATGTGCAGATTCTGTTGGCAGGGCACAGAAAGAGTATCCCTCAATCCTCAGGATTGTTCGAGTAATGTGTAGTGGAAGAATTGATCCTCAATTTATCATTGAGGCATTTAGAAGAGGTGCAGCAGGGGTGTTAATTTTAGGCTGTCATCCAGGTGACTGCCATTATAAAGAAGGTAATTATCAAGCAATGAAGAAATATACCCTTTTAAAAAAAGTGCTTTTGCAATTTGGCATAGACAAAGATAGATTCAGGCTTGACTGGGTCTCGGCTAAAGAGACAGATAAGTTTATTAAGATCGTCTCTGAAATGGTTGAGAAAGTTAAACAATTAGGACCAATAATCCCCCCTCAACCCTCTATGAACCCCTCTGTATCCCTGCCCGGCGGACAGCAGGCAGGCCCCTTTACTAAGGGAGGAATTAAAGGGGGTAGATGATAAAACCAAAGATTGCACTATACTGGTGTTCGAGTTGTGGTGGATGTGAAGAATCAGTTATTGATTTAGCTGAAGATGTTTTAGACATCGCAGAAGCAGTGGATGTTGTATTCTGGCCTGTCGCTATGGATTTCAAATATAAGGATATTGAAATGACTCCTGATGGTGAGATTACAGCAACTCTTATCAACGGGGCAATTAGAATGGACAACCAGGAACATATGGCGAAGATATTAAGGAAAAAATCCAGACTGATAATTGCGCATGGAAGTTGTGCCCATCTTGGAGGGGTTGTCGGATTAGCCAATTTTTATGAGGGCAGAGATGTTTTAAATAAGGCATATAAAGATGTTCCCACTGTAGAAAATCCACAAGGCATATTACCCATGGTTGAAACAAAAGAATCTGATAGAGAACTTAGTCTTCCAAGCTTACACAATACAGTTAAGGCCTTGGATCAAATTATTGAGGTTGACTATTATATTCCTGGATGTCCACCGCCCCCTGAACTTATAAGAATTGCTATAGAGGCAATTCTTCAGAATGATCTGCCACCGAAGGGGAGTGTTTTAGCAGAAAAGAAGGCGCTTTGTAACACATGCTCCCGAAGTGATAGTAAACCTGATAAAGTCAGGATAAAAAGGTTTAAAAGACTTTATGAAATAGAATGGGATCCGAAAAGGTGTTTTCTGGATCAAGGGCTTATTTGCCTTGGTCCTGCTACAAGGGGAGGATGTGGTGAGAGGTGTATAAAGGCGAACATGCCCTGTCGAGGTTGTTTTGGGCCTACTGATCACGTAATAGACCAGGGTGCAAAATTTTTATCTGCCCTTGCATCCTTAATAGACTCAAGAGATGAAAAAGAATTAGAGAAAATTTCAGATTCAATACCTGATCCTGCAGGCCTGTTTTATAGGTATAGCTTGGCCTCATCGATACTAAAAGGTAGGATATAGATCGAATGCATGACCCCTCCTTAATCCTCCCCTTAGCAAGGGGAGGATTAAGGAGGGGTCGAGGAATTAGGAAATAGTCAAACAAGGTGACCAAGAAAATTACGATTGATCCAATAACAAAGTTAGAAGGACATGGGAAGATATCTATTTTTCTCGATGATAAAGGCAATGTGGAGCGAGCGTATTTTCAGGTACCTGATTTTAGGGGGTTTGAGAAGTTTTGTGAGGGAAGGGCAGTGGAAGAGATGCCCGCACTTACACAAAAGATCTGCGGCGTCTGCCCCACTGCTCACCACACAGCATCAACTAAAGCACTGGATAACCTCTTCAATGTAGAGCCACCAAAAGCAGCCAAAAAGGTTAGAGAGCTTATGTACAACGCCTTCATATTTGAAGACCATCTCCTTCATTTTTATTTTTTGGGTGGCCCAGATTTTATCGTTGGTACAGATGCGCCTAAGGAAAAGAGAAACATCTTTGGCGTCAGAGATAAATTAGGAGCAGAAATTGTTAAAAAAGCTATTGATATAAGGAAGAGAACAAGAGAATTGAATGCCATGATTAGCGGGAGCTCTCTTTATCCTGTCTGTGGACTTCCCGGAGGTACTTCAAAGGCATTGACAGAGGAAGATAGGGCTGTGATAAAAGATTTAACAAAGGATTTCATAGAATTTGCGGAGTCTACATTAAAGATATTTGATTATGTTTTCCTCAAAAATAAACAGATTTTTGATTTAATGGTTAGTGATGTTTACTATCACAAGACTTATTACATGGGTATAGTTGATGAAAAGAATAAAGTAAATTTTTATGATGGGAAGATTAGGGTTGTTGGTCCAGATAGAAGGGAGTTTGTGAAATTTGAGCCAAAGGATTATCTGAAATATCTCCAGGAAAGAGTCGAGCCCTGGAGCTATATGAAG